>Ga0307492_10001222_pt1 | contig 10696 bp, 6 predicted proteins | sample SI3LmetaG_FD_202365 | JGI IMG/M metagenome (GOLD analysis project Ga0307492, IMG submission 202365) | Sea-ice brine microbial communities from Beaufort Sea near Barrow, Alaska, United States - SI3L | ecosystem: Environmental > Aquatic > Marine > Coastal | place: USA: Alaska | collected 2017-05-06
AGTAGGGCAGTTTTATTATGGTGGTACATTGGTTAAAGAATATGCATTAGCAGGTAGTGTAGATTCAATTGACTTCTATGCGACTACTATTTCTGGTGCTGTTGCTCCTTCATTAGCATATTATGATGATTTCTTAATAGCTGAGACTACTTTAAGTACAGTAAATGATGAATTATTTACAGGTGCTTTTGGAATTTATCCAAATCCAACGACTGGAATTGCTAATTTGAAATTAGAAATGGATAATGCAAGTGATGTTAATGTAGCTGTTTTTAATATTTTAGGAAAATTGCTTCAATCATCTAATTATACAAACGTTACGAATAGAACACATTCAATTGATTTATCAAATCAGCCAAATGGTATTTATTTTGTTCGTTTAACGACCAATGGTCAAACGGAAACTAAGAAAGTGATTGTGAATAAATAACTAAAATAATTTCTCGAAATTGTTTTGAGGAATACTTTAAGATTTTTTTCATAAAACTCTTTTAAATAGTTTTATTTTACAGTATGTAGGGGCTTTTATAGCCCCTACATTCATTTAAAATAATTTGATATTATTTTAAAACGTATCTAAAGACGGTATCTCTTGTTGAAATAGATACAATAGGAGGTGAACACAATTTTAACTTTCCTAAACAAGAAAATAATGCATTAAGCAATAGGTGTAAAGCTAGAATATACTTTATATATGCGCTTAGTTACTCTTCTAAAAACTTAAAATAATAGTGTAGTTCTACACTATTATTTCTTAAATTCACAGAACTATTTAATAAACCAATTTTAACATGATTTCAAAAGCATCCTTATTCACATCTATTTTATTTTTTCTTTGTTCTGTTGGTAACAGTCAAGTTAAAGATATTTATCATTACATAGAAAACGAACAAGTTATTGAAGAAAATAAAGAGCCAGCTCATGCTTCATTTACATCATTAGCTACAATAAAAGACACGCTTTTAAATAGTTCTAGCAATAAATTAATGCTTGATGGAATTTGGAAATTCAATTTAGCGGATAAACCTGATGATAGACCTTTAACTTTTTTTAACCCTGAAGAAAATCTTGATTCTTGGGATCCTATAAAAGTGCCTGCGAATTGGGAAGTTGAAGGATTTGGAACTCCTATTTATGTAAATCATCAGTATGAATTTGCAGATTATAAAGCACCTATCTCTAAAGATATTGAGTTAGATGGCATTTACCCCAAAAACCCTGGAAAAACTCCACATGACACAAACCCAGTAGGCTCATACAGAAGAGATTTTATACTCCCAGAAAATTTCAACAACAAACAACTCTTTTTACATATAGGAGCTATGAAATCTGGAGGTTTTGTTTGGCTTAACGGTACATATGTTGGGTATTCACAAGGCAGTAAATTGCCCGCAGAATTTGATATAACGAAACATGCTAAACCAGGAAAAAACACCATTGCCATTCAGATTTTTAGATGGACAGATGGTAGCTACTTAGAATGCCAAGATTTTTGGCGTATTAGCGGTATAGAACGTAGTGTGTTTATCTATGAACAACCAAAAGTTAGAGTAAAAGATTTTGAAATTACTTCTACTTTAGATGGGGCTTATGAAAATGGTGTTTTTAGCACCGACATTCAACTTAAAAACCATTTAAAAACAAAACAAAAGATACGATTAAGCTATAAGATTTATGATAAAAATAAGCTGTTAGCACATGAAATAAAAAAGACATTTGTAAATAAGTTTTCTGAAAATAAAATTTCATTTAATACAGTATTACCAAATGTAAAATCATGGAGCGCTGAACACCCTAATTTGTATACACTTGTATTTGAACTTAAAGATTCTAAAGGAAGCGTTTTAGAAGTTATAACTAGAAAAATAGGTTTTAGAAGTGTTGAAATTAAAAACGGATTATTACTAGTAAATGGGCAAAGAATTACACTGAAAGGCGTTAATGCTCAAGAAGCAGATCCAGAAACTGGCCACATAATGTCTGAAGCATTAATATTAAAAGATATTAAAATGTGGAAGGAAAACAATATCAACGCAGTTAGATTAAGTCATTACCCTAGGGGTCATGTATTTTATGAATTATGCGATATATATGGTGTTTATGTTGTAGATGAAGCAAACATAGAATCTCATGGTATGTACTATGGAGACCATTCATTGGCGAAAAAACCTACTTGGGAAAAAGCGCATGTAGATAGAATGGTTCGAATGGTTATTCGTGATAGAAACCATCCTTCAGTAATTACATGGTCTTTAGGAAATGAAGCGGGAAATGGTGTTAATTTTTATGCAGGCTACAAGGCTATAAAAGCAATTGACAAAACAAAAAGACCTGTGCAATATGAGCGTCCTTATAAAGATGATAATCCAAATGATATTTTTGATATGGATTGGAATACCGATATTTTAGCACCTCAATATCCTTCACCAAGAGCTTTCGAAATTGTTGGAAGATCTAAAACAGATAGACCATATATTCCTAGCGAATATGCACATTCAATGGGTAATAGTACTGGAAATTTTCAAGATTATTGGGATGTAATAGAACAGTATGACAACTTGCAAGGTGGTTTTATTTGGGATTGGGTAGATCAATCTATATGGAAAACCAATGAGAAAGGAGAGAGATACTATGCTTATGGTGGTGATTATGGAGAAAATATGCCATCGGATAATACGTTTTTAAATAACGGTATTGTTTTTCCAGACAGAACTCCACAACCTGCTTTGTACGAAGTTAAAAAAGCTCAGGAATTTATAAATTTTAAACAAAAAGGAATCAATAGCAATGATGAAATCCGAATATTAGTAGAGAACTTATACGATTTTACAGACCTTAATATTTTTGATATTACTGCTACTATAAAAGCAGATGGAGAGGTGTTAAAAACAATTCCGATAGAGACATTTTCAGTAGAAACACATACAGGAAAATTAGTTAGAATTCCGCTAGGAGATGTTACTTACAAAGTAAATACAGAATATTTTGTTGAAATTTCTGCAACCACTAAAAATACTTGGGGCTTATTACCCGCAGGATTCGAAGTTGCTCATGAGCAAATACGATTGGATTCTAAATACAAGAAAGCACGGGTAAGCTTAGAGAACGGCACAAATTTATCAGTAAAGAAAGAAGGTTTAAATACGATAGTTTCAAATGCAGATTTAGAATTGGTGTTTAACGAAGATGAAGGACGTTTGACTTCTTACAAATTTAAAAACAACCAATTGTTGAAAGACGGAAAAGGGCCTAAACCAAATTTCTGGAGAGCAGTTACAGACAATGATTTTGGAAACAAAATGCAGGTTAAGAATATTGAATGGAAGAAAGCATCCTTGTTTTCTGAAGTTGTAGATGTTGTATCAAGACAAGTATCTGGGAACGAAGTTGAATTAAAAGTAAGCTATAAATTACCAGGTGTAGAGACTCAATTTACAAGTGTTTATTCGATAAATGGAAATGGAGTTGTTCGCATTGAGAATACATTAGGAACAACATCTTATAAAGGAGATTTACCAAGAATTGGTATGCGCATGCAATTGCCAAAGCAATATAGCGAAATTACTTATTTTGGTAGAGGCCCTTGGGAAAATTATCAAGATAGAAAGCATTCTGCTTTTGTAGATTTATACACGTCTACCGTTTCAGATCAATACGTGCCATATATTCGACCTTCAGAAAACGGTTATAAAACCGAGGTAAGATGGGTGTCTCTAACTAATAAGAACGGAAACGGATTAATGGTTGTTTCAGAAGATACAAAAAACGGATTAGGAATTGGTGCTTTACATATGCCAAACGAAGATTTTGATACAACTCCTGGACTTGATTATGGCAGTTCTACAGCTGTAGATGAAAAATATCAAATTGATGGAATTCCTGAAGTAAATTATGCAAAACATACAACAGATATTAAAGAACAAGATTTAGTACAATTAAACATTGACCTTGTTCAACGTGGTGTTGCTGGCGATGATAGCTGGTTTTCAAAACCACAAGAAAAATATCTTATTTATGGGAATGTTAAGCATCACTATACTTTCTATTTAATTCCAATTGAGAATGGCTCTAAAGAATTATTTGTAAAATTAAGTAAGCAGTTTGGAAAGTAATTTTATTTTTTAAGGTTACCCAAAATATGATAAAAAAAATCTCAATTATTACAGATGCACCAGAACCTTTATCACATTTTTACAAACTTTTTAAAAGCAATTACTGTTAAAAATGAAATAATAATGCAAATAAATTCATTTTGTGATTATACACCTCTTTATTGCTCAAAAACTCGACTTTAATTTTTACTAGCGTTTAATATCTTTGTATTCATGAGTAATATAAAGCCAACGTTGGTAATTTTAGCCGCCGGAATGGGTAGCCGGTATGGTGGGTTAAAACAAATTGACACATTTACTCCGCAAGGAGATACTATTATTGATTTTTCACTGTATGATGCACTTCAGGCAGGTTTTGGGAAATTCGTATTTATCATAAGAAAAAGTTTCGAAAAAGAGTTCAAAGAAATTTTCAACAAAAAACTAGAAGGCAAAGCTGAAATTGCTTATGTATTTCAAGAGCTTGAAAATGTACCTGAAAAATATATAAACCCAGAACGCACAAAGCCCTGGGGTACAGGTCATGCTCTATTATTGACAAAAGATGCTGTAAAAGAGAATTTTGCCATCATAAATGGAGATGATTTTTATGGAAAAGAAGCCTTTGAAGTGATGGCTAAATCTTTGTCTAAAAAAGACATGAATTCCTACGATTTTAATACCATGGCATACTTGTTAAAAAACACCGTTTCGGAACATGGTTATGTATCGAGAGGAGAGTGTCTGGTAAATGATAAAAGCTACTTGGAAGATGTTACAGAGCGAACTCATATTGAAAAAATTGACGGAAAATTTATGAGAAAGGATGACGATGGTACTTTTATTTCTATAGATGGAAATACTGTTGTATCCATGAATTTTTGGGGATTTACACCAAGATTTTTTGAATTTGGAGGGGCGCTATTTGAAGATTTTTTAGAAATGAATAAGGAAAATTTAAAGGCTGAATTTTACATCCCAAATATTATAAGTGAGATATTAAAATCAAATACAGCAACAGTGGAAGTCTTAAAGTCTGATGCCAAATGGTTTGGTGTTACTTATAAAGAAGATAAAGAAATTGTACAAAAAGCAATAGAAGAATTAAAGAGTCAAAAGATATACCCACAAAACCTTTGGTAATATGTTAGCAGAAAAACTTAAATACATTTTTGAACAATTTAAGCATGAAGGTGAATTTAATTCTTATGAAGAATTGGCATCGGGTCATATAAATGATACGTACTTAATAAAGACAAAAGAGAAACCGTATTTTGTATTACAACGAATTAATCACGATGTTTTTAAAAACGTACCTGGTCTAATTGCAAATAAAGTTAGCGTGAGCCTTCATCTTCGAAAAAAAATGGCACACCTATCTGAAAGAGAACTCAATCGATGTGTACTTTCTTTTTTAAATACTAATGATGACACCTTTTATCATAAGGATAGTGACGGAAACTATTGGAATATGATGATTTATATTGATAATAGTATAACTTTTGAAACAGTAGATAATGAAGAAGTAGCATATGAAGGTGGAAAGTTATTTGGTAATTTTTTAAATTTAACAAGTGATTTGGATATATCTAAATTAACCGAAGTGATTCCAAAATTTCATGATATGTCTTTTAGATATTCGCAATTTAAATCAGCATTACAATCAACTACAAAAGAACGACTTTATAAAGCGAAATTGTATATAGATTGTGTAACAGATTTAAAGAAAGAAATGCATATTCTTCAAAACTTAAAAGAATCTGGCGATATTAAACTACGCACAACGCATAATGATACCAAAATATCTAATGCCTTATTTACAAAAAACAATAAAGGTCTTTGTGTTATTGATACGGATACGGTTATGCCAGGAATTATACATTATGATTTTGGAGACGCTATCCGAACGATATGTAATACTGCAGCCGAAGATGAAAAAAATTTAGATTTGGTTGAATTTAACGCAACTTACTATAAGTCCTACACCAAAGGTTTTCTAAAACACATGAAATCGTCGATAACACTATTAGAATTAAAATACCTTCCATTGGCTGCTAAAACGATGATATTTATTATGGCATTACGCTTTCTAACGGATTATTTAAACGGTGATGTGTATTATAAAACAAAATATCCTGAGCATAATTTAAATAGAGCAAAGAATCAATTTAAGCTTTTACAAAGTTTATCGCAACAACTATCAAAAATTCAAAATTAAAGCAGATGAAAAAGTATGTAGTTACAGGTGGTGCAGGTTTTATAGGAAGCCATATTTCAGAATATTTATTAGAAACAGGGCATCAGGTTACGGTAATTGATAGTTTAAGAACAGGTTTTGAAAAAAATCTAAAAGGCATGAATGTGAGGTTTTTTGAAGAAGATATTAGAAACAAAAATCTTGTTGATAAAATAATTACAGATACAGATTGTGTTTTTCATTTGGCAGCCTTAGTAAGTGTTCCAGAGTCATTATTGAAAATTAATGAATGTATTGATATAAATACAGTAGGAACTATTAATATTCTGGAAGCTGCTAGAAAAAATCCAGACTGTAAAGTCGTTTTATCTACATCTGCAGCAAATTATGGAGATAATCCCATATTACCTAAGGTTGAAACTATGTTGCCAGAACCAATGACTCCTTATGCTATAACAAAATTAGATGGTGAGTATTATTTAAAAATGTACTATGACCATTATGGTTTGCAGACAGCTTCTTTGAGATATTTTAATGTATTTGGACCTAGGCAAAATCCAAAATCAGCATACGCAGCAGCAGTTCCAATTTTTATAAATAAAGCTTTAAAGAATGAGCCAATTACTATTTATGGTGATGGATTGCAGACCAGAGATTTTATTTATGTAAAAGATGTGGTTAGGGCTAACATTTTAGCTTCAGAAAAAGGAAATGAAACCTATAATGTGGCATTAGGGCATAGTACTTCTATTTTAGAATTGGCTCAAAAAATAATAGAAATTACGAATTCTAAATCGGAGATTCAATTTTTAGAACAAAGAGCAGGAGATATTAAGCACTCTAAAGCAAACCCTTCAAAATTTAATAAATTAGGGTTTAATCCTAAGTATACAATCAATCAAGCGTTACTTGAAACCATAACATTTTACGAAAACGAATTATTAGTGAATTAATATCTTAAAAATAAATTATATGCAATCAAAGAGTAAAAGCAACCTAGTCTCGATAGCTATAATAGGTGGCTTGTTTTTCATATTTGGATTTGTAACTTGGATAAACGGCGCGCTGATTCCGTTTATGAAGACCATCAATGAATTAACAGACGCCCAGTCTTATTTAGTAGCATCAGCTTCTTACATTTCTTTTGTTTTAATGGCGTTGCCAGCCTCTTTTCTTTTAAATAAGATAGGTTACAGAAAAGGAATGTCTTTAGGCTTAATTATTATGGGAATAGGCGCTTTGGTTTTTATACCAGCTGCAGAAGCACGCACATATTGGGTGTTTTTACTGGCTATTTTTATTCAAGGTATAGGAATGACCATATTACAAACAGCAGCAAATCCGTACATCACCATATTAGGACCTATAGAAAGCGGGGCCAAACGTATTGCTATTATGGGTATTGCTAACAAAACAGCAGGAGCTTTAGGATCTTTAATATTTGGGGCTTTGCTACTATCTGGTATAGATGAAGTTAAAGAAAAATTATCAACTGTAAGTATAGAAGAAAAAGATGTGCTTTTAGATACCATGGCAGATAGTGTTTTTGTTCCCTATTTAGTAATGGCAGTCGTTTTATTTCTGTTAGGTTTCTTGATCAGGAAAGCACCGTTACCAAATGTTGAGGCATCAGAAACTGAAGAAACGACAGATAAAGGGAGCGCAAAAACAAGCGTTTTCCAGTTTCCGCATTTATGGTTGGGTGTTTTAGCCTTATTTGTATATATAGGTGCAGAAGTTATTGCAGGCGATACCATTATCGCTTACGGAATATCTATAGGGTTTTCAGGAGAAGAAGCAAAATTCTTTACAACCTATACACTAATGGCGATGGTAGCCACTTATGCTTTAGGAGTATTTTTAATCCCTAAATATATTAAGCAAAAAACAGCTTTAATTGCAAGTGCCATTTTAGGAATTATTTTTAGTATTTGTATTTTAAATACAACAGGGTTTGCCTCAATATTGTTCGTTGCAGCTTTAGGTATCGCAAATGCCTTAGTATGGCCAGCCATTTGGCCGCTAACCTTAGAAGGGTTAGGTAAATTTACGAAAACAGCATCCGCCTTATTGATTATGGCAATTTCAGGTGGAGCTATTATTCCACCACTATATGGAAGAATGGTTGATGCCAATACGCATGAATTAATAATGGGAGGCATGCAACAAGCCGATGCTATAGCAACAGCATCAACAAGTAGCTATTGGATTTTAATTCCATGCTACGCTATGATTTTGTTTTTTGCTGTATGGGGACATAAAATTGGAAAAAAGCAAAAATCTAATTAAAAATTCAAATAAAATAAAATAAAATAAAAATGTTAAAAAGTAATATCGATAAAGCAACAGGTTTCGAAAAAAGATTTGAAAATATTGGTACCGTTGTTTACGAAAATTCAACTATGGCGTCCAAAGTAGTTGCGAAAGAGATAGCGAATCTTATTAGAGTGAAACAAGCTCAAAAACAAGCTTGTATATTAGGGTTGGCAACAGGGTCTTCACCAAAAGGATTGTATGCAGAATTGGTGCGTTTACATAAAGAAGAAGGATTAAGTTTTAAAAACGTAGTATCCTTCAACCTAGATGAATATTATCCTATGGAACCAGATTCAGTGAATAGTTACGTGCGATTTATGAAAGAACAATTGTTTAATCATATAGATATATTACCAGAAAACCATCATGTCCCTAATGGTCTATTATCCAAAGTAGATATTGCTGATTATTGCGACCAGTATGAAGCCAAAATTGAAGCCTTAGGCGGCATAGATTTACAGGTTTTAGGTATTGGAGGGAATGGTCATATAGGTTTTAATGAATCTGGGTCACTTCAAAATTCAAAAACACGATTAGTGGCTTTAGACCATATTACAAGAGTGGCAGCCAGTGGTGATTTTTTAGGTTTAGAAAACACACCTAGAACAGCTATAACATTGGGTGTTAAAAAAATAATGGAAGCTAAAAGAGTCATTTTAATGGCTTGGGGAGAAAGTAAATCCAATATTATAAAAGCTTCTGCAGAAGACGAGGTAACGAGTCTTGTACCAGCTTCTTATTTACAAGAACATAACAATGCCACTTTTATTTTAGATAAAGCGGCAGCTTCAAAATTAACAAGAATAAATACACCTTGGCTTGTTGAAAAGATTGTTTGGACAGATAAACTTATCAGAAAAGCCGTATTAAGATTAGCGCTTTATTTAAAGAAACCTATTTTAATGTTAACGGATGCCGATTACATTGAAAACGGTATGAGCGACCTGTTGACAGATTCTGGTCCTGCTTATGATATTAATATCAAAATATTCAACAAACTACAAAATACAATTACGGGTTGGCCAGGAGGAAAACCACATGCCGATGATAGTAAGCGTCCAGAACGAGCAGAACCAGCAAAAAAACGCGTTCTTATTTTTAGCCCACATCCAGATGATGATATCATTAGTATGGGGGGCACATTTAAAAGATTGCATGAGCAAGGACACGAAGTACATATCGGTTATCAAACATCCGGAAATATAGCTGTTGCAGATGATGAAGCACTTCGTTTTGCAAGTTTTGTTTGTGATTACAATGGTAAGTTTGGAATTGCAAGCACTGAAGCTGAAAACATTTATATAAGAGTAATAAATTTTCTGAAAAACAAAAAATCCAGTGAAATAGACATTGAAGAAGTAATATATATAAAAGGCTTGATTAGAAAAGGAGAAGCAAGGGCTACCTGTCATTTTATAGGTATTCCAGATGAACAAATCCATTTCATGAATCTCCCTTTTTATGAAACTGGTGCCATAAAAAAGAATCCAATTGGCATAGCGGATGTAAAAATAACTTCAGATTTAATAGAAAAAATAAAACCACATCAAATCTATGCCGCTGGTGATTTAGCAGATCCACACGGTACTCATAAAGTATGTTTAGATGCCGTTTTTACAGCTGTAAAAGAACTGAAGCCTAAAAAATTCATGAAAAATTGTTGGGTTTGGTTGTATAGAGGTGCATGGCAAGAGTGGGGAATTGATGAGATAGAAATGGCAGTACCAATGAGTCCAGACCAAGTATTAGAAAAACGAAAAGGAATTTTTAAACATCAATCACAAAAAGATGGCGTTGTTTTTCAAGGTGCCGATAGTAGAGAGTTTTGGCAACGTGCAGAAGACAGGAATAAAGAAACTGCTAGTATATATGATGAATTAGGGTTGTCGCATTATGCTGCTATGGAGGCTTTTGTGAGATGGTATTTTTAATAAAAATTAAATTACATAAAGCTCCCTATTACTTCAAATCAGAATATAAGATTGCTGATGCTAAAATTATATTTTTTTTTAGCTTCCCAAATTTTTGTATTTTATTTGTTTATAGGTTAACCTTGTCGCAATCTTAATAATAGGTTTTATCTATACTTTGT
>Ga0307492_10001223_pt1 | contig 10693 bp, 5 predicted proteins | sample SI3LmetaG_FD_202365 | JGI IMG/M metagenome (GOLD analysis project Ga0307492, IMG submission 202365) | Sea-ice brine microbial communities from Beaufort Sea near Barrow, Alaska, United States - SI3L | ecosystem: Environmental > Aquatic > Marine > Coastal | place: USA: Alaska | collected 2017-05-06
CCTATGTATATTCTGAAAACGATTCTAAAAACCAACCCCTACAACAAAATCTATCTGAAGACCAAGTCACCATCTTACAACAAGCAGGAGATGATATTGTCGCTATGACCGCCCCGTCTGCAGTAGAAGATACCTTTTCTGAAAACAAAATTCTCTATCGAAAAGAAACCTTTAATGGAGTAGAAATATTTGTCTATACACCCATAGAGCAAGATGACCTCTTTAATGTGCGGTTTACTAATGTTGGATTGGGTAATGGTAATTATATGTTGAGTACCGCAAATGCTATTGCCCGTATTTTTGAATATGTCCCTCCTAGCAGTGGTATTCCGCAAGGAGACTTTGAGCCCATCGTGCAACTCAATGCACCGGTAGCATTGCAATTAGCCGGCGTACACGGAAAATATTCTCCTTCAGAAAAAACCAACATTAATTTTGAATTAGCGGGGAGTAAAAAGGACCTCAACTTATTTTCTGAGGTTGATGATGGTAATAATAACGGGGTAGCAACGCACCTTAAAATGGAGCAGCAACTTTTAAAAACTAAGGATACTCTAAAACTAAAAGCTTTTGGGACACTTGATTACGTGAATAAAAATTTTAGCAACGTAGAGAGACTTTATAATGTAGAGTTTAATCGTGATTGGAACTTGCTTTTTACCACCCAAGGCGATCAACGACATCTTACTACAGGGCTTGAGTTAACAGACCCAAAGCTAGGTACCGCACGATATGAGTTTCAACATTTAGGTTTTTCAGATAGCTTCAGCGGTACGCGTCAATTGCTCTTCGGAAATTTTAAAGCTGGAAAATTGCGCAGTCGTTTGCATAGCAGTTATCTCAATAGTAGTGGGGATACCTTAAATTCAGAATTTTTCAGAATAAAAAATAGGACCTCTTATTCTTTTAAGAAATCGTGGATTGGTGCAACGCTTGACGTGGAGGACAATGTAGCTACATTTAATGGCACTGGGCCGGTGAGAGATTCGCTCACGAATATTAGCCAGCGGTATAAAGACTATGGTGCTTTTGCAGGTGTGGGAGATAGCACAAAAGTATATGCGGCTGCGTATTATAGATATCGTGTGACAGATAGTTTACAGAACAACCGTTTGCAAAGGGTAAATAATGCGCACACGTATGGGCTAAGATCTACCTTATTAAAGAGCAAAAATTCTCAGTTATCCTTGCAAGCGCAGTATCGCGATCTGGACAACAAGTTTAAAGAAGATGAAAACTCCTTAAATACCAGAATACGCTATGCGCAGTCGCTTTATAAAAATGCCATACGGTTTAATACTACGCTGGAGTCTAATAGCGGCGTGATTGCCCAACAGGATTTTACCTATCTAGAGGTAGAGCCTGGGCAAGGTTTTTATACTTGGAACGATTATAACGACAATGGAGTTCAAGAATTAGAAGAATTTGAGATCTCGCAATTTCAAGACGAAGCAAATTATGTACGCATCTTATTGCCTAACCAAACCTTTCAGAAAATACGGCAGAATGTATTTAGCCAGACCTTGACTTTAAACCCACAGCAATGGGTGAATACAGAAGACTATAGAGCTCTTTTAAGCAAGCTGTATAACCAGACCACCTATTCCATTGACAGAAAAGTAAAACGCAGCGGAGACAGCTTTGTTATTAACCCGTTTAAGGATGGTGGCGATGACCAGCTAGGACTGAATCTCAATTTTAGAAATGTGCTCTTCTTTAACCGTGGTAAGCAGCGATACACCACTAGTTACACTTATGCCTCTACAAACAGCAACAACTTGATATCTTTAGGGCTTCAAGAAAACTCCTTACGCAGTCACTTGCTCCAGTTTACACACAAGGTGCAAAATCAATGGGTGTTTAACTTAAAGGCGTCTACAGGAACCAATGGGAGTGCTTCAGAAAATTTCAGTAATAAAAATTACACCTTATCATTACAAGAGATAGCGCCTAAAGTCTCTTATCTAGCCAGCCCACAAACCCGTTTTGATTTAACCTACGTGCATGGAATCAAAGAAAATGAAATGGGTGCTATGGAGCAGTTGCTACAAAATAAGATTACTGCTGGTTTCTTTCATACCAACGCCGATAAATTTTCGGTGAATGCAGAGGTGTCTTATATTAAGAATGATTTTGAGGGGAGCACATTTTCGCCAGTAGCGTATCAAATATTAGAAGGCTTACAACCTGGGACAAATTTTACGTGGCAGTTGTTATTTCAGAAGAAAATAACGAAGTACTTAGATCTTAATTTAAGTTACTTAGGGAGAGATACAGAAACTGCTAGAAGTATTCATACAGGTTCTGTTCAGCTGAGAGCCTACTTCTAAAACCAAAATATCGCGCATAAAAAAAGGGAGCAAATTGCTCCCTTTTTCAATATATAAATACAAGATTTATTTTACAATAACACGTTGTAATTTACTGTCTGTACCTTCTCCTATTGTGAAGAAATATACTCCAGCAGAAACGTAAGACATATCAATTACTTTAGAATATCCAGAACCGTTATTTTCTAGTACGTAATACGCTAAAACTTGACCTAGCATATTTGTTACTCTTACAGGTAAATCATTTGTGTAAGAAGTAGTATTAAAGATTAACTCAAACTTGTTAGCTGGAAGTGTAGTAACGATCAACTCTGCTGCTGCAAAGCTATCATCCTGTACACCTAATGCAACTACAATATTTGCTGTGTAATCTTCTGTTTCACCATATTGAGTTTCTTCACAAGCGTCATCTGGCACAACTGCGTTCCAGTTTGTTTTAACTCTCATAGTGTGCATTCCTAATGTAGCCGCAGTAGGTATAGTCACTTGCGTAGTTACTGTATAAGTACCAGCAGCTTGACCATCTGCAATCTCATAATTAGTTAAAATTCTCTCGCTAGTTTCAAAATTAGAATTGTCGTTAAAGTCAACCCAAATAGATACAAACTGATCACCATAACCAGTAGTCATCGTTACATCATACTCTTGATCTTGAGCTAGGTCTGTAGAAAGTGCAGTAAAATCTGAATATCCTTCACCATCACAATCTGAAGTATTACTAAGAGTATTGATCTGGAATAATGTTAAACCATCACCAAAAGAACAGTCAGCACCTGGCTGGCAAGAAAGGTTAGAAATTGTAGTCATCGTATCATCGTTAGATGCATCTGAGTCTCCAGCAAGATCTGTACCTGCAACAACATCATAATCTCCAAGTTCAGAAAAGTCTTCAGACGCAGTAAATGTATATGTATCTGTTGCTCCTTGAGCGATAGAACCTGTGTAAGTTTCCATTACTGCAGCACCACCATTAAACGTATAGAATACTGGAATTGATGTTTGTGTTGCAGCTCCAAAGTTTTGGATTGTCACAGAAATGTTTTCTACACCTAATCCATTTCCTGAAACAGGAGCATCAATAGATGTTACTCCAGTGTCATTATCATTTAAGTGCGTTACATCCATACAGAACTCATCGTTTGTTGGAATTTCATCACCAACTAGTGTTGTTCTAGCACAAAGGGTATATGTTGTTCCATCTGTACCTAAACTTGCAGTCGCCGTAAATGTGTACATCTCATTTGATGCTGGAGCGATCGTTCCTGTAAATATTTCATTTACCGCTGCACCACCATCAACTGTAAAGCTTACAGGGATATTAGATTGTGGTACTGTACCAAAGTTTCTTAGCATTACGGTAACCGTTTCTGCTCCAGATAAACCTCCATCTGTTGGCGCTACAAAGGCGATAACACCAGTGTCAACATCTGCATCTGCAGCAATCTTAAAACGACCTACATTTGCAGCTCTTTGTCCATTAGGAGTGTCAACTGTATGTACTTCATTTGTGAAGTAAAACGTTGCATCATCACTAGGATCTATATCAATTTTACTATAATCACCATATCTAGAACCCGTAATTACACCATCACCTATTACAATAGGTTCTTCTGTAACCGTCATTGTATTTAAAGGATCTGATGCAAATCTACCTGTATAGTAAGAACTCACATTTGTAGTACCTTGTCCTGCAATACTCATTCCTGTGTATCCCATTCCAATGTTTCCTTGATTATCCATCATTAAAGATGCATTCCAAGCGTGCTTGTTATCTGGAGCTTCATAAGTACCTTCTTGGAATAATGACCAAGGTGCACCATCTGTAGCTTGACGAAATTCATACCATCTAATAGCAGCTCTTTTTCCTCCTGTTGGATCTGTGTCAATTACGTGATTAAATACCGCAGCGTTATACGTTGGGAATTTTCTGAATTGCGCTTGATTCATTACAATACCTTGTAAGGCATCTAAGGTACCACCACCACCATTAGGCTGTGTTAAGTTTTGAAAAGAAGCACCATCAAATACAGATGTAAAAGGCGTTACTGGAATTTCTTGTGGTGCACTAATTGTTGAATTTCCTGGTGTAGCAAAATCAACATTTGCACTCCAAAATTTGATATGATCTACTGCAACGCCAGCATAGGCATCATCCTGAAAGAAAACAACGGGCGCATTACCTGCAGCCGGCATATTGTCATCAGTAACATTTAAAGCTTGTGGACTTGCAAAACCGAATGTAGCTATACTTGGCAATGCAAAACCTTGAATAGAAGGATTAGCAGCTCCTGCTAACATTGCTGTTCTGTCCATAGCATATAATCTATTTCCAGAAGATTGATCAGTTAAATAATAACCATCACTCCATACAGAAACTTTATTGTAGTCATTTACAGTTGGAATATTATAGATATTCCAATCTGTAGTTAAAGGATCTCCCGTTGTAGAAATAGCCATTTGAATTCCGTTACCTAAGAAAGAAAGTATCCATCTATCTGCAGCACTATCATATGATGCTGTTAAATCACAACATCCATTTGAAGGAAATATAGCTGGAAAAGGATTTGTATCCCCTAATAGCTCATTTCCATCCTTATCAAAAATTGCAAAACCAGTATTAAACACTACAAATACGTGATCTGGTCCTACTGCTAATGCTGGATCTGTTGGGTTAGAACCCGTGAAAGCTGCATCCCAAACAGCTGTAACAGCCTTACCAGCAATTTTTCCTGCTAATAAATCTTGGTTTTGAGATAAATAATCTGCTTGATTTCCTTTTCCTGGTACTACGTCTCTTTTAGGTTTTTTAAAACTAGAGCGTCCATCCTGAGCTTCTCCTTTAGCAGTTGCTGGAGTTAACTCACTCAATCTCGATTGTAAGGAAGGAGTAACACTTACTAGTGTTAACTCACCTACATAGGTAGGTCCTTGTTCTGTTTCTTGCGCTTGTGCCGAAAATAGTGCAGCAAAAGCAAACAGGAATAATGTAAATTTTAATTTCATAGTAAATCGTTTTAAATATTGGGTTTTGTGTTTTAAAATTTTTAGAGTCGATAAAAATACAAACCTTTTTAAGAAATTCGCTGGTAACACCTTTTAAATGAACTCTTAGCCAAGTGAATATGATAATTTTGTGAGAAAATGAGATCTGATTGTGATTAGACTCTTATCTATATTCAGCAAAAAAACTGCGAACAACCACTCTTAATAGGATGGCATATTATTTGTAACTTTACAAAAAAAACAATCGTTATGATAAAATTGACACTAATTAGTAGCCTCGTTTTAATGATGGCTTGTAACGGAACTAAAGAAACAACAGCTCAAGTGGTAGAAGATATGGCCCAACAAAATGAAATGATAGCAAAAGGTTTTACGAAAGGTACGATCGTCTATTCTGACATTGAAGGAGATTGTGAGTATACTATTAAACTAGAAGATGGTCGCTTTTTTGAATCCTTAGATTTAAAAGAACACTTTATGAAAGATGGCCTGACCGTGTGGTTTACGTATGGGCCTCTAAGAAGAATGAATAAATGCACGAAGGCAAATCCTATAGGAATTAAAGAGATGGTAAAGGGCTAATGCACACTCAGGACTCAGTAAATTTAAATACCAAAAAGCATAAAGCCTGAAATTTTCATTAGAAAATTTCAGGCTTTATGCTTTTTGGTTCGTGCAGTTCGTCCTAACCAGCGATCTTGTTCACCGTTAGTCCTTGTTCAACCAAGTCTTCATAGAAACAGCAGCAGTAATTACAGCATTTAAATCTGCTATTGCTACACGCTCTTGTTCCATCGTGTCTCTATGTCGAATTGTTACCGTTTTATCTTCTAATGATTGGTGATCTACCGTAATACAAAATGGAGTCCCAGCAGCATCCTGACGACGGTACCTTTTACCCACAGCATCTTTCTCATCATAAAATACATTATGATCCCATTGCAGCTCTTCAATGATCTCTTTTGCCAAGTCTGGCAATCCATCCTTCTTAACTAATGGGAAAACGGCAGCCTTCACTGGTGCTAATACAGAAGGTAATTTTAATACCGTTCTAGAAGAGCCATCTTCCAGTTGCTCCTCCATTAACGAATTACTAAAAACAGCCAAGAACATTCTATCTAATCCAATAGAAGTTTCAACTACGTAAGGCGTATAATTCTCCCCTAACTCTGGATCATAGAATTTTAATTTTTTACCACTATGCGCTTCGTGAGCTTTTAAATCGAAGTCCGTTCTTGAGTGAATTCCTTCTAGTTCTTTAAAACCAAAAGGGAAATCAAACTCAATATCTGAGGCAGCATTTGCATAATGAGCTAACTTCTCATGATCATGAAAACGGTAGTTCTCTTTGCCCATCCCTAGTGATAAATGCCAATTCAATCTATATTCTTTCCAATGGTTATACCATTTCATTTCTTCCCCTGGACGCACAAAAAATTGCATTTCCATTTGTTCAAACTCGCGCATTCTAAAAATAAACTGCCGCGCGACAATCTCATTTCTAAAAGCCTTCCCGGTTTGTGCAATCCCAAAAGGAATCTTCATCCTCCCCGTTTTCTGGACATTCAAAAAGTTTACAAAGATCCCTTGCGCCGTTTCTGGTCTTAAGTATAAATCTGTAGCCGTTTCTGCACTCGCGCCTAGTTTTGTGCCAAACATCAAGTTAAACTGCTTTACATCTGTCCAGTTTCTACTCCCGCTTAGCGGGCAGGCAATTTCTAACTCTTCAATGAGTAGCTTCACATCAGCTAGATCCTCACTTTCTAATGAGCGCGCTAGTCTGTTTAATATTTCAGATTTTTTGTTAAGGTAACCTAAAACACGAGGGTTTGTAGTAACAAACTCTTCTTCGTTAAATGACTCACCAAATCGCTTCGCCGCTTTCTTTATCTCTTTCTGTGCCTTCTGCTCTAGCTTCTCTGCATAATCCTCAACCAGCGTATCTGCACGATATCTTTTATTAGAATCTTTATTATCAATTAAAGGATCACTAAAAGCATCAACGTGTCCTGAAGCTTTCCAGGTCTTTGGGTGCATTAAGATAGCTGCATCCAGCCCCACAATATTCTGGTGCATATACACCATAGATTGCCACCAATAGTCGCGTATGTTCTTCTTTAGCTCTACTCCATTTTGCGCATAGTCGTATACGGCACTGAGTCCATCATAGATTTCGCTTGAACCAAATATGTACCCATACTCTTTCGCATGGGAGATTACTTTTTTAAATTGATCGTCGTTGTTTGCCATAAGTACAAAAATAAAAAAACCGCTACGATAAGTTCGCAGCGGTTCAAGATATTTTAAGTTGTTTGTTATTTTAATTCTAAAGTATTAGTCAATAGCAATCTTGTGCCTTCAAATACATTGATTATGTATCTTCCTTTTACAAGATCATCTTCTTTAGCGTCTATAAGCGAACATACATCTAATGCGTCTTTTTCATAAAACACCTTAACAGTAGAACTGTACGTTAAGAGGCCATCTGCATTCGTGATGTTTTCTTTATGGCCAAGGATGTTATTTTCAGGATTGATTACTTGAACATACAAAACTTTATCTCCTGCTTCTGCAATATCATTTGGAGCAAGTGTAAAACAAGCTCGTATCTTATCTGCTCTACTTGCACGCTGCGTTTCAACAATCTTACCGCTGCTTCTTACAATTACACCTTCACTCTTTAAGTTCGTGGCTTTCACCAAGGCTCCCATTTTTACTGTTTCAGAAAGCATGGTATTGCTTAGACTCATGGAGTCTACTACTTTATACGTATCAGTAAGTACCACATTAGTGCTATCTCTCTGTACTTGTAACGTAAGATTTTCACGCGCTAGGCTGTCTGCTCTTTTAAACAAAACAACTCTTTCTTGCTTTAATGTTTGAATCTCTGCGCGGTATCTTTTTAAAAGACCTTCGTTCAATTTTGCGTTTTTCACATCTGTAAGAAGAACCTCGATGCGCTCTTTTGCCGCTATCAGTTCTTTATCCTTAAACTCATTGCTTTCAATCACTACATCGTAATTAGCAATTAGTTCTTCAAGTTCTGTCTCCATACCCTTTTTTTCTGTCTCCAGCGTAGTAATAGAATTTTTACTATCTTGGTTTTCAGAGAACAAGTGATAAGTGTAAGCTCCAAGTGCAAATAAAAGTACTATGAGCAAGCCTATAAAGACTTTAAATTTTGTGGGGTTACTATCTGTAGTCATATCGTTAAGGTTTGAACGCAAACATAGGGCGTTAAATCTAAAAAAAAACCTAAAATTGGAAATAAAATGTTAAATCTCTTATTCCCGAAAGTTTGCAGTGGTTGCTCAGATATCCTTCGCACTAATGAACAAGTGCTATGTGTAGACTGCCGTCATCATCTGCCTTTAGCTTGTTTTCACAGGAATGATGGAGACACCATGCGTAAAATTTTCTTCGGAAAAGTCAAGATAGAAGATGCTACGGCTTTGTTAAAGTTTCAGAAAAGAGGAGTAACACAGGAGCTAATGCACAATTTAAAGTACCGAGGACAGCAAGAAATAGGGACAATTTTCGGTGCTTGGTTGGGTCTAGAATTATTAGATTCGGCCTCTTTTAAAAATATAGATATGGTGATTCCAGTGCCATTACATCCACACCGAAAACGAAAAAGAGGATATAACCAGGTGACAAAATTTGGTCAAGAAATCGCTGTTGTACTACAAGTTCCCTATTTTGAAGATGGCTTAACTAAAATCACCAAAACACGATCACAAGTATTTAAAAAACGCCTCAATAGATTTTCTAGTGGAAACGGTGCAACAGACGCCTATCGCTTAACAGACCCTTCTGCGATTCATAATAAACACATACTGCTAGTGGATGATATTATAACGACAGGTGCGACACTAGAGAATTGTGCTTCTGTATTAAAAGGAGCGTCTGCTGTAAAAGTAAGTCTTGCCACAATCGCAATTGCTTAGTCTAACAGAATAGACTATTTACGTCAAACTTTCGTTATTTTTGTATCCTTGAACAAGAACATATCCATTTTATCGGCACACAAACATCGATTGCTTTATATCCCAATCGCGTTATTATTTATGCTCTCCTTTGTCGATTGTGCAAAAAGAGGAAGACCCACAGGTGGTCCTAAGGATAGCATCCCGCCTATCATTGTGCGAAGCGTACCAGAAAATTATACCACAAATTTTACAGGCGATGAAATAAGAGTCTACTTTGATGAATACATTAAACTCAAAGACCTATCAAAAAACTTATTGATCTCTCCACCCATGGAGGTTGCTCCTGTGATTACTCCTTTGAGTAGTTCAAAAATGCTGAAAGTTAAATTCAACGATACCCTTAGGGCAAACACAACCTATTCTATTAACTTCGGAAATAGCATAGAAGACAATAACGAGAATAACACCTTAACTAACTATAAATATGTGTTCTCTACCGGCTCTTTTATCGATAGTCTAAAAGTCAGCGGGCGCATCGCAGACGCACTCAGTGGTGAAGTTAAAAAGCCTGTATCTATACTGCTTTATGAAAAAACTACCGAGTTTACAGACTCTCTTATTTTTACCCAAAAGCCTAGTTATGTAACGATGGTTCAAGACAGCACAAACACCTTTGAGCTCACCAATATTAAAGAAGGAAACTACCTCCTTATCGCTTTACAAGAAGAAAACAGAAACTATACTTATCAGCCAAAAACAGATAAAATAGGTTTTATCGAAACTGATGTCACCTTGCCTACAGATAAGACATATGATATCGCTGTGTTCAAAGAAATTCCTGTCTATTCGCTTGCAAGACCCAAGCAAGAATCTCAAAATAGAATTACGTTTGGCTATGAAGGTGCCATAGATAGTTTAGACATACAGCTTCTCACAAGTGCACCTGCAGCTTATAAAAACAGAATCATAAAAGAATATAAAAAAGACAGTCTTCAATATTGGTATGCGCCCTCTTTTGAGCAAGACTCCTTAGTCTTTCGCGTTCAAAAAAATACAGTCATAGATACTGTAACCGTCCGCATCAAAGAGCTTTACAAAGATTCTCTACGTATCTCGCAACGCAACACAACAGTGCTAAGACTTAAAGATTCAATTATTCTTGAGATTTCTACTCCACTCATCAGTCTTAATAAAGAGAAAATGATGGTTACAGATAAAGATACACTCGCGATTGCATTTGAGGCAAGACTTCATAAAAGAGAGAACACCGCGGTACTGTATTTTGACAAAAAAGAAGAACAGAATTATACACTTAGTATCCTTCCTGAGGCCTTTACAGATTTCTTCGGAAACACGAATGACTCCCTACAGTTCAACTACAGAACAAAGCTACTTTCTGACTATGGAACGATCAACGTAACGCTTCAAAAT
>Ga0307492_10001224_pt1 | contig 10687 bp, 9 predicted proteins | sample SI3LmetaG_FD_202365 | JGI IMG/M metagenome (GOLD analysis project Ga0307492, IMG submission 202365) | Sea-ice brine microbial communities from Beaufort Sea near Barrow, Alaska, United States - SI3L | ecosystem: Environmental > Aquatic > Marine > Coastal | place: USA: Alaska | collected 2017-05-06
AGGAGCTCCCTCCTTCAACGAGTAATCTTATTATGGAATCGTTCTATTCTTTACCGCTTAATAAGTCATATAAATATAATGGAATTTTTAGACGGTCCGTGCTCTGGGACACATTCATGCTCGAAAGCCAATTTTTTTGATTTGCTGCACCCCAAGTCTTTGTGCGTAAAATTGACGTGACCAGTGAAGAAAATGCGCTGCCCCACCCCATTTTTTGGCACCTTAAACCGACCGGTGTTTGGCGGCTTCTTAGCTGCAACGGTGACGCAACAGCGCCTTCAATCCGAGCGGCGGATCAATTGCGCCGACATCAGCCTGTTTGGCGTTTGATCGAAATAGATTGTCTCGGTTCCAGTCCCGTTATTTGCATAGGCCCAAAATCTTAGATTGACGCCAAAATTGGTGTTGGTTCGGGCTGTTTTGGCGACCAAATCGCCACCCCAAATGCACGCGCAACATGAAGTCGCGGACTGAAAAACACTTATTTAAGAGAAGGACCTACCGTAGCAGTCGCCGTTCATGATGCGGACCTGCAGGGACAAAGGATGCGTCGACAGGGCCGCCGCACCCTTAATTTTTTCTAACCTAACGCGCCATGCGGAAGTAAGGAACTTTAAAGCTGGTATTCATGTCGTTTGGACAGGCGCCCATTCCCATGTTTGACGTACCTGAGATAATGCCACCGGCAACCATCGACACGCCCTGCATTCCGTTCGCATTGGCAGCGTATTCAATGTCATTTCTTGCAATCAAAGTTCCGCCGTAAGCATTGAGACTAGCAGGGAAACTCATGCCGCCGTAAGTGAGCAGCGTTGCCCCTCCCGTTGGTGCACAGCCGTCGTTGAGACCCAGAATCATATTTGACGGCGACGAGATTGATTTCGCCGAAGTATCTGTGGTCAGAATAATCGTGTTTTGCAACAATGAGCCTCCCGAAAATGCCAATGCGCAGTCTGTCACAATCACTACACCGTCCAGCGAAACTGCACTCGCGTCAATTTTGATGCGCTGTCCTGGGCAGGTTAAGTTGTAGATGTTCCCCGCTACGAAATCGGAGCCGTCAAAACTTTTACCTTTTACGTTGATCGGATCAGAGTTCACAATGCCGAATGAAATTAGATCAGTGTCACCAGCCAACAATCCTTCACGAAAGGTCTCAAGACGGTTCAGAACACGTAAGCCGAGAAAACCATCTTTTAACGCATCTTCAAGGCCCGGATTGCTTTCAAAGCCGCCGCTAATGACGTTCGACTTATCCGGCATTGAAACGGTGGCGTTGCTCCCAAAACCATTGGAGTTTTGCATTTCAATGTGATCATTCGAGTGCAGGCAGAAACCGTCGCCAAATCCGTTGTTCGACCGGACATCAACCATGCCAACTGCGACCAAGCCTTCATTCAGGCAGGCAGGGTAGTAGGCTTCCCAAACGCTTTCGACGACGATGTCAAAAGAGTTAACTCCGATCAGCCGGAACAGATAAGACTGGGCCTCATTGCCACGGCTTTCGGCAAACGTCGCAACCACTCTGACCGCTTCTTTAGATGCGGCATCTTCTGTAAATGTATTGGTGGCCTTATCAAATGTGCCAAATTTGATGTCCGTTGCTTTGATGGGCTCGCCGTAGCGCGAGATAGCCGCAGTTGCATTCGCAAGTGCCACGGCGTCTGCAATCGCCAGTTCGGCTGTTTCGTCTTCGCGCTGATAGATTGCAGCATGACCGACTTGATCCGCAAGCACCTGAAGCTGTGTGCGCGCGCTGTAGAGCTGGCCGAAATCAAGCGCAATTGCGCCGGTCATAGCAATAGCCATAAAAATGAATAGCCCAAGGACAGTCATCGAGCCGCCATCATCGTGTGACATGCGGGCCAGTTTGGCTTTGATGGGGCTGGTATTCATGGTTTTAGCTCTCAACGTATTGCTTTGAGACAACTGAAATCGTGATGCGTTGTAGCGATTCGATAGAGCCCACTGACATCATATCAATCGCGGGAAAGGACACAGTCGTTGTTACGATCCCTGACGTTACGCTCGAATTTATCGTCGCATTTGGAGAGAGCCTGATAATCTCAGCGCCGACGGCTTGTTCCAATTCGGCTGTTGTCGTTAAACGACCAACTGAATAGGCCCGATTATTGTCTTGAACAATTCTCAGGGCCTGCGTTCTTCCATGGAACACGAAAGATGCGTCAACGATCAAAACGAGCATAAATACGAAGATTGGAATCCAAAACAGGGATTCAATAGACGCGTTCCCAGATTCGCTTTTGGCCAATCTTTTTAGTTTTGTAACTAAATTCTGCCTATTGATGGTCGTCATCTTTTGCCTCGTTCTCAAACTTAGTGTAACTTTTAAGAAACCACTCTAACTCTGGTGCCTTTCGTATTCCGCCAATGCGACCACATTGTGGCGTGATTGTGACAGTGAACGCCCCATCGACCAACAACCTTGCGATCCATATTGTCACTTATCCGTCGACATCTGCCTAATTGCAGATTGCGCCCATGTCACCGTGGACGAGAGTGCAGGAATCAGATCGATTGCGGCTTTCACGCCCCAACGATGAGCTGACCTGCATCTGCCAGCCGATGGATAGCCATGCTGTGGCCGCGGAATCGTATCACGGACAAATAAGATTTGATTGCCGACACGCGATGCCGCGGATTTGAACAACCCGTGGCATTTTGCATTAATCGCGGATACCTGCGAATTTTTCGGCCCATTCGCTACGCTCATCATTGGTGATTTTGCGGAACGTGATGTCGGGCACGGTGAAGGCATGGCCAATAGGCAAGGCGGACACGGCTGTGTTAATATCATCGGGCCACTCGGCGTCTGATGCGTTCATTGCGGCCAGAATGTCGGCGCTCGCGTCAGGGATGAACGGCGCGGACAGCACACCGTAAAGCCGACATAGGTTCAGACCCATGCGGACCTGCATCGCTGCTTGGTCAGGGTCGGTTTTGAATGTGGACCACGGTGCAACGGATTGAAGGTATTCGTTGCCAAGCACCCAAATTGCACGCAGGTCTGCCGCTGATTTACGCACCTCCATGGTGTCCATGTGCCCTTGGTAATCGGCCAGTTTGGTGGTCAGGTCTGCTATCAACTGACCCTCTACAGGACCATAGGTGGGGCCGATCGGGATGGCCTCCGAAAACTTGGACCGGCAAAACTTAGTAATTCGGCTAACAAAATTTCCCAGCACATCAGCAAGGTCTTTGTTCACGTCAGTTTGGAAATTTTCCCATGTGAATTCAGCGTCTTGGGATTCTGGAGCGTGTGACAGCAGCCACCAGCGCCAGTAGTCCGCAGGCAAAATTTCAAGTGCTTGGTCCATGAACACGCCGCGTCCGCGCGATGTGCTGAACTGGCCGCCATCATAGTTGAGGTAGTTGAAAGACTTGATGTAATCGACCAGTTTCCAGTCTTCTTGCATGCCCATGATTGTCACAGGAAAGCCAAGCGTGTGGAACGGCACGTTATCTTTGCCCATGAATTGGGTGTAGGTCACGTCGTTTGCGCCCTGTTCGGTCCGCCACCAGCGTTCCCAATTGGTGCCTTTGCCCGCGTCGACCCATTCTTGGGCGCAGGCGATGTATTCAATCGGCGCGTCAAACCAGACGTAGAAAACCTTGCCTTCCATGCCAGGCCAGTCGGCGTCGCCGTTTTTGACGGGCACGCCCCAATTTAGGTCACGGGTAATGCCGCGATCTTGCAGGCCGTCCCCGTCAGTCAGCCATTTTTTGGCAATGGACGTGGTCAGGATCGGCCAATCTGTCTTGGTATCAATCCAAGCTGCAATGTCTTCTTTCAACGCGGATTGGCGCAGGTACAGATGCTTGGTCTCACGGATTTCCAGATCGGTGGATCCAGAAATCGTGGACCGCGCATCGATCAGGTCGGTTGGGTCCAGCTGCTTTGTGCAATTGTCGCATTGGTCGCCGCGCGCACTATCGAACCCGCAGTTGGGGCAGGTGCCTTCAATATAGCGGTCAGGCAGGAACCGCCCATCGGCATTGGAATAGACCTGCTCTTCTGTGACTTCGCGGATCAGGTCCATGTCAGACAGACGGCCTGCAAAGGCTTGGGTTAATGCGTGGTTTTGCGGGCTGGACGAGCGGCCAAAATGGTCGAACGACAATTTGAACCCATCGGCGATTTTGGCCTGAACATCGTGCATTTCAGCGCAGTAATCTGCGACTGGTTTGCCGGCCTTGGCGGCTGCCAATTCAGCAGGGGTGCCGTGTTCGTCGGTGGCGCAAAGGAACAACACTTCGTGGCCCCGCATCCGTAAATACCGCGCGTAAAGGTCAGCGGGAAGTTGGCTACCAATAAGGTTCCCAAGGTGCTTAATCCCATTGATATAGGGAATGGCAGAGGTGATCAGATGACGGGCCATTTTGGAAACTTCCTTGTAGGTTTGCGCTGTTTTAGCGGGGGGTTTCCCTGGTTGCCAGACGCCATTGCCATACAGGGGTAGAAAAACCAAGGGTAGAGGCATATTCTAGCGCCAGAGCAGAACAAAAATAACGAGGCGAAACATGAAAATCTCAATAATTACAGTGGTGGTGGCCCTGACGGGCAGTGCCGTACACGCACAAGACGTCTATGCTGGTGTGGCGTTTGACTACGCTAAACCCCATTCTGGTGATGACCAAACAGCAGCGACCTTGATGGCTGGCGTATCCTATGATGTTGGCACTTTGTCATTTGGGGCAGAGGTCGATTACGGCGCATCAGCCACGTTTGGTGGTGACTATGACACTGCGCGCTTGCGTCTGATTGGTGGTTATGACTTTGGCGGCGTGACCGCTTTAGCCAGCGTCGGCGGGACCCGATATGATACGGGTGCGGATACATTTACTGGCCATAACTTCGGGATTGGCGCGCAAATTCCGGTCAGTGATGCGCTTGATGTACGGGCTGAAATCATGCGTGACATGATGGAACCTTCGTTTCTCAATAACGTCACGACCACGCGTATTGCGGCGATCTATTCTTTCTGAGACGGATTACGTGAGCGCCCTAGCAATCGCCCAATGACGAAGCTGGTACGCGGCGCATAAACATAGCGCGTCCGTTTTTCAGGGGCGGCGCGCACCCGCATCCGGCTAAGGCCAAAGACAACCAGCGCGAAGTGACCCATTGAGATGAACGTGAACAAGGCGCTAGGCCCGAAAGCGGCGATTAGGGTTGATGTTGTATAGGGCGCAGCGATTGCCCCAACCGCATAGAAAAACATGAGTGCCGCTGACAGTTCGACTCGCTGATCAGCTGTCGCAAAATCATGCGCGTGCGCTGTGGCGACGGAATAAACTGGAAATGTTGTGAGCCCGAACATGGCCGCGGACCACATCACCGCAGTTGTTCCCATTTGGGCGGATGCCACAGTTAGCGCACATGTCGCTATGGCCGCGATCGACAGGCCAATCAGCACCCAGCGCCGATCATATTTATCTGCAAGCCAACCCATCGGGTATTGCGCCACAGCACCACCTGCAACGAATGCGGCTAGAAAATAGCCAATTTGATTGGCGGCAAGCCCGACCTCTTGGCCGTAGATCGGACCAACCATGCGAAATGATGCACTAGATAGGGCGGCGACAAGCACGCCCGCCACCGCAAGCGGCGATGCCCGCCACGCAAGCATTGGATGCAGCCGCGTTGTTACAGGGGTGACGGGCTGTTTGATCTTGGTCAATGTCAGCGGTAAGAGCGATGCGCAGCACAGGATCGTCAGGATGTTGTAGGCGATGTAGGTCTCTAAGTTTGCCAACGCCCCAATCATAAATTGTGCCGCGAATGACGCGCCGATATCTACGACACGGTAGCTTGCCATGGCGCGTCCGCGTGTCTCGTTGGTAACTTTTGCCTGCAACCACGCCTCTATCACAGTATAGCAGCCTGCGACGCAGATACCGGATGCGATGCGGAAAATCGCCCAATAGGCTGGATCAGTCACCAGAACATGGGCTGCCAGCCCGATTGCGCCGAGTGCCGTAAAGCTTGCGTAGGCGCGACTGTGTCCGACTGTGCCCATCAGACGCGGGGCCCACCAGCAGCCAATGAAGAATCCAAAGAAATGCGCCGACCCTAAAAAGCCGACCTGCCCGTTGCTAAATCCAGCGGACAACCCAGTGAGCGCGTCAAGCGGCCCGACGCCCCCCGATGAAAGCTGCAAAAGTGTGACCGACAAAAACAGCGATCCGAATGAAATGAGCATACGCATAGTGCGACCGTGCGCCTGCGGCCCACGACACGCAATGTGAAATCCGACAAGGTAGGTCGCATTGAGACCCCTTGCCCTTGTGGGGCGGTGCGTTAGCTTGGCGGCAACATCGCAGAAAGGTTTCCCCTGATGAAAATGATCCCGCTTGGCCGTACTGATATTGAAGTGTCTGACTGGTGCTTGGGCACAATGACCTATGGCAATCAAACGCCACAGGTTGATGCGCATAAACAGATTGATATGGCGCTGGATGCAGGGCTGAATTTTACCGATACCGCCGAGATGTATCCGGTCAATCCGATCAAAGCCGAGACCGTTGGCAATTCGGAGCGTGTGATTGGGGAGTGGAATAAGGCCACTGGCCGCCGAAATGATCTGGTGATCGCGACCAAAGTATCGGGCGATAACCCCGGCTGGGTGCGGGATGGCGAAGGCTATGACGGGGCGATGATGGCAAGCGCAATTGATGCATCGCTTGCCCGTCTGCAAACGGATGTCATTGATTTGTACCAGATGCATTGGCCGATGCGTGGGTCCTATATGTTCCGGCAAAACTGGGCCTTTGATCCGTCGGGCCAAAACCGTCAGCAGACTTTGGATCATATGATGGACGTTTTGGGTGCGCTAGATACAGCCGTGAAAGCAGGGAAAATCCGCGCGATTGGCATGTCGAACGAAAGCGCTTGGGGCATGACGAAGTGGATTGATTGTGCCGACGCCGCTGGACTGCCGCGTATGGCATCGGTGCAGAACGAATATTCGCTGATGTGCCGGTTGTACGACACGGATATGGCCGAGATGGCCGTGAATGAAGACGTGACATTGGTATCATTCTCGCCGTTGGCGACGGGTTTGTTGACTGGCAAGTATCAAAACGGTGCTGTGCCAACGGGGAGCCGGATGTCGATTAGTGGCGACCTTGGGGGGCGTATGACTGCGCGGACGTTGCCCGCGGTGCAGGCCTATATTGATGTCGCAGCCAAGCACGGTCTTGATCCTGCGCATATGGCGATGGCGTGGCAACGGTCTCGTCCGTTTGCCATATCTGCGATTTTTGGCACGACCACGTCGGCGCAATTGGCGCATTTGCTTGAAGGCCGCGACTTGGAATTATCCGCCGAGATATTGGCGGATATTGATCAAGCACACCGCGCCCATCCGATGCCCTATTAAAAGGGGCGCGCAAGCGCGCATGACATTTTGATTGGCTGAGCGCAGATGGTTGAGGGCTTGGTTGTGGGCCTAGCCTCCGGCGGACATATTTGGACTTTGAAAAAGTAAGTCATTGTCTTGCGCTTGGTGAGGGAATCGCAGAACGTCTGATCAGATTATTAGAGAGGACTGTCATGCCGCTGCAAATGAACCGTGAGGTGTTTATCACCGCTGCCATTACTGGATCAGGTAGCACACAAGATCGTAGCCCGCATGTGCCTCGGTCCCCCAAGCAGATCGCTGAGAGCGCGATCGATGCGGCCAAAGCTGGCGCCGCCATTGTGCATTGCCATGTGCGTGACCCTGAAACAGGCGCGCCTAGCCGTGACCTTGCGCTTTACCGCGAGCTGACTGACCGCGTGCGTGACGCCGAAGTTGATGTTGTTTTGAACCTGACGGCGGGCATGGGTGGTGACATCATATTTGGCGGTATCGAAGCACCGTTTCCGACCGTTGCTGGTACAGACATGGTTGGTGCGACTGAGCGTGTGGCCCATGTGGCTGAATGTTTGCCAGAGATTTGCACGCTTGATTGCGGCACGATGAATTTTGCCGAGGCCGATTATGTCATGACCAACACGCCTGGCATGTTGGTTGCCATGGGTCGGATGATGACCGCGTTGGGTGTGAAGCCCGAGATCGAGGCCTTTGATACTGGGCACCTTTGGTACGCCAAGCAGTTGGTCAAAGATGGTGTCTTGGACAGCCCCGCACTTGTTCAGCTTTGTATGGGGGTGCCTTGGGGCGCGCCTGATGACCTCAATACATTTATGGCGATGGTCAATAATGTGCCAGACGATTGGACGTTCAGCGCGTTTGGTTTGGGTCGGTCGCAGATGCCGTATGTGGCGGCGTCCGTGTTGGCTGGCGGAAACGTCCGTGTCGGGTTGGAAGACAACCTGATGTTGGATCGCGGTGTGCTGGCGACGAACGCACAATTGGTTGAACGCGCCGCTGGCATTGTTGAAAATCTTGGGGCGCGGGTGATTGGACCTGAAGAAGTACGCAAGAAATTGGATTTGACCAAGCGTGCGCCGGTTAACAAATGAGGGCGCTTTGGGCGCTTGCACTCCTTGGGGCGTGTTCGGCGCCGTTTGAGGGTGAAAAGATTGGTAGCTTTGGCGAAGTATACCGCGATTTGAACGTGCCAATTGCGTCAAAGGCCGTATTTGATGCTGAGCAGTATTTGGGAACTTGGTATGAGGTTGCCCGATATCCGGTATTTTTTGAACGTGGATGCATTGGTGTGACTGCCACATATGGTCTGCGCGCTGACGGTGCGATTTCCGTGCTGAATATTTGCCGAAATCCTGATGGGTCGATTAAAAGCCGCATTGAAGGCAAAGCCGTGATCGCGGGTCCTGCCCGCCTGAAGGTAAGCTTTCCGTCGGTTCCATTTGGTGCATCCGATTACTGGGTGCTGTGGGTTGACGAAGGATACCGCACGGCTGTTGTTGGTGCGCCAAATGGTAAATCCGGCTGGATCTTAAACAGAGACCCGCAGATTCCGACCGATCGGCTGAATACGGCACGTGAAATTTTGTATTTTAACGGGTATGATTTAGATCGATTGATGGAGGTGCCGCAATGAAGCGTTATGTTTTCGGATGTGTATTGGCCTTGGCCGCGTGTGATGAGGCAGGAATGGCAATGTCGGGCGGCGGCGGCGGTTTTCGCGAGCGCCTCGTTATTGGGTCATCCATGACGTTCGAGCAATGCCGCGCGCGGGGCGGCTTGATCATTCGTGATAACGGCAGCCCGATGGTTGCCTGCGATCCCAATGTCATTCGTGCGCCGGTTCCGGTCGATGAATTTGACCATCCGACAGCAAATGCTGCAGCGTCAGGCGCTTAACTAAAAAAGGAGAACTCGATGGAGAATTCGGCAGCCATAATCGGCGGCGGGGTCATTGGTGGTGGCTGGGCCGCGCGGTTTTTGTTGATGGGCTGGGACGTTCGGGTTTTTGACCCCGACCCAGATGCGCAACGCAAAATCGGCGAGGTGTTAGAAAACGCGCGGCGGTCTTTGCCTGGCTTGTCGGATGTCGGTCTTCCCCAAGAAGGTACGTTGTCGTTTCACGATGTCATGTCCGAAGCCGTGGACGGCGTTGCATGGATCCAAGAAAGCGTGCCGGAGAGGCTAGAGCTGAAGCGCAAAGTATATCAGACCTTGCAGAAACACTGTCCTGTTGATGCGATCATCGGGTCGTCCACGTCTGGGTTTAAGCCGTCTGAATTACAGGGATGTGCGACACGTCCAGAACAGATTGTGGTCACCCATCCGTTTAATCCAGTTTATCTTTTGCCGTTGATTGAGCTGGTCCCAACCGATCAAAACCCGCCCGAGATTGTAGCAAAGGCCAGTGATATCTTGACCAGTATTGGCATGTACCCGCTGCATGTCCGTGCCGAAATTGATGCCCATATTGCGGACCGGTTCCTAGAGGCCGTGTGGCGCGAGGCGCTTTGGCTGATCAAAGACGGCATCGCGACCACCGAAGAAATCGACAACGCGATCCGCTATGGGTTTGGCTTGCGCTGGGCGCAGATGGGCTTGTTTGAGACTTACCGCATTGCGGGCGGCGAGGCTGGGATGCGTCATTTTATTGAACAATTTGGCCCGTGCCTGTCGTGGCCATGGACCAAGCTAATGGATGTCCCAGAGCTGACAGAGGACCTGATTGATAAGATCGCAGGCCAATCTGACGACCAATCGGGCCATATGAGTATTCGTGAATTGGAACGCGCGCGCGACAATAACCTTGTGACGATCCTGCGCGGGCTTAAGGCGCAGGACTTTGGGGCGGGCGCATTACTGAATGCCCAAGATGTCCGCTTGGGTCAACCTGCCGCGATGCCTGCTGACGTGTCTATGCCGCTGGAGACTGTTCGTCGCGCCATTCCGCTTGATTGGACCGACTATAATGGCCACATGAACGAAGCGCGGTATTTGCAGGCCTTTGGTGATGCGACTGATCGGCTGATGGATATCGTCGGCTGTGATGCAGATTATATCGCCAACGGCGGCAGCTATTTTACCGCCGAGACACATATCCGGCATTTGGATGAGGTCCACGCTGGCGCGCGCATCCATATCGACACCCAAATTTTGTTGGGGACTGGCAAAAAGATGCATCTGTTCCACCGGATGTACGCGGATGACCGGTTGCTTGCGACGGGTGAACACATGCTGATCCACGTTGATCTTGCGACGCGCCGTGCGTCTGATCCGACGCCTCAAATTGC
>Ga0307492_10001225_pt1 | contig 10687 bp, 6 predicted proteins | sample SI3LmetaG_FD_202365 | JGI IMG/M metagenome (GOLD analysis project Ga0307492, IMG submission 202365) | Sea-ice brine microbial communities from Beaufort Sea near Barrow, Alaska, United States - SI3L | ecosystem: Environmental > Aquatic > Marine > Coastal | place: USA: Alaska | collected 2017-05-06
TGTTTGTTGTAAATTTAAAGTGACCAATTGAACTGCTTTCGGTAGATCACTAACTGCAACGCCCAGTTGTTGTAGTTGATTTTTGATCATTGATTTTTGAGCATTAATTCGTTTGATATCCCAATGCTCAAGAGTGTCTGCTATTTGTTCTAGCCAATTATGGGTGATTGTTCCCACATGGCGCTTCATCGCCGAAGCTGCAAAAACCACTGGCTGTTCTTGTGATGGAGAGGCAGGCACTACAAATTCTGGCTCATCATTAAATAAAGTATCTGCTATATAGTGATTGGTAGATTTTGTACGTCGTAATCGGTGATCTGTTTCTAGAGCAGCTTTTTCTAGAACATCATCTTCTAACGGTTTATGCTCGTCGATAGTTGACTCTGTATTAGCTGTACTTGAATTTTGTAGCATTTCACTAAATTGTTGTTTAAAAATAGCCGCTGTTCCTTGCCACAATTCATCTAATTGACTGCCTTTTTTTGCAGACAGCTGATCCGCTTCAGTCTCTGGCTTAGTTTGAATAGTTGCTGTTAAAATCAGTCGTCTTTCAGCTCTTGTGCAGGCGACATAAAGTTGTCTACCAGCTTCAAATTGTAGTTGCTGTTTGGCAAGCGTACTCAGATAATCATAAACCGGATCACGCTCATTGGTATGAGCATGAATGGGAGCCATCAGTAATCGAGGAGCATCATCTGTTGTAACTTCCATCCACCTTAGCAGGGTCGAATCGTCGTTTGCTGAGCCTTTATTTAAGTTGGGCAAGATCACCGTGTCAAATTGAAGACCTTTGGATTTATGAATAGTCATAATCTGTAAGTTAGCATTAGCATCAGAAGGTACCGGTGCATAGAGTTTAGATAATTGTTGCTCTACGTCTTTAGGGTTTTTTATCGCACCACCTTTGTTGATACTAGACAACAAGTCAAAATAGAGTTCAGCAGCCTGCAAATCAATGTCTGATTCAAGATAAGCTGGTCCATCGATACAAAGCCAACAACCTTCAACAACCTGTCTGATAGAATTACGATGATTGATATTAAGCCAAGGTAATATCTTTTCTAACACTGAGGCTAGACGCTTTGCGCCATCAATTGATAATTCTTTGATTGTCTTAGGTGCTTGGCAATTGAGCAGTATCGAGGATGTTTTTGATCCTGCTACACAGAGCAAGTCGGCTAGGTTAAGACCACACCAAGGAGCACGCAATAAGGAAAACCAAGCAACTCTATCAGAGGGATCGGTGAGGGCTCTCATTAACATTTGCAGATCAGTTATTATTGGTCTTTTACCGAGAACTTCAATTTCTGTTGCCTTAAATTTAAGCCCAGCCTGTTGAAACGCAGGTATCAGTAAAGCTAGTTGAGGGCGACTTTTTACCAACACCGCAAGACTTCTATCAGGGAATTCATCGGCATGCTTAGTGGCTAGTTTAGCCAGTTCTAAGGCTTCATTTTCACCGTCATCATTAAAGTGCCCATAGATTTCAATACCCCCTGAATTACTGGTGTCAGCCGCTATCGACTGGGCATAAACCACAGCACCGAGAGTAATGTTCTCTTGCTTGGGTAAAATATTAGTAAAATGTTCATTGACCCAATCAACAATGTTTTTGGTAGAACGAAAATTGACCGTTAAACTAAGAGGCTTTGGATAAATATTTGCGATGCCATCATTACGGACTTGGAGAAATAAACCTACATCGGCTTCACGAAAGCGATAAATAGATTGCATGGGATCACCTACCAGAAATAGGCTTCGCTCATCATCTTCTTCCCAACCGTATAATAATTTTTTAAGAAGTTGAAATTGGCCATGGGAGGTATCTTGAAATTCATCGACTAGGATATGTTTAAGTTGGTAGTCTAATGCCAAGGTAAGATCGGTTGGGTTATCTTCAGTCCCTAATGCATGATCAGCTCTTAAGGAAACTTCTTGAAAATCCATTTCACCTTTACTAGCAAAATTAACTTTAAGAAACCCCGTGGCTAGTTTTAGACATTGCATCAACGATTCGAGTAAATGCCATTGCTTGTCATCATATTTTATCGGTGGAAGTCGATTTAATTCTTTAAATAATTCTTGTTTAAGTTGTAGAGTTTCAAACAGTGCAATTACTCTTTGTTTCATGGTTTTAAAATGTTCTTTCTGAGCTTTATCCTCTCCAGCACTTGATGCCGGGAAACCATTTTTTATAGTCATGGTTTTACGTAAAGCTTTAGCCTCAGCTGTTAGCAACCATCGACTAATTGCTTGCCACTCAGGATAGGTTTCGATGGTTAAAGCCTGAGGTAACATACCCTCAAAGCCTTGAAAAAAGTCGGCTTTGATTTTACTTCGTTTGAGGTTTTCATAAGCATATTGGCTAAGTATTTGTAATTCAGAAATCTCAAAGTCAGTCAGTTGCGTTGCTTTATTGTCGATTTCATCACTGACAGTACTTTCTAGAGACTGTTCAAGAACTAAGCGAAAGGACGCGAAGTTATCTTGATCATGTTCAATATGTCTTAACCACTGATCTCTTTTAGCTAACATTTCGGCTATTAAATTTTCTGCTCGTGCTTGATTGCCATCTAAATGCATTAATAAGGTGGAGACGGACTTGCTCCAATCACTATTATCTGAATTAATTAATGCCAGGGTTTGATGAGCGGCATCTTGGTACAAGGGAGCAGCATGTTCAGTGGTGTTAGCCTCACAACCAAGGGCTGATAAATAGGGTAGGCGGCGGGTTAGGCTTGCACAAAATCCATCAATGGTTTGAACCTGAAGTCGTTGTGGGTTGTCTAAAAGTTGCCATTGCTTTAAATAGTTTTGTTTTAAAACTTTTACACCCAGTTTCCAAGTGGTTTTTAAAGGTTCTTTTTCAGGTTGAAGGGTAATACTCTGAGCAAGTTTTAAAGCTTTGATGATGCGCTCTCGCATTTCACTGGCTGCTTTACGAGTAAAGGTAATGGCGAGAATTTCTTCGGGTTGCTCAACCACAGCCAATAGTGCTAAAACACGTTGGGTTAATAATTCGGTTTTACCTGAGCCTGCTGGTGCTTGAATAATAAAGGATTGCTGACAATCTAGGGCATCTTTTCTGGCTTGTTGGTCAAGAGAAATATTCACGAATTGACCTCCCTTTGACTCATTTCAGCTATTCGACAGAAACTATGGAGGTCACAATATCGACACACATTTTCATCCCTAGGGATGACGGCAGACTCACCAGTGAGATATTCTTTCATCAAACTTTCTAAGCTATCTCGCCACTGGATTACCTGTTGTGCCAAAGTCTCTGCTTCTGTGTTCAGATTATCTTTTTCGAAGTCTTTTGCAACTCCTGAAATTAAACTAGAATCATCTGCAACGCCTTGAAATCTACAATCTGACGATTTCACCTGGCCATAAAGTAGTGCGCCTATCTCATGTTCTTGTTCAGAAAGTACCATGGAGTAAAGGGGGAGTTGAGGTTCGTCTGGTCTTTCACCAAACCAATTTCTACGTTCAACATTTCCTGTTTTATAATCAATAATTGCCAGACTTCCATCGGCTAATTCATCGACCCTATCGAGCTGTAGTCGAATGGTGCTATTCGAAATGTTAGCTTCAACCGATTGCTCAACCTCTTTAACAATAAAAGGGGGTCGTCTAACTTCCATATCAAGCCACTTTAAAATGAGCTTGGTTAAGCGGCGCTTTTCAAGATCGACAATAGCGTCGGATAAAGCAGCATGTCGTTTAGCCTGTAACTCCTTCATTGCTCGGTCAATATAAGGTTTAATCGCTTCTTCAAGCTGTCCATCATTGAACAATTGTTGCAAGTTAGCTTGTTTCTTATCCAATAGATCTCGCCAGCAATACTCCAGTATTCGATGCACTAAATTACCTTTATCTAGAGGATCTAATCCTTCACGGGGCTCTTCCGCTGCCTTGGCTTGGAGGCGGTGATGGGCAAAGGCGCGAAATTGACAACGTGCGATGTCTTGTAACAACTTACTGCCTCCCTTAACGAGAGAGGCGTTTAGAGCAGGAGCGCTGTCATCAGATATAAATTCAATTTCTTTATTCTGGGCATTGATTGCTTGAGCTGGGGTGACATAATGACGCTCTGTATCAAAACAGCGTAGTTCAATCGATTCAAGTAAAGGACTTACACTCAGAGACTCTTCACCGTTACCCTTTGCATGGCTGAAGATGACTTCATTAGCAGCATTAGAAAGTAACTTAAGTAATTGTTTACTGACCGTTAATTCTCTTTCAGCCGTTGCATTTGGCATATCAAATTGGCGCTGTAGATCATAAGGGATAAAAGGGCTGGGTCGGGCGTTTTCTGGCCAAAGTCTGTTGTCGATACCACAGATGCGAATTTTGTCGAAGGTAAGAAAAGCAGCTTCCAATACACCCATTATTTGAATGGGACAGTCTCCCGTTTGGGGTTGAAATAAGGTCTCATGGATTAGTCGTTTAAATATTGATCGGAAGCTTGACCAACTAATGTTTCCTGATAACTGATCATAAATTGAAATTTGATCAAGTTTCTTGTTCCAAGATTCCTTGGTTTGGTATTCGGTTGATGAAAGCTTTCTATGTTCACACCATTTTATTTCTTCTAGTAATCCTGATAATTTTAAAGCCCATTGACTTGGGGGTAAATTACCCTTGGTATCAAAAGCCGTTAAGCTTTCAAAGAAACTAGAAAGAGTTTTTTGTCCATTTTTTGCGACATTCTCTGCTACAGAAACGGTTTCTGTTTTTACACAAAAATAGAGTAGATCATTGATGGTAAATTGAGGCTGTCGTGACTTTCGTAGTAAAGCCGTAAGGGCTATCAGTTGCGTTTGTCTATCGATGCCGTTGAGATAAGGAGACAGTAAGAATTGTACAGCTTCTTCTTGATCCAGAGGTTTAGAAGTCAAGGCCATTAGCATCAAGGCGCTATCGACAAGAGGATATGAAGATAAAGGCAAGCCGAGGGAAATATCAAAAGGACGCAGCATACCATCATCATTATGTAGAGTTTCATTGGCAGCAAAGTGTCTTTCAAATGTAATTCGAGTAAGTTCTCGATTATTATTCAGATTAGGTAGTACAACGCCAATCCTCTGGTTTGGATCCTGTTGCCACTGTTGTTTTGCCCAATAAGCAGCCTGTTTTATTTCATCGAGACTATCACTCAGTTCAAGGCGATAAACCTCAGTTGTTATGGTACGTGGAGATAAGAAATTAAGCTTAATTCCCGAATCTTTAAGCTTAGAAAACAACTGTTCTTTTGCAGGTGTAATTTGTTGAAAACCTAGAAACCCTATTTTCTTTGGTAGTAAGGGTGATGATTTGGCATCGATAAGTAATTGTACTTTATCACTTAGCCAGTTATCTAATTGGTAAGCTTCTAGCCAATTATTGGTTTTAAATTTATTATCGACTAAGCTATGCCATTGTTTAAAACGTCTGGTTTCCTCTCGCCAATTGAAACTTTCATCGTCAGTTATTCTGTCTGTTAATAACCATTGCTCTAATCGACTACTAGCTTGACGAACTCTTTCAGCGGTTCTACGGGTATCAAGTAAATAGTCGCCATCGCTTTCAATGATCTGTTCCCAAATCACACGACTTTCTTGATCTGAGAGGAGGGACCAGGCTTTTAGTGTATCGCCGTGGTGGATCATCAATTGCTGATATAGAGATAATAGCCACTGTTTGTCAGTGATTATTGCCGGTCTTAACCAAACTGTAGGATTGGCGTTTTTTGATTCTTGGTAATAACGGTATTGTTGGCGAATAAAGTCAGCTTGGCGATTACTCGCCGTTATGAGCAGTAATCCTTCTTCAAGCTGTTTTAATAAGGGTAACCAACGGGCTGAGCACGTCCTTGTCATGATGTTATTTACTCAATTTGACTAGCGGTTGAAAATAATTCGTTGGCTTAGGATAAATTAGTTACTTAGTATATCTGACCCCTGTGTTTATGTCAGTCTAGTGAATAAAAATAATCAGGCTTTTAACTTGAAACTATGCCGCTTGGACTGGAATGGGTATATAATATCAATTGAATTATAGTGGAGCTTCATCTTGACCAAACTATTTGTAAAAAAATTAACCAACCTTGACTTTTCCTTTCTTGATGCCGATCGAGGTATTGTAGGAGAAAGTTGGCTGCTGGACATTGAATTATCAGGAAAGCTTAATGAGCAGGGCATGGTTTTAGACTTTGGTATTGTGAAGCGTTTGGTTAAAGATTATATCAATCAATATATCGACCATTGCCTGCTTGTGCCTATAAAATATGAAGGTTGTGATGTTCTCGATTTAGGTAAAGAAGTCGAAGTTGCATTTTATCTCAGAGACGGTCAATCTATAACACAACGAAGTATTTCAGATGCAGTTGCAAAGATCCCCGCTGATAAGATAAATATTGAGTCGGTGAAGGCTTTTCTACTTAATGAACTTAAGGCTTTACTGCCCACGAATGTCAGTGATCTCGATATTCATTTATACACTGAGCCTGGTTCAGAAAATAGTTATCAATATTCCCACGGTCTCAGAAAGCATGATGGTAATTGCCAAAGAATTGCCCATGGACATCGCTCCTCGTTAGAGGTTTTTATTGATCATAAACGAAGTGAAAAGTGGGAAAAATATTGGTTTGAACATTGGCAGGATATCTATATTGGTACCAACAGGCATCTAGTTGAAACTCAAGGTGCATCTAGTCAATACTTACAGTTTAAGTATGAAGCACCCCAAGGTAAGTTTTCTCTGAAATTACCTAAAAATAAATGCTACTTAATTGATGTTGAATCTACAGTAGAAAACATAGCTGAGCACCTTGCTTCAGTAATAGCGAGTAAAGAACCTGGTAAAAAGGTACTTGTTAGAGCCTTCGAAGGTATTGATAAAGGTGCGATGGCAGAAGATTGTCAGTAACTCATAACCAGCTTTTATCAGTCGACTCAACCTTATACAAACAAATGTTCAATATTTTATTGGCCACCACCTCTGGTAGATAAGGCAGCCTGAGTTTACTGAAGGCCAGTTGGATCTCAATGCTGCACAACTGCTTTCTGCGCTGATAAAAAGATTGTTTTTCACTGACTCTTTGTATTTTATAGAGGGGAATCAAGGTGTAAGTAACACCGATGAATCCTGAACGAATAATACAAAAATCTGCATTCATATAATAACCATAGCGGCGAAATTTAAGCCATAAACAAAAAATGCCTAGGGGTATGAATGCCAGTAAAAAAAGGTGATAGAGCGATTGACTGAAAGCAAGAAAAATAAATAATACTACAATGGGTAATATGACTAACATCAGGCTTTTTCGAAATAAATAATAATAACTGATGTTGCTGAATTTGATCTGCTCTACTGAAAAATCACTATAGACCCAAGGAATATACTGTTGCCACTGATCCGGTTTAAGCATCGGAATAATCAGGCTTTGTTTTTTACTCTGGGGATTATGTTCACTCTGAGTCTGGTGAAATTGCACAGTCACCCGTTTGAGTATTTTTGCAAAGATATTCTGCTTGATTGAAATACCCTGGATTTTCTGTTTACGCACCGAAATCTGTTGTCTGTCCAATAACCCGGCAATTCTTTTTAGTTTGTTGGGTTGATTATGCAGTTCATAATTATAGAAACGTACAAAAGATCCGATGCCGGTAACACAGAGCAATAGAAAACCAAATAACAGCAAGGAAGAAATGACAAGAGTAATTTTTGCAGCCAGTTCGGGTAGTGGTAAGTAGCTGGCTAGATCTTTTAAATAATCTGAAAAATCCCAACCCAGACGTTCAATAGTCTTTTCAACGATTGGAAATGACGCTGCGGCGATGACAAATATCATCGAATTGGTGAAACCGTATTTAGTGACTTCTTTATTGGTTAACTTCAATATAGACGTTGCGGGCTGCTCCAGTTCACTGGAGGTTTCAGTCTCCAGAACATCACTAATATTATGCTGCTGGTGGTAACTATGGATCTGCTGACTGATCTGTTGGGCAAAAGTCTCAGTGATCCCGGGTATACTTGCCTCTTTGGCAGCCGAGCCAGCTGAATCGAGTATGCAGTTCACTAGCTTAAAGGGTTTGAAATACCAGGGCACAGAAATATTAACATTCTGGATACGGTCGAATTTCAGGTCAAGAACTTCACGGGTGAAAAATCCCTGTTTAACGATGATCTGGTTATCGGTGAGTTGAAAACGAAAAGTAAAATAAATGATCAGGGTATCGACTAATAAAAGTGTCAAAAATACCAAGCCAAATATGCCAAACCAGAAACTCCTGTCATCAACAGTAACGTAACCGGCAACCAGAATCGGTCCGGCATTAAACCCTACTTCCTTGATAATGCTTATTGCACGGGATATAAAAAAATGAAAAACCGAAATCACCGAAACCCGATGCCACTCAGGATTATTCATTAACACTCTCAGTGGTATTGCTATTAGCACTGGCATTGGCTTCTTGCTGGATTTTACTCAACAGGAATTGCTTAATTTCATCAGTCCTGCTGCTATCTAAACCGGAGATCACCAAATCGGCTTTCAGTCCCCCAGCAGTATAGAGTCGAAGGCTGGCAATATTCAATTTGCGTTGCAAAAGGCTGCGGTGTGTCTCGATGTGCTGAATGCGGTTAAAGGGCAGGACGGTTTTTTTACACCATAACACCCCTGTTTTATAGAGTATATCTTGCTCACGTAGGGCATAGCCTTTATAACGGTGGCTGAAGAAAGACCAATAGATACTAAGAGCTGTCAGTGCAAACTCAAACAGATAGACAGGCACAGGGTAATTCTGGATCAGTGGCAGGTTGATGAGATAGCCACCAGCGGTCAGAATATACACAAAAACAAAAATAAGCAGCCAGCTAGCTGCAGTTGCGATGGGTGCATTATCGGCTAGAGGTTGATAACTGATCTGTTGGTGTTGAGGGAGTTGCTCAACATCGATTTGTAAATTACTAAACATATATCTCTAAATTTCTATTGTTGTTTTGTCATAGCATATAATCTGAACTGGCATAGAGCAACAAAATCCGCTCTATGCTGCACTCAGAGTACATTCATAATGGATTTTATTGGTGTACCTCTCGCAGAACCCAACTTTCACACTAACTTGCTTAGTTTATCCCCTCAACTTGGCTTAACTCATACTTTTATTCCTTTCGGCTCCTCGTTTGAACAATACAAGTCACAGCCATCCCAACCATAGATAGAATGTATACAAGATAACTCGTTGACAACAGCTTAGTATTCCAAGGGGAACAGGTCTCGACCGAACAGGGGTGAAAAATTCAGAAAGATGAAAGTAATGATCACACCCATAATTAAACACTTTAAGCTACGAACATTTGTTCTGCATTATATTGGTTTCCTAAAATGAATATATTATGTCGAGCTACCTATTTTGTGCACTACTAATTAAACAAATACTCTGTTCAGGGAATGTTTTTGTACATTATTATAGTCGTTAGTCTCTTAAGCTTATAAAATTGATAACAAAACTAGTTAAATTGATAAAGGGTTTTGATTCAATTTATTATGGTTGTGCTAAACTGGCAGCAGTGGTGTTATAATAGCGTCATATGAAATTCGACTTAGGACTCTATGAAAACCCCTAAACAAATCCAGCCTCTAATTAATGATGGACTGGTGGATGAAGTCATCCACCAAATGATGAGTGGTAAAGAAGCAACTGTCTATAAGGTACGTTGCGGCACCGAAATACGTTGCGCAAAAGTCTATAAAGAAGCTGATAAACGCAGCTTTAAACAGGCTGTGTTGTATCAAGAAGGTCGCAAGGGACGCAATAGTCGCCGCGCCAGAGCAATAGAAAAAGGCTCAAAGTATGGTCGCGACCAACAAGAAGATGCTTGGCAAAATACCGAAGTAGACGCCCTCTATAAACTAAACAATGCTGGAGTAAGAGTTCCGAAAGCCTATGGTTGCTTCGATGGTGTTTTGCTAATGGAGTTAATCACCGATGAGGATGGCAACGTTGCACCTCGGCTAAATGATATCTCAATGTCGACTGAACAGGCTTTGGAGGATCATGAGGTTGTTATTCAATATATAGTAATGATGCTTTGTGCTGGCATAATTCATGGTGACTTATCTCAATTTAATGTTCTGGTCGATCAATACGGACCCGTGATTATTGACCTACCTCAGGCGGTAGATGCCGCTGGCAATAACAGTGCTCAGAGCATGTTTATGAGAGATGTAAACAACATGACTGCCTACTATGCACAGTATGCACCAGAATTATCTACCACCCAATATGGAAAAGAAATTTGGGCATTATACGAGAAAGGCGAACTTCTTCCTGAGACCAAATTAACGGGTAAATTTGCAGAAACAACGGAAACGATAGATATCGAACCTGTTTTATTGGAAATTCAAGCAGCTTTCCTCGCCGAGCAAGAGCGACAAGAAAGGATGGATTCAATTGAAGAGCCAGATCAAGATTAATATGAAAGTGAGCGCTCATAAGCTCACTTAATTCTGCTGGAATACGTAGAATTCATCGTAGACGAACTAGAAATACACCCTCAGTTTATACGTTTTAAAGTGAATATGTAAACATCCAACAAGCTCGATATTTCACCTTGATTTTTCCTCCCCTGTCATAAACTCTCCTCATATTTAAAGGAGAGTCGTCATGTTTAATAAGTATCCTGTTATAAAAGGTAC
>Ga0307492_10001226_pt1 | contig 10673 bp, 6 predicted proteins | sample SI3LmetaG_FD_202365 | JGI IMG/M metagenome (GOLD analysis project Ga0307492, IMG submission 202365) | Sea-ice brine microbial communities from Beaufort Sea near Barrow, Alaska, United States - SI3L | ecosystem: Environmental > Aquatic > Marine > Coastal | place: USA: Alaska | collected 2017-05-06
CTTTTTATCTGCTGGGAGTTTTGTGATTCCCTCAGCGAGCTGGTCTAATTTTTTTTGCGGAAAAGAAGTATCTACCTGAGCTAAAATTTCTTCTGTACTCCCTAATGTATATCCTTTCCAGTCATCTGCTAAAATTTCTGTGATGACCGTTTTGTCTTTTTTACGCGAAGCTTCAAGATCATTCTCAAGATCTTCTTTATAAGCAATTTCTATTTTTTTAACATAACCAGCGTCAATAATCTCTTCGCCTAGCAATCTTTTTGCATAGATGTCTCTAGGATTTTCATGCTTCGCAATCGCCTTGTATAATTTAGGCTGCGTAAAACGTGGTTCGTCGCCTTCATTATGCCCATATTTTCTATAGCCTAATATATCAATAAATACGTCGCGACCAAATTTCATTCTAAAATCTAATGCGAACGTAAAAGCGTGACAAACAGCCTCCACGTCGTCTGCATTTACATGCAATACCGGTGACAAAGTTACTTTTGCAATATCTGTACAATAGGTAGAAGAGCGTGCGTCTAGGTAATTAGTAGTAAACCCTACTTGGTTATTTGCTACAATATGTATGGTACCACCCGTTTGATAGCCTTCTAGTTGTGCCATTTGCAGAAACTCATACACTACGCCTTGTCCTGCAATTGCAGCATCTCCGTGGATAAGTATGGGTAATAATTTTTTTGAATCTCCTTCAAGTTGATTATCCATTTTTGCTCTCGCAATACCTCCAACTACGGCATTTACTGTTTCTAAGTGAGAAGGATTAGGCGCTAAATCCATACGAACACGCTTGCCGCCATCTGTATCACGGATGCTTGTCCATCCCATATGATATTTTACATCTCCGTCAAAAAGCTCTGCTTCATCATATTCTTTACCATCAAACTCGCTAAAGATTTTTTCTGGTGACTTACCAAAAATATTTGCTAGTACATTTAAACGTCCACGGTGGGCCATCCCTACCACAAACTGCTCTACACCTTGCTCTGCACCTTGTTCCATCAAGGCATCAAGGCCAGGTATCAAAGCATCTACTCCTTCTATCGAGAAACGTTTTTGCCCTACATATTTAGAATGTAAGAACGTTTCAAAAGAAAGTGCTTGGTTTAATTTACCAAGTATATGTTTTTTTTGTTTTGGGTCAAATTGTGGATGATTGTCATTTTCATTAAGCCAGTTCTGGATCCAAGTAATCTCTTTTGGGTTTCGTATGTACATATACTCAACACCAATAGACTCGCAGTAAATCGCAACTAAGTGCTTAATAATACTTTCTAAAGTCTGTTCTCCAAGACCAATAATTTCGCCCGCTTTAAATCGAGTATTTAAGTCGGCTTTACTTAGACCGAAATTTTCTATAGCTAAGGTAGGCTCGTAAGTTCTTCGATTACGCACCGGGTTTGTTTTTGTAAACAAGTGTCCTCTAGTACGATAGCCATCTATAAGTTTTATTACTGCAAACTCTTTTAAAACAGATTGAGAAATTCCGGTTGCGGTACCAGCCTCTGCAAAGCCAGCTTCGGCAGCAGAACCACTCTCTATACCAAAGTCGAATCCTTGAAAAAACGCACGCCAACTTGGCTCAACGCTATCTGGAAATTTTAGGTATTTATCGTAAATTTCTGCTATATATGCAGGGTGGGCGGCATTTAAGAAAGAATATTTATCCATAAGTGGAATAAAGAAGTGTCGGTTTTAATAAAACAGTACAAAAATACAACAAATCCCAAAACTAGTCACTTTGTTGTCGTATATTTATGGAGCATAAATCATAAAATATTCCTAATGAAAACGCAGCTTTCAAAGACTCTCAAACCGTTTCTCGTTTGCACAGCACTATTAGTAACTATACTGACCACGGCACAGAACACAAATAATGAATCTCGCTTTATTGATAACGTAAGCTTTGGTGGAGGACTTGGTTTTAGTCTTGGGGATGGCTATTTTGGCTTTACTGTTGCACCAAGTGCTATCTATAACTTTAACGATTATGTTAGTGCCGGCTCATCGCTCACCTACAGTTATCAAAGTGATAATTTTTTTAAATCTTCACTTTATGGCGGTAGTATAATTGGGCTTTTTAACCCAATACGTGAAATACAACTTTCTACAGAATTAGAGCAACTACGGGTAAATCAAACCATTGAGACTGCCCAAGGTGATTTTGATGATGACTTCTGGAACACGGCACTTTTTGTTGGAGCTGGTTATAGAAACGGCCCTGTCACTTTGGGCATTCGTTACAATATACTTTTTGAAGATGGAGAAAGCGTGTATGCAAGTGCTTGGGCACCTTTTGTGAGGGTGTATTTTTGAAGTTGACTTTAGTGTGTATTCTAAACTAACCTTAAGGTTCATTTGAACAAGACTCGTAATTTCATTTTCAATTAAAGGGATACGGAGTTCTAAAATTAGACTTTTCGCTTCATTAACCATTCTCCAAAACCTCTAAAAGCAGCTTTCTTATCTTCTGCTAAATCTATTTTATCTAAAAGATTATTTGCCTTTGCCGTGTACTTTTCCATTTCGTTTACACTAGCCCGTGCAGCTCCAGTAGAGACAAAAAGTTCTTTGACTATTTTTATTTTTTCTGTCGGGTCTTCAGGAGATTGAGAGAATAGTGTTGTTAATTTTTCTTTTTCTGAAATGCTACTTCCTTCAAGAGCTGTTAGGTATAAGAATGTTTTTTTATTCTCAATGATGTCACCACCTACTTGTTTTCCAAACGTATCTGGATCACCAAAAGCATCAAGATAATCATCCTGTAATTGAAACGCGATCCCAAGATTACGCCCAAAGTCATAGATATTATCTTTACAATTCTCGCTCGCATTTGCCACGATGGCGCCCATTTTCATTGCAGCGCCTATCAATACCGCCGTTTTATAGTCGATCATTTTTATGTACTCTGGAATGGTCACATCATCACGAGTTTCAAAATCTACATCGTATTGTTGTCCTTCACAAACCTCTAGTGCCGTCTTACTAAACAATTTGGCTAGCTGCTGGAACATCTCCGGTTCGTAAGATTCAAAAAGTTGATAAGCTAAAATAAGCATGGCGTCGCCAGAAAGTATGCCTGTATTCACATCCCATTTTTCGTGCACCGTTACCTTTCCTCTTCGCAAAGGAGCATCATCCATAATATCATCATGGATTAATGAGAAGTTATGAAATATCTCAACGGCAAGTGCAGCACTCATAGCCTTGTCAACTGTAGACCCAAAAAAATCTGCGGTCATTAACGTAAGCACTGGACGCAGACGCTTGCCCCCTAACTCTAGAATATAGGCTACTGGCCCGTATAAACCTTTCGGTTCTTTTACAGTAATAGCTTGCTTTAACCCTTTTGAGAGTGCCTCATTGTATGATGATAAATCGTGCATCGATTGCTTTTTATACAAAAGTAACCATTAAGAATGTCTAAAATAAGAAACAGCACAATTTACCAAATAATTAATATTTCAGCCCGCCGAAACCATCAAGTTAAAAAATTGTTAATTAACGCATAAACCTAGGAAACTTTTATTGTTTTTAAAGTTTCCTGCTGTATATTTGCCCGCGATTGAAAATTAAACAGAACGATTGCTTATAAAAACATCCACCTTCGTGGCTGATATATATGAAAGAAAAAATAATACAATCTGCTATAAATCTGTTTATTACGCTTGGTTTTAAAAGTGTAACGATGGACGATATTGCTTCGGAAATAGGCATATCTAAAAAAACAATTTATACGCATTTCAAAAATAAAACAGAGTTAGTAAAGGCAACAACGGTTCATTTGTTTGAAAGCATTAGCGCTGGCATTGACAAAATTTGTTCGCTTGACATTGACCCAATCGAAGAGTTATACGAGATTAAAAGATTTGTAATGGTTGCATTAAAAGACGAGAAGTCTTCGCCGCAACATCAATTAAAGAAATATTATCCAGAAATCGCAAATGCGATGCAGGCTAAAAAGTTTGATGTAATGGCTGAGTGTACATTAAACAACTTAAAAAAAGGAATGGAGCAAGGTCTATATCGTGCAAATATCGATATCAATTTTGTGTCTCGCATCTATTTTGTGGGTATTAACGGGATTAAAGATGATACCTTATTTCCTATGCAAGAATTCCCTAAGGTAAAATTACACGAGGATTTTCTTGAATATCACCTTCGCGGCATAGTAACACCAGAAGGACTAAAGACATTGAATAAATTTATTAAAACTAACCAATAGAAAAATGCAGAAAGTAATAGTAAGTATCACCCTATTTTTAGTCACGCTAGGCGGATTTGCACAGCAAAAGGAAAACTACTCCTTCAATCTGGAGGAGGCGATTTCATTTGCCATTGACAGTAATTACACCGCGATTAACGCGCGCCGTGATATCGCAAAGGCATTGCAGCAAAAATGGGAAACCACCGCAACAGGTTTACCACAAGTAAGTGGCGCGGTTTCTTATAACAATAATTTGAGACAACCTGTTTCTTTAATTCCAGCAGAATTTAATGGAGGACCACCAGGAACTTTTGTGCCTATTACTTTTGGGACGAAACAAAACGCAAACGCGACAGCGACCCTCAACCAACTTATTTTTGACGGGAGTTACCTTGTAGGTTTAAAGGCAGCCAAATCTTTCCTTCGCTTTTCAGAAAACACTACCGAAAAGACAAGACTCGAAGTTAGAAAAGGAGTGATCAATGCCTATGGAAGCATCTTACTTTCTGAGGAGCTTGTTGCCATTTTTGAAAAAAACAAATCTGCATTAGAGAAAAATCTTTTTGAAACAAAGCAAATTTATGACAATGGTCTTACTGAAGAAGAAAGTGTAGAACAGTTAGAGGTTACCTTATTAGATTTAGATACGCAGCTTAATAATGCTAAGCGGAGTAATAGTATCGCAAGACAGATGTTTAATCTTGCTTTAGGTATTGATGTGAATACGCCTGTAATCTTAAGAGATACTATGGATGGTCTTATTCTTCAAAACCAAAGTCTTTCATTACTTAATAATGAATTGTCACTAGAAGAAAACGTAGATTATAAAATTGCATTAAATCTCACCGAACAAAGAGACTTAGAAATGCAGTTGGAAAAAAGTGCTGCATTACCTAGCTTATCAGCTTTTGTAAATTATGCAACTACGGCAAACAGTGATTCTTTCTCATTTTTAGATAGTGAACAAATATGGTATCAATCCTCTTTATTAGGCCTTAGCCTTAAGGTGCCTATCTTTAGCAGCGGGATGCGAAATGCAAAAACGAAACGCGCTAAGATTGCGCTTAATCAAGCAGAAACACAGCTAGAAGAAACTTCGCAACAAGTGACACTCCAACTAAATACTGCACGCAGCAATTATCAATTTGCTATTGAGAAATATGAAAACGCTAAGAAAAACATCGCGCTATCAGAACGCATAGAAAACAAAAATCAAGTAAAATTTACAGAAGGACTTAGTACCAGTTTTGATTTACGCCAAGCTCAAACCCAGTTATACTCAGCACAGCAACAATATTTTCAGAGCATGCTCGATCTAATCAACGCGAAGGCAGAGATAGAGACCGTACTCAATATACCAGAACTAAGAATCACATCAGACCAAGTAAAAAACCAACAGTAAAGTTGAAGCGTGCTTCAGATCAACCAAATTATAAATAAAGAAAATGAAAAAAACACTTATCATACTCATAGCAACAGCCTTCATCGTCTCTTGCGGAAACAAAGAAGAAGAAATCACCACGGCGACCTTAATAGAAATTGGAGATGCAGTGGCTATCCAGAATAAAAGAGATGCGCTCGTTACAGAACAACATGAGATTAGTACTCAGCTTAAAGAATTAAATGCCAAATTAAAAGAGCTGAGCCCAGAAGGTAACCTTCCCTTAATCACTGCTTTTACAACGGAAGAAGTTGAATTTAACCACGTTCTTGAATTGCAAGGAAGCGTTGAAACAGATCAAAATATAATTATAACTCCAGAGATGGGCGGTATTTTACAGCGCGTTTATGTAAAGGAAGGACAAAGCGTGACTAAAGGACAAACGCTCGCTACTTTAGATGATGGAGGAATGGGACAGCAACTTGCGCAGATGCAAGTGCAGTCAGACTTAGCGAAGACCACTTTTGAACGTCAAGAAAAACTTTGGAATCAAAAGATAGGAAGTGAAATACAATTTTTACAAGCCAAGTCTGCATACGAAGGACAACAGAAAGCGATGAACTCTATGAGACAACAGCTAGGAAAAGCGACGGTACGTGCTCCTTTTTCTGGGACTATAGATGATATTATTACAGAGGCCGGTAGTGTAGTTGCTCCAGGACAGACAGAACTTATGCGCATCGTTAGTTTAAGAGACATGTACATTAAGGCAGACGTTCCAGAAACTTATATTAATGATGTAATTGAAGGTAAAAACGTGGAGGTTTATTTTCCTGTGTTAGGAAAAACGCTGGATGCAAAAGTGAGTCAGACGGGTAATTTTATTAATCCGAATAACAGAACTTACAAGGTTGAAATAGAAGTCCCTAATAAAGACAATATGATCAAACCTAATCTCACCGCCCGACTTAAAATTAATGACTATACTAACGAGAAAGCCATTTTAATCCCTCAAAGTATTATATCTGAGAATGCAGATGGAGAACAGTTTGTATACAAGCTCACAGACATTGCTAGTGAGAATGCTATTGCGGTAAGAGCTGTTATTAAAACCGGTAAGACTAAAGGAGATTCCATAGAGGTCTTAGATGGTTTGACTGCTGGAGATCAATTAATTGAAGAAGGTGCAAGAAGTGTAAAAGATGGGCAAGAAGTAAAAATAATTACCTATTAATAATTCCATTTTTTCTACTCCGGAAATATCCATGGCCTTGCTATTTCCGAAGTAAAACAAAAGACAGTGCTCGTTTTCGCGAGGACAAATAAGATACTAACCAAAGATTCCCGCATATACACGGGTACTAAACACTCACTTTTGTGAGCACGAGTATGGCAAAACAGAAAAAGAATACAGAAAAAGAATTTAAACTCTCTTCTTGGGCAATTAACAATAAGACCACCATTTATATGATGATGGCGATGGTTTTATATCTAGGCTTTACTGCTTATATGACCATGCCTAGAGAAAACTTTCCTGAAATTAACGAAACTAAAATATACGTTAGTTCTGTGTACCCGGGGAATACGGCAGAGGATATTGAAAAACTGATTACAGACCCCCTCGAGGATAAACTAAAATCTATTAGCAATAAAGTAGAGCTGACCTCCACGTCTCAAGAGGACCACTCGATGATTATCATTGAGTTTGATGAAGGAATCTCAGTAGAGTTAGCAAAGCAACGAGTTAAGGACGAAATAGACACAGAAACTTCTGGTGAAGACTGGCCTACTTTTAACGGTGCCAAGGTAGAGCCTAATGTTTTTGAGTTGAGTATGAGTGAAGAAATACCTATTCTAAATATTAATATATCTGGTGATTATCCGGTGACAAAACTGAAAGAATATGGAGAATATCTTCAAGATGAAATAGAGAACCTAGAAGAAATTAAGAAGGTTGATATTCGCGGAGCACAAGAGAAAGAGGTAGAAGTTGCGGTTGATATTTATAAAATGATGGCTTCGTCCATTAGTTTTAATGATGTTCAAAGCGCCATCAGTAATGGGAACATGACAATGTCTGCCGGAAATTTAGTAGCGAGTGGACAGCGCAGGACCATCCGTATTATAGGTGAAATTGAAAACCCTAGTGATCTTGAAAAATTTGTTGTCAAGTCTCAAGACGGAAACATTGTGTACCTAAAAGATATTGCAGAGATTAGTTTTAAAGAAAAAGACAGAACTACCTACGCGCGTGATTTTGGGAAACGTGTGGTGATGCTGGATGTCAAAAAGCGAAGTGGTAAAAACATGGTTGCTGCCGCAGAAAAAGTGGAAATCATTGTGGCCGAGGCGAAGGCAAATTTCTTCCCACCAGATTTATCTGTTACGATCTCAAATGACCAATCTTCTAAAACCATTGGCCAGGTAGATGACCTTGTAAATAATATCATCTTTGGTATTATACTCGTGGTTACCGTATTAATGTTCTTCTTAGGGTTTAAGAATGCACTGTTTGTTGGGTTCGCTATCCCGATGTCAATGTTTATGTCTTTGATGATTTTAGGCTGGATGGGCTACACCCTGAACACGATGATTCTCTTTGGGTTGATTATGGGATTAGGAATGCTTGTAGACAACGGTATTGTGGTTGTTGAAAATGTATATCGATTGATGGAAGATGAAGGCTTGAGTCGTGTGGAAGCCGCTAAAAAAGGGATTGGCGAAATTGCCTTTCCTATTATTATATCTACGGCAACTACAGTAGCTGCATTTGTACCTTTGGGATTATGGCCAGGGTTGATGGGACAGTTTATGATCTACTTCCCTATAACACTTTCGGTCGTTCTAGGATCTTCATTATTTGTTGCCATCTTCTTTAACTCGGTGTTGGTTTCTCAATTTATGACTACGGAAGACAAAGACATGCCTATTAAAAACATTATTAAAATTTCGGCTATTGTTGGAGGAATAGGGCTCATCATTGCTTTCATTGGAGGCGAATATCGTGGACTAGGTGTCTTGATGGTTTTTGTATCTATTATGCTATGGGTGTATCGTTTAATACTTCGTAAAGCTGCTAATACCTTTCAGAACAAAGCACTTGTTCGTCTTGAAAACTGGTACCAGAAAAACTTAACTACTGCTTTTAAAGGGGCAAGACCGTATCTATTAGTTGGAGGTATTTTTGCCTTATTATTTATAACACTAGGATTGTTTGGCGCTTCTATGGCTTCAGGAAATACAAAATTTGAATTTTTTCCAGACAATACGCCAAATCAAATCATTGTCTACATAGAATATCCTGAAGGAACGGATATTGAAAAAACAAATGCGATTACCAAAGAAATTGAAGAGCGCGTATACAAGACACTCAATGATGCTACCTATATGGATGGTGATCATAATTTTCTAGTTGAAAGTGCTGTTTCTCAAGTAGGGGAAGGTGCTGGAAACCCACAAACGGATGGTGGCTCATCTGCAGAGATGCCACACAAAGCAAAAATTACCGCGTCAATGCGCGAGTATAAATATAGACGTGGAGAAGATAGTGAGGTGCTGCGACAAAAAGTACTTGACGCCTTAGCAAATGTATATCCAGGAATTTCGATTTCAGTAGAGAAAGATGCGAACGGGCCGCCTGCAGGATCGCCTGTTAATATAGAGCTTCGTGGAGACGATTACAATGAACTCATTGCCACGGCAGAAAACATGCGCAAGTTTCTTAACGATAAAAATGTTCCTGGCGTAGAAGAGCTTAAAATAGATGTTAATAAAGATAAGCCTGGAATGCAAGTGGTGGTTGATCGTGCCAAAGCAGGAGAGTTAGGTGTAAACACAGGACAAGTAGGGCAACAGTTGCGTAACTCTATTTTTGGAACGAAAGCAGGGGTGTATAAAGAAGATGGAGAAGACTACGATATCTACGTTCGTTTTAATGAAGAAAGCCGTTACAACACCAGCGCTTTGTTTAATCAAACCATGACATTTAGAACGAATACGGGACAATTGAGAGAGATCCCTGTTTCTGCGGTAGCATCACAAAACAACAACTCAGGCTTCAGTGCTATTAAGCATAAAGAAACGAGCCGCGTGGTGACGGTATACTCTGCTTTAAAACCTGGGTATACAGATGCAAGTGCCGCTGTAAGACAGATTCAAAACGAGATGCGAAATTTTGAGGGAATGCCTGAGAATATTAAACCTAATTATACAGGACAATTAGAAGAGCAAGCAAAAGAACAAACCTTTTTAGTGGGAGCCTTCTTTAGCGGACTTGGATTGATTTTCTTGATTTTAATTTTCCAATTCAATTCGTTCTCTAAGCCGCTTATCATTATGATCGCTATTTTCTTAAGTTTCATTGGAGTATTTGGCGGAATCTTACTTACGGGAGCCCCCTTTGTTTTATTGATGACGATGATGGGTATTATTTCACTTGCCGGGATTGTGGTAAACAATGGTGTGGTACTGCTCGATTATGCGCAGCTCTTAATTGACCGAAAGAAAAACGACCTTGATCTTGACCAAACAGAATATCTTGAGAAAGAAGATTTATTGGCCAGTATTATCACAGCAGGTAAAGCACGTTTACGTCCTGTACTACTTACTGCCATTACTACTATTCTAGGATTAATACCGCTAGCCATAGGTTTGAATATTGACTTCTTCTCCCTCTTTAGCGCCTTTGACCCAAAAATTTATATGGGTGGAGATAACGTGATTTTCTGGGGACCCTTAGCTTGGACCGTTATTTACGGGCTCTTTATTGCTACATTCCTTACACTTATCGTGGTGCCAATATTATTCTACTTCGCAATGCGTTTAAAAATGAAAGTGCACTACTGGCGTAATCCAAGGGAAGAGGATGTGAATGAAGACATCAACCTAGAAGCAGCAGAGTAATACCTTTTTATCTATGTGGATGCCTTGCGGCGAAAACATGATAAGCTGTAAAAACGCCCTTAACACGTATTATTGTTAAGGGCGTTTTTGATTTTGGCATATTTCCGAAGTAATAATAACTGCGATATCAAGCATGCTAAGCAGAACCACTACCTCATAAATAAAGCCCCTATACAAAAG
>Ga0307492_10001228_pt1 | contig 10661 bp, 7 predicted proteins | sample SI3LmetaG_FD_202365 | JGI IMG/M metagenome (GOLD analysis project Ga0307492, IMG submission 202365) | Sea-ice brine microbial communities from Beaufort Sea near Barrow, Alaska, United States - SI3L | ecosystem: Environmental > Aquatic > Marine > Coastal | place: USA: Alaska | collected 2017-05-06
TGGATGTTGGTGCAGCCGACGCCGGTTGTGCTGGCGACTAAGGTGATGCCTGCGGTCTCCGACGGTGCCAATCAAGGTCAAGATTGGCTACAGGTCAGTCGCAGTATCGGCAACCGGGAGTTTTTTGGCCAGGTCGCCGTGGTAGCCGAGCAAGTGGCTGAAACAGCCGCCGCAGAAGCACCGGAAACCAAACTCAACCTGATCCTACAAGGCGTTATGGCCGAGGGCGATGGCCAGGGCTTTGCGGTGATCGGCGAAGGCCGCTCGGCCGGCAAGGTGTTCAGCCTGGGTGACGATATATTCGGGCAGGCCAAGCTCGCCAGTGTGTTTGGCGATCGGATTATTCTCGATCGCCGAGGCCAGTTGGAAACGCTGCGCTACGAAAAGGTCTCGTCCAATGGCATCCTGCAACCGGTTAACCAGAACGACGATCCGAGTGACACCCCAATAGCGTCCTTCCGCGAAGCCCTGTCCCAAGCCAGTGCCGACGTGGCCAATGGTGCAAACTTGCAATCTCAGGTACAGGGCATGGTCGAATACGTGGGTCGGCGCGCCAATGAAGACCCTGAAGGCTTTATTAGCGAAATGGGCCTGGAACCCTCTGCGGAAGGCTACCAGGTCACACGGCAGGCCCGCCAGTTGCAAATGGTCGGCTTGCGCCCCGGTGATATAGTGACGTCGGTAAATGATATGCCGGTAGGTAATATTCAGAATGACCAGGCGCTACTGAACCAGGTATTACAGATGGGGGGCGAAATTAAGATTCAAATTCGTCGCGGGTCCCGATCGTTCACAATTTATCAAAGCATTCCGACATATTAAAAGGTAAGGAAAATGGCTGTGTTTACTCAGGTTCGTTTCGCTCTAGTGGTTTGTTGCTTTTTTTCGGCATCATTGGTATTTGCGGCAACTGCGCAAAAATATACTCTGAATATGCAGGATGCCGAAATTAAGGAAGTGATCGACCTAGTAGCCAAGGTGACCGGCAAAACCTTTATTATCGACCCGCGTGTGCGCGGCAAGGTGACTGTGGTGTCGGAACGGGAAATGACCCAGGCGCAAATCTATGAGACCTTCTTAGCGACGCTGGAAGTCTATGGTTTCTCGGCAGTAGTGGCCGGCGATGTGGTTAAGATCATCGGTCAGGCCGACATTAAGTCGGCCGGTATCGATGTCGAAACGACCGGCGGTCGAGTCGGTGAAGATATCATTACCCGAGTATTTCCAATCCAAAATGCCTCGGCGATGGAACTGGTGCCTATTTTACGGCCCATGGTCGCCAAATACGGCCATTTGGCCGGTGTGCCCTCGGCCAATGTCTTGATCGTGGCGGACCGGGCCACCAATATCGAACGCCTGTCAGAAATTATTGAACTCCTCGATAAGGCCGGCAGCGAAGAAATAGAAGTAGTGAACCTGAAGCACGCCTGGGTGGGCGGTATGATCACTCTACTGGAGCGCATTTCGCCCTCCGCGGTGGTCGCCAGCAATCAGGGCGGTCGCTCTTCGGGCTCTAACCGCGGGGTGTTACTGGTCGGTGACGAACGCAGCAATCGCATCATTGTTAAGGGTGAAAGCGAAGCGCGCGCACAGATTGTTGAGCTGATCCAGAAACTCGATACCCCATCGGAAGAAAATACCTCTTATAAGGTGATTTTTCTCAACAATGCCGACGCCAAGAAAATGGCCGAAATCCTCAAGGGCATCGCAGCACCGGCTGCGGCCGCGGGCGGGCAGGGCGCACCACCGAGTCAACCGGTATCGATCCTCGCCGATGAAGATCAGAACGCCCTGATCGTGCGCGCCGAACCGTCAGAGTTAAGTGAAATTGAAGCCATTATTGCCCAACTTGATATCACGCGCGACCAGGTGTTGATCGAAGCGGCCATCGTCGAAGTGACCGGCAGTAATGGGGATTCCCTGGGTGTGCAGTGGGCGACCAATCCGGAGCTGGTCGCCGATGGTGTGCCCTTTGCCTCCTCGTCCTCGACCATAGCTGGCGGTTCGCTGGGTCAGCTGGCGACCGGAGTGGGTACCGCTGTGGCGACCAGCGGTTCTGCGCTCGGTGCACTCAGTCAAGTCCCGGCCGGTGGTTTTCTGGCTCTGGCCGATCCATTTGGCAAGACAGCCAGTTTTGGCCTGATTATCCAGGCGCTCGAATCGGAAAGTAACACCAATCTGTTGTCGACCCCCAGTGTGATGACGCTCGATAACAGCGAAGCCTTTATTACTGTGGGCAGCTCGGTCCCGTTCAAGACCGGTGGCAGTGGTACCACGGATAATCCCTTCACTATCAATCGCCAGGATGTTGGTACCACGCTGTCGGTGATCCCCCATGTACAACAAAATGGCTCGATTCGGCTTGAAGTCGATCAAACGGTGGAATCCTTAATTGGTGAAAATACCGCCGGCGCAGTCGACCTGGTCACCAGTAAACGCCAGGTTAAAACTGAAGTATTGGTCAATGACGGCGCGACCATCGTGCTGGGCGGGTTGATTTCCGACCGGATTACCGAATTTGAAAGCCGGGTACCGATTCTGGGTCACCTGCCGTTTATCGGTAATCTGTTTAAATCCAAATCGACCAAGAAAGAGAAGACCAATCTGCTGATTATCTTGCGGCCCACCATCATCCGCGATCAATCCAGCGATCTGATTAAGCGCCGTATGGACGGTATCTGGGAATTACGCATCGAAACACTGGGCGGCGGTCTGGGACTGATTCAACCCAGTATTGATGAGGTCTTCGACGGTAACTATATAGGGGGCTCCACGGCCCAGCCCGCAGCGGTCGTTGCCCAATAGGCCGATATAGGGCTGAATAGCCCAAGCTTAAAAAGGGCCCACTGCCGCGGCATGGGCCCCTTTTTTGCCCGCCATGATCACAGCTGCAAGGCTTTGGTGCCAGTGCAGCCGTCTCATTGCAAAAGTGTTAGTCCGATCCTAGCCTGATATTCTCTTTGCAACGTACAATCAACGCAGCCTATAAGGCCAACCCATGAAGTCTAATCTATGAAGTCTAATCTATGAACCTGGCTATAGAACTGCAACAGCGCTTGGCTCAGGCCGATGCCCTTATTTTTGATATGGACGGCACCCTAGTCGATACCATGCCGCTGCATTATCGAGCCTGGCAACAGGTTGCTGAGCATTATCGACTGCCCTTTTCCAAGTCGCGTTTCTATCAGCTCGGTGGCGTGCCGACACTCGAAACACTGCAAATCTTATCTGCCGAGGCGGGTCTGGAGATCGACCTGCAGGCTGCTAAGGCGATGAAAGAGGAGCTGTCTCGGTCGATGCTGTCCGAGGCGACCCCGATTGTTGAAATCTTGTCTATAGTGCAGCAGTTTCACGGTAGCAAACCCTTGGCCATCGCCACCGGCAGCAGTCGGGTCGGTGCGCAAATGTTGCTCGCACAGCTGAACTTAGCGCATTATTTTGATGCTCTGGTGACGGCCGATGATGTGACCCAACACAAGCCGGCTCCGGATGTCTTTCTGGAGGCGGCGCGGCGCTTGAATGTTGCGCCGCAACACTGTGTCGCCTTTGAAGATACCGATATCGGTATCCAGGCCATAGTCAGCGCCGGCATGAGCGCTGTGGATGTGCGCGATTTGATCGTTTGATGGCATACCGAAGGCGGCTGGCAGCAGCGCCTAGGTAGAGCCGTGATGCGTTTAGACCCTACCGAGCCACCGCTGGCGCCGGTAGTTGAACCTTTTCTTGGCATATTGACTGAGCGCGCTCAATAGAGCGCAATGGAGTTTACAACTATGACTGTTATTCCAGATACCCTACGTTTGAATGTGCGCATGCTCGGCGAGCTGCTCGGCGATACCCTGCTAGAGAACCACGGGCCGCAACTGTTTCGCAAGGTTGAGGAGATTCGTCGCCTGGGCAAGCAAGTTAATAAAAGCAACGATACCGATGCCCAACCGCTCATCAAAGCCATGTCGGCACTGGAAGACAAGGATATCTTGCCGATTGCGCGCGCCTTTAACCAGTTCCTGAATCTGGCCAATATTGCCGAACAGCAGTTTTTTTCCAGTGCCGAGTCCAATAAACGCGATGCCCTGGAAGAAACCCTGGCGCAAATCACCGACAAACGCGGTAAGGCCGAGGTCGCAAAGGTCTTGAACGAGCTCAATATTGAGCTGGTGTTAACCGCCCACCCGACCGAGATCACCCGGCGCACCCTTATTCGCAAGTACGAGAATGTCTCCAATGCGTTGCGCGATCTGTCGCGTACCGACCTGTTTCGCTATGAAATAGACCAGATCAAGGCACGCCTGCGCGCGACCATCGATGAGGTCTGGTATACCGATGAGGTGCGCGATGAGCGTCCCTCGGCGGTCGACGAGGCCAAATGGGGCTTCGCGGTCATTGAAAATTCCTTGTGGAGTGCGGTACCCGATTTCCTGCGTGAACTGGACGCCGTGGCGCGTCGCACCACCGGCCAGGGCATCGGCAAAGATACCTGCCCTTTTCACTTCTATTCCTGGATGGGCGGTGACCGCGATGGCAACCCCAATGTGACCCACGCTGTGACCCGAGAAGTGATCTTGCTGGGTCGCTGGATGGCCGCCGATCTCTACCTGCGCGATATCAATCAGTTAGCCGCCAGGCTCAGTATGGATGTTGCCGATGAGGACTTTCGCGCCACCTATGGCAAGGGCTCAAAAACACCCTATCGGGTGTGTATGCACCAGATCCGCGATCGGCTCATGGCGACCCTGCGCTGGACCGAAGCCCTGTTGAACGATGATGGTATCAATACAGAAATCCCGATCCTGTCCAAAGCCGAACTGCTCGAACCGCTGAGCGCCTGTTACGATGCCCTGACCAAGATCGGGTTACACCGGGTGGCCGATGGCGATCTGCTCGATACCATTCGCCGGGTGCATTGTTTTGGTATTAATCTGGTGCCGCTGGACGTTCGCCAGGACAGCGAACGACATGTTAAGGCGCTGAACGAAATCGTGGCCTATGTCGGCCTGGGCGATTACCAAGCCTGGGATGAAGATCAGCGTCAGGCCTTTCTGTACGAGCAGCTCGACAATAAACGCCCCTTGGTGCCGCGCAATTGGCAGCCCAGTGCCGATACCCTAGAGGTATTGAACACCTGCACCGTGGTGGCCAGTGAGCCGGAAGAAACTCTGTCGCATTACATTATTTCCATGGCTCAGCAGCCCTCCGACGTGCTTGCCGTGGCTCTGTTATTGCGCGAAAGCGGGGTGAGTTGGAATGTGCCCATCGTACCGCTGTTTGAGACCCTGGCCGACCTCGACCGAGCGCCTCGGGTTATGGAGCAGCTGTGGTCGAACCCCTGGTATACGCAATACAGTGGCGCCAAACAGACGGTGATGATCGGCTACTCCGATTCCGCCAAGGATGCCGGCAAAATCACCGCCACCTGGGCCCAATATAAGGCCCAGGAAACCCTGGTCGAGCTGTCGAATAAACGTAATATCTCGATGATGCTGTTTCACGGTCGCGGGGGTACGGTCGGGCGTGGCGGCGGTCCGGTTGAAAAGGCCATGGCCTCACAACCGCCGGGCTCGGTGCCGGGTAAGATCCGGGTGACCGAACAGGGCGAAATGATCCGCTATAAATTTGGTTTGCCGCGCGTGGCAATTCGCAGCCTGGGCATCTACGTCGCCGCCACCGTGCGCGCGACCATGGAACCCAATCCGGCACCGAAGCAGGCCTGGCGAGATCTGATTGAGAAAATGTCGGATCAGAGTCTGCATCATTATCGTCAAGTTGTTCGCGAAGACCCCCGTTTTGTGCCGTACTTCCGCTCGCTGACGCCCGAGCAGGAATTGGGCAAGCTGGCCTTGGGCAGTCGCCCGGCCAAACGTAAGGCCGGTGGCGGTATCGAGAGTCTGCGTGCCATTCCCTGGGTGTTCGCCTGGATGCAGGTGCGCTTGAATCTACCGGCCTGGTTGGGTGCGCCACAAGCCCTGCAATTTGCCCAGGAACAGGAACCGGAGACGTTGGCTGAGATGATCCGCGACTGGCCGTTTTTTACCGCCTATCTAGATCTATTGGAAATGGTGGTCGGTAAGGCCGACGGTTCGATCGCGGCCTACTACGAGCAGCAATTGGTGGCCCCGGAATATCACAGTCTGGGCATCCTATTGCGTGCCGACCTGAAACGGTGTGAGCTGTTGCTCAACCAGCTAAAGGGTCAAACACGACTGCTGGAGTCCGACCCTTTGTTGGCCCAGTCCATCCATGTGCGTAACCCCTATACCGATCCTTTGAACTATCTGCAGGCTGAATTGCTCAAACGGGAGCGTAAGGCTGGGCAGATCGACCCTATGCTTGAACAGGCGCTCAAGGTTACCATGGCCGGCATCTCGGCCGGGATGCGCAATACCGGCTAGTCATCGCGGTGATAGTGAGCTCTGGCGGGGCCCTGAGCTGTTTAGCGAGGGTCGGTGAACAGTGAGGAGATTATTTTCGCTACCTGGCTAGGGCCTTCCGCGGTTGTATCTCGGGGGGGGCGAAGGTAAAGTACGCCAGCCTAAAATAAGTTGGTGGCTTTTTGCTTGAAAATTAGACAGTTAACGAGCTGCGGCCACCAAAACGTAATCGATAGAGGAGTACGTAGTTAATGCGTATTATTTTGCTAGGGGCACCCGGTGCCGGTAAAGGTACACAAGCTCAGTTTATTTGTGAGAAGTATTCTATTCCACAAATATCGACCGGTGACATGTTACGTGCAGCAGTGAAAGCAGGTACACCTCTAGGGGTTCAGGCTAAAACTATTATGGATCAGGGCGGTCTGGTGTCCGATGACATCATTATCGGCCTTATTAAAGAACGTATCCAGGACGCCGATTGCGCCAACGGCTGCCTATTCGATGGTTTTCCACGCACCATCCCACAGGCTGATGCCTTGAAAACACAGGGTGTTAGTATCGATGCAGTGATTAATTTCGATGTCGCCGATGCCGAAATCATCGCCCGTTTGAGTGGTCGTCGTGTCCATGAGGCCTCCGGCCGTATCTATCATGTGCAGAACAATCCGCCTAAACAGGCCGAGCTGGACGATCTGACTGGCGAAGCGCTGATTCAGCGTAAGGACGATGTAGAAGCGACCGTGCGTCATCGTCTCGATGTCTATCATGAGCAGACCAAACCATTGGTTGAGTATTACAGCAGCTGGGCGGAACAGGACGACAGCACCGCCCCAGCCTATATCTATGTTGCGGGTGTCGGTTCCGTTACCGATATCAAAGCCAAGGTATTGGGCGCGCTTCCGGCCTAGTGCTTGGCAGCGTAGTTAGCAGCTAAGTTAGCAGCTAAGTTAGCAGCTAGTTAAAAAGGCGCCCCAGGGCGCCTTTTTTTATGGCTGAAGCAAGCTCAGCGTACCGATGACGGCGATTTTCTATAGTGCTGATAGAGGGTGTTGAGAAAGTCATTGGTCATGCACAGGGCGGGATCGATGATCGGAATAATGCGCGCATCTATGGCCACAGCAGACAGGGCGCACTGATACCAGGGCGACCGGGTTAGCTTGTCACCCTCGGGCAGCGACGGGGCGAATTGCGCGTCGGTCACCGAGCATTTCCCCGGTGTTTGGGCCATCGCTAGGGCCAGGTAGGGGCAATCGGGGCTGCTCATCGCATTCACGATCAGTAGGGTTGGGCTATTGCCCACGGTGCGCAAGATAGGTATCCAATGGCCACGCCACAAGAGCAGTGACTGCAACATCGGATGACAATAGGGCACCGCCAGTTCTTCGCCCGCGGTGACCAATTCCACCACCGAGGGTTCCAATAGGGCCAAAGGAAAATCGAGTTCAACCTGCCATAGGGTAGTCGTGGTCATGACTGTGTATCTCAATGTGGTGATTGAAAAAGCGTTCCAGCGCCTGGACATCGGTGATGAAGCCGTGGCGCTTGGCAGCATCGGTAAAGATACCCAGCAGCGGACTGTTGCGCCGCTGCATCTGTACTGGGATTGGGCGGTGCTGCAATGCACCCAGTTGCTGCACGGTGTCGACCTGAAGGGCAAAGCGGGTGAGCAGGGTGCCGCTGGCATCGGCATAGGCCAGGCTGATGATGTAATTGGCGCCACTGTTCGGCTCGGCGGCGCTGACTCGGCTCAGTCTGGCATCGACCTGCAACACGGGAATGCGCCGTTGTGCCAACATCACATAGGGCATCTCAAGATGCCGGTGCACGTCGCTGGGCAGATTGATTTGGCTAATCTGCGGCCCGGGCAGGGCCAAGTAGAGGGTATCGAGCTGGATGCCCATATAGGCGCCATTATAGGAGGTCATGGCCGACCCGCCAAGCCATCGCTGGGCACTTGCGCCAGCAGTGCTAGAACCGTATCGACCACCTCATTCTCATTGAATGGCTTAGTCAGATAATTGTCCACGCCGGCCGCCTTGGCCTGCTCTCGGTGTTTGGCCTGAGAACGCGAGGTAATCATCACGATCGGGATATGGCCCGTCGCGCTCTGGCTTTTAATCGCCTGAGTCAGTTCAAGGCCGTTCATGCGCGGCATTTCCATATCCACCAGCATTACGGCGGGCAGGTGCAAACGGACTTTCTCCAGCGCATCGATACCATCGGTTGCGGTCTGCACCTGGAAGCCTGAGTCGACCAGCAAGAGTTTCAAGGCATTACGTTGGCTCAGGGAGTCGTCGACCACCAGGATGATCTGGCGCTCGCCCTCGGCGTCCGGCTGGTAGGCACTAACGCCCAGAGCGCTGGTGCCGCGTTCGAGCAGGGCTTCCACGTTTAACACCGGCACCAAGTGTCCGTCCCCGGTCTGGGTGATGCCGGATAGGCCTTCAATATTGGGCACATATTGGCCGAGTGATTTGAGTACCAACTCGAAACTGTTTTGCAGTCGGTCAATCGCCACGGCCGCGGTCTTGTTTTGGTACTCAATCAGCAGCAGGGGATGGCGTATTGCACCAGCGGCATAGGGGTAAGGTGCCAGACCCAGGGCGCTGTGAATTTCCTTAAACGGCAACCACTGGTCCTGCCATGTCACGATCCATTGCTCGCCCTTCTGTTCGGCAACGGACTCATCGGGGGGGATGATTTGTAGGATCCGGGTGCTGTCGATGGCAAAGCTTTCCTCGCCCAGGCTCACCACAATCATATGGCGGGTCACCTGGCGCAGCGGGATGCGAATAATAAACTCGGTGCCCTGCAGCGGCGTGGACTGAACCCGTATGCTGCCTTCGAGTTTTTTCACATCGAAGGCCACTGCGTCCAAGCCGATACCCCGTCCGGAGAGCTGCGTAACGCTGTCACGGCTGGTGACCCCAGAGGCAAAGATCAGCTGCAAGGGGTCCGACCGATGGGCGTCGTCCGGAATCAATCCGCGCCGCCGGGCTCCCTCGGTTACGGCCAGGGCATCGATACCGCCGCCATCGTCGCACAGGCGGATTTCAATATGGCGTTGTTCAATGCGGAAGGTCAGTTCGATCCGGCCGGTGGCCGGCTTGGTGCCACGTTCGGCTTCGATGCCATGGTCCACCGAGTTGCGCAGCAGATGCATCAGGGGGTCGGCCAGGGCGGTCACAATGGCTCGATCGACGCGTATGTCATCGCCGGCAATAAAGAGCTCGACCTCCTTGTCGGTAAAGCGCGCGGCCTGGCGCACACAGCGTTGCAGACGCGACTTAAGACTGGCAAAGGTCTGCTGGCTAGTGCGCATGACCTGATGTTGGAATTGTTCGGTGAAACGCCGCTGTTGGCGAATCAGGCCGTCAAACAGGCTGATTTGTTTTTGCAGCAGTTCGACCATCTCTCGGTTGTCGGCAATGGCTTCGATAAACTGGTGGGCGCTGCGATGGATATCATCATAGGTGTCCATCTCCAAGGCATCGAACTCCGGATTGACGCTGGCCACGCTGGCCTGGGCCATACTGCGACTGTCGACCGCGTTTTCCAATTCAAAGCGGCGCTCCTGAATGCGCAGGTCATGGTCTTTCAGTTCGCCTAAGCTGCCGGCGACCCGTTTATACAGTTCCTGGCTTTGCACCAGATTGATCGACATTTCCTCCACCAGTTCGACCCAAACATCTTCATCGCCATCATTCAGGCGGCGCCGCTCCGGAGCCGGCATGGGTGCGGCGACCGGCTCCTCGGCGGCAATGGGTTCCGGTGTGCTGGGGCTGCTCAGGCTTGCGACTGGCGGCGGCAGACTGTTGTCTGGCGCGAGGCCGCCACTATTAACCGCCTGGGCGGTTTTGTTGGCCTCAGCACGAGTGCCGGCTGTGCTGTCAATGGCCGCAGTACCTGGGGTGGCCAGAACCGGATGGATCAAATTGCCCGCGGGCCCAGTCTCTTCGGGCCTGGTCTCAGCGGAAATAGTCTCTGCGGGCCTAGTCTCTGCAGGCCCAGTCTCAACGGGCCTAGTCTCAGCGGGCCTAGTCTCAGCGGGCCTAGTCTCAGCGGGCCTAGTCTCAGCGGGCCTAGCCTCAACGGGCCCAGTCTCAGCGGAAATAGTCTCAAATGGCGTTGGCGCCGAGTTAGGCTCGCCATAGGGCGAATGGGTTACCGGCCAGGTCGGCCACTGCGCCAGTGCGGTCAGCATCAGAGCGAACTCCGAGTCGTCATCGGACTCGTTTTCCGCATTGTCCAGCAAGGTCTGTAGCGTATCGGCCGTGGCCATACAGATGTCCT
>Ga0307492_10001229_pt1 | contig 10661 bp, 6 predicted proteins | sample SI3LmetaG_FD_202365 | JGI IMG/M metagenome (GOLD analysis project Ga0307492, IMG submission 202365) | Sea-ice brine microbial communities from Beaufort Sea near Barrow, Alaska, United States - SI3L | ecosystem: Environmental > Aquatic > Marine > Coastal | place: USA: Alaska | collected 2017-05-06
TATTTCTTTCGACAATCCAAGTTCCACTAAGGCAAAAACTGATTGGTCAAAAAGTAAAGGTTTAGCAGGTGTATTTTCCTGGCAAATAATGCAAGACAATGGCGATTTACTTGATGCCATGTATCAAGGCATGCACGCTCACCACAAAAAAAGTGATAGCAGTGATAGGATTGTTAACAAACATTAGCCGATGGGTATATTCGGTTATCTGGAGTAGTGATGTCTCAAAATGAAGCTCTTGCCATGGGTATACCTTCCCAGGTCATTATTGTTGGTGGCGGCACTGCTGGTTGGATGGCGGCAAGTTTATTGCAGCAGGCGTGGTCACAAAACAGTGACACATCGACGCAGATTACTGTATTGGAATCCGAGGATATTGGCACCATTGGGGTGGGTGAAGGGTCAACCCCTACGTTACGGGAATTTTTCTGCAAGCTGGGTATTGCCGATAGTGAGTGGATGCCAAAATGTAGCGCCACCTATAAATGCGGTATCGCTTTTCCGGGATGGCTCAATGGTAATGGGGGTTCGCCTAATGGCTATTTTCATCCATTTTTCTCACCACTCGATATAAAATCGGGTGAAGCCTTTATGCGTAATGCCTGCCTGAAACGTCGAGGTGTAGATGCACCAGTTCATCCAGATGACTTTTTTGTGGGGGCACAGTTGAGCCGTCAGTGCCTCTCGCCAAGGTTAAATGAATCGTTACCGTTTGAGCCAGATTATGCTTATCACTTTGACTCAGCATTGCTTGGAAAGTTTTTAAGAGAGCGTGCTAAAGGATTGGGTGTGCAGCATATTATTGATACGGTTAGTGATGTTACAAGAACGGATATGGGTGATATCGAATGCCTCTACCTAAGTCGCGATAAACGACCTTTGAAGGCTGATTTTTTTATCGACTGTACCGGTTTTGCGAGCCTGCTAATTGGTAAAACACTAAACACCCCTTTTTATAGCTACAGCGATAATTTATTCAATGATTCAGCGGTAGCGATAGCATCACCATTAGATAATACTCAGCCAATCCCATCGCAAACAGAGTCAACAGCGCTGAGTAATGGTTGGGCTTGGAAAATTCCCCTCACCACTCGTTACGGTAATGGTTATGTGTATTCATCTGGTTATCAATCGGCTGAGTCAGCAGAAAAGGAATTGCGTACACATATGGGTGTGGGCGACGCATTGGAAGCGCGGCATATCCCAATGCGGGTAGGCTCTATTCGTAAGCATTGGAATTATAACTGTTTAGCAGTAGGGTTATCGCAAGGGTTTATTGAACCTTTGGAGGCAACAGCACTGATGTTGGTACAGTTTACCTTGACGCATTTTATTAACGCCCATAGCTTGGCCGTACACAAAGGCAATGTTGAACACTACCGATCTGGTTTTAACAACAATGTCACTCAAACCTTTGCCGGTATTCGCGATTATATTGTGGCGCACTATCAGTGTAATACTCGCACCGATAGTGATTACTGGATTGATAACCGCTCCAATACGCACATTTCTGATAGTTTAGGGGCAATATTGCAATGCTGGGATGAGGGGGGAGATTTTGAGGCTGAACTGATGTCACAGAAAAATCAACAAGTTTATCCACGACCCTCTTGGTATTGTTTATTGGCTGGCAGTGGCCGTTTTCCTGTCTCTGGACGCCGAATAACCACCACTGATAGTATTTTACCGATATCGTCAGAAGCCGCTCGTGAATACTGCGCAAAGATGAGTCATAAGTTTCAAGATCACCGAACACTATTACAAACTATGTATGGCGAAAAATTCCCTCTCCGATAACTTGTCACCCCATCTAACGATAAAAAACTCTCGATAGTTGGGGTTTTACGTGACACTGAGTGAAACATAAAACTCATGATTGACGTGGTGAAATAATCATAAAGTTAGCAGGTCATTATGATTTTTAAAGTTTAATCCACAACGTCTAATAAAATCACTCAAGCCTTCAATTTCCTGATGATGTTTAGAATAATCAATCGACGGGTCCATATTCTTTATTGGAAATACACCATATCCGGCCAGCAAACACGCCCATGATTTAGGTTGATAGGCACCCGTAAATTTATACTTATGCATATCACCGGCAAAATCTTGGCTGTTTTGCCACAGAGTTAGAATTCTACTTAAGGGATCAGAGATGTTGCTATTAGCCGCGTTATCTAACCAGTAATCGCTATCGGATCGTTGATTCATTTTGTAATGGCAGACAACATAGTCTCTGATACCATCGAACCTTGAATTAATATCTTGGTTAAATGCATCTTCAAATTTATTTGTACCCTTACCTTCCTGAAAACACTGTATAAATTGTGCAATGGTGTTAAATGAAAGTGCAATAGCAGTCGCTTCTAAGGGCTCAATAAACCCTTGAGATAGTCCAACAGCGAGACAGTTTTTATGCCAGTGTTTTTCTACACGTCCGACTCTCATTTTCAAATGTCTTACTTGGGTATCACTTTCCAATAAATCTAAATGTTGACGAAGTTCGGTTTCAGCCTGATTCGAATCAATATAGTCACTGCTATAAACATAACCATTGCCAAAACGGTTTCTCAGGGGGATCTTCCATGCCCAGCCATTAGATAACGCGGTGGCTTTTGTTTCTGCAGGTAACACTTGTGTTATCTCACTTGGCATAACAACGGCTGCATCGTTAACTAAATTATCTTTAAAACTCTTATAGTCGACCTTCAATGTTTTTTGCATCAGCAAAGCACTAAACCCCGAACAATCGATGAAAAAGTCAGCCTCTAATAAAGTACCATCACTGAGTTGAACTGCACTTAGGTTGCCATCGCTGTTGACTAACACGTCGCTCACATTGGCATCTATTTTTGTAACGCCAAGGCTTTCAGCATTTTCAGATAAAAATTCTCCTAAAAGGGCTGAATCGAAGTGATAGCCGTAAGCCACGCCAAAAGGAAAAGACTCATCAGGTAGCGGCCCTAAATTATGTTTTGCTAGATAAGATTCTAAAAAGTATTTATCTGGATGCGCGTTAACATCATACCCTTGCATTCGAGCTTGAATATTCTTATAGAAAAGCGGCACAGTGAATATATCGTCTGTTTGCGCGGCGAATGGATGAAAGTAAGACTCGAACCCCTGTTTTGCAGACCAATTGTCAAAGGTAATACCATTTTTATAGGTAGCATTGCAACGTGGCATCCACTTTGAGTCAGCTACATCTATCGCATCAAAAAAAAACTTTAAGTGCGGCGTACTACCTTCGCCAACACCAATAATACCTATTTCTTTAGACTCCACTAAGCAAATTTCAGTGTCTTTCCACTTTTTTGCTATAAGGTTTGCAGCCATCCATCCCGCTGTGCCGCCACCAACAATCAATATTTTTTTAGGTTTACAGTCTTCATTTAACATTGTTATTTGCTCATAGTTGAAAACCCAATAGGCTTCTATTTTTGTAATTTCTTTATAAAGTAATCTTTGACTGACGCAATATATTGCGGCGACATTTCACCTAACATATGATGTTGATGTTTTGGAATATACGAGGCGGGATCAACACCTTGCTTAAATAAATAATGATCAAATAAACAGCGCCAAGCAGCACGTTGTTTGGGCGTCATATCTCGCATCGCCAAAATGGCAATTTTCATACTATCTAAAAAGTTGGGAGATGTGGCATCTTCTGCAAAAGAGCCGTTCCACCAGAAGTTGATTAACGCATTTACCTTGTTTAACGACTCAACATGATGCCACCAAAGCATTGGAATAAATAAGGCGTCACCTGGCTCTAGCTCAACACAATAAGCATTCTCTAATGCGCTTCTAAATCTGGGATAACGATCAAAATCCGGTTTTCGAAGATTCACTAAGCTCACAGGCACACCTGCAGGCGTAAACTCAAGTGGGCCAGGATATAGATTACTCGTTTGATCTGGGGGAAATAAAATAAAACGTCGGCGTCCTGCAACCGCGCAGGCTATGTTATCGGTGCCATCATAATGAGTGTCAACCACCCCTTCATTACCCACCCATAAGCGCGGCTTCACATTGGGAAAAAAATCTGAACTATTATTTTCAAGCAACCCAGGAAGAATATCTTCAATCAGTGCGCTTTGCATCGATAAAGCAGGACTTGGTTGTTTATTATCAAAATCAGTTAAGCGTCTCAAAAACAGATCGAATCGCTCTTGTGCACTAACAAAACTAAAACCTGTTAAATCGTGATTATAAAAAAAACGCTTATCTGCGCTTGGCGGTGCAGCACAGATAGTGACTTTATTGCCGTTATAATGCTGACAAAGGTTAGCTGAAAATTCATTTGGGGACTTTTTAGCCGCCGCAACAAGTGGCCAATCATCACCAAAACCACGAAGTACTATCGGCTGCTGCTCAGGCACCACTTCATCAAAAAACTGCTTAGCCGCTAAATTTCGATACTCAGGTATCGCTTTAAAATTGCTCATATATTGCTATTCGTAATCCGCATTAATTTGAACACACACTTATTTTTGAAGCTTGGTAATGAAATAGTTCTTTATGTCTGTGACGTTTTTAGCGGATAAGTCGCCAAGTATGTGCTGTTGATGTTCTGGTATGTATGACCTAGGATGTGATTGAGGATCAGGGTCTTGAAGAAATACATAATGGTCGAACATACATCGCCAAGCTTCACGTTGTTTTTGGGTTAAATCGCGCATAGCCAACAGCGCTAAGTTCAAACTATCAATTACGCTGGGCGATACTGAATTAGGTCCAGAGGAACCATTCCACCAGTAATTCATCAATGCATTCACTTTTTCTAAAGATTCTACATGATGCCACCAAAGCATAGGAATAAAAATGGCATCACCAGGCCCTAACTCAACACTGTAAGCCTCGGCTAATGCATGTTTAAACAGTGGGAAACGTTCAAAATCAGGTTGCTTAAGATCTACCAAACTTGTGGGCGCGCCTGCTGGAGTAAAATTCAGTGAGCCGGGGTATAAGTGGCATGTTTGCTCAGGCGGAAAAAGAATAAAGCGCCTGCGGCCAGCTACAACACAAGCCACATTATCAGAGCCGTCATAATGAGCACTCACAATTCCCTCATTACCAATCCATAAACGGGGTTCTAACTGCTTAAAAAATTCGCAACAATTTTCATTTATCAAGCCAGGTAAAATCTCATTTGTTGCAGCACCTTGCATAGATATAGCAGGGTAAACATCTCTGTCGACCAATTCCAAAAGACGGCCTAAAAACAAATCAAGACGCTCTTCACCACTCAAGTAGTTTACATCGGTCATGTCATCATTGTAGAAGAAGCGTTTGTTAGCAGCGGGGGGAGCAACCAGCATTTTTGTCTTTTTACCCGTATAAAATTGACCTAGGTATGCGACAAAATCACTGGGTGTTTTCTTAGCAGAGGTAACTAGTGGCCAACTTTCCGCAAATCCACGAATCACGATTGGCTTTTGTTTAGGCACAATTTGCTCGAAGAATTGCGCGGCACTTATTGTCGACGTTTTGGAATTGGTCGAATATTCTGGAATGCTTTTGTATACCATCATGATTTTGTTTCTACACCTTTATGTAAAACCGCAACGCACTTAAGACAGTACATGCCTGTAAAATAGCTCTTTTGTGAGCGGATCAACGGGACTGGCAATGGGCTTGAATATAATCATAGTGACTAGGCATTTTTAGCACCGTAGAACGGATGTTTTCAACATTTTCATTTAATCTATTCGCTAAGCCTTGACTATCAAAACCATTAATCAGGGGGTGATACTTTTGTGGACGGATTTTCATCCCCTCTAAAATTGAGCACCAACTATCACTGGTAAAGAACTGCCCTTGAGTATGCTCTAAATGCCCCCTTTCCCTAAATAAGCGTATTTTTTCAGACAATGATCCAGGCACAGGCATAGTTTCACACCATCGCCAAAAATCAGAATCATTACGACCTGAAGTGCAATAATGCAAAATTATAAAGTCGCGAACCTCTTCATAGTCTGCATCAATTTTTTGGTTAAATGTTTGTTCGGTGTAAGAGTCAAAATCACTATCAGGAAAATGTTTAATAAAATGCACCAACGTTTTATACACCAAATGTATAGCAGTAGACTCCAATGGTTCAACAAACCCGGCGGCAAGTCCTAATGCTAAACAGTTATTGTGCCAAATCTTTTTTCGTTTACCGGTCACAAACGGGATAATTCTCGGTTCGTTAAGCATATTGCCACTGACACTATTAACCAAAGTCTGCACTGCTTTGTCGTCACTGCAAAACTGACTGGAAAAAACATAACCATTACCGGTTCGATGTTGCAAGGGTATTTTCCAAGACCAGCCTGCTTCTTGAGCGGTAGCTATGGTATACGGCACTGGATTATTAACATGTTCGGTTTGTACAGTAATGGCGCGATTACAAGGTAGATAGTCTGACCAGTCTTGGTAACCCACTTTCAAAGTTTTATCTATCAACAGACCTGTGAAACCAGTGCAGTCAATAAAAAAGTCACTGCTGACAGTTAAGTTGTTATCCAACTCTAGGCTACTAATAAAATTCTTTTGATCCAGAATAACGTTTTTCACTGTTGCTTCTATTCTTGTTACTCCTCTTTGATGGCAAAGGTCTCGTAAATAACGCGCAACTTGAACAGCATCTAAATGTAAGGAGTGAGCATAGTTAGATAACACCCAGTCTTTACTCTGATTTGGGCGTAACATAAATCGCTCTTTTTCAGCCATGATGGCGCTTGGAGAATGATCAACCCAACGTGTTGTCTGCCCGTCAGCAAGAGATTTTAACCAAGTCTGATAAAAGTCAAAACCGTTGATATCTTTGCCTACTTGGCCAAATGGGTGAAAATAGCTTTCACCTGGCGACAGCCAATCGTCGAATCGAATGCCTAATTTGAAGGTGGCAGATGTGGCTTGTATAAATTCTTTAAGATTGATCTGGCACGCTTGCAAAAATTCCATTATTGACGGCACTGTAGACTCACCCACACCAATGGTTGCGATATCCGGGGATTCAATAACGGTGATCTTAATATTGTTGCCTCTTAAGGCAGTCGAAAGTAATGTCGCAGCCATCCAGCCAGCTGTTCCACCACCCACAATACAGATAGATTTTAAAGTATTTTGCATAGTAAAACCGTCTTTGGATTAATAGTCATTCACTGTTGCCGTGAGCCACATTTTTTCTTTCGTTAAAAACCAATAAACTGCGAAGTGTTACCACCACGCAGTTTATCTTACATCTTTTGGTTCTCTTTATATCGTCTCTTTACAACGTCTCTTCATTAATACTATTCGCTATCAGAAAATAGCACGAACAGTTAAGGCATACCTGCGGTCAGTGGTGAAAGAAAACGCATCAGTTCGAACCCCTTGCTGGTTTTGTTGATATTGTGTTTCTGTATCCGTCCCAAGCAAATTACTGACTTGTAAACCCACCTTAACGTTCTCGCTAAGGTTATAAAAGAAACTCGCATCCATCATGCCTTGGTCCTTTGAATATGCCGGAACAAATTCTTCCGACTCACGCAAAGTCAAAAGGTATTCTGAACGCCATGTATAGGCCAGACGGATGGAAATGTCATCTTTCTCATACATGCCTACAATGTTAAGATTTTGGTCTGAATAACCCTGTAATGGCAGGCCAGTAAACTGACGAAAGCTATTACGATTGTCGGTAATTGGCACACCCGCACCGTTGTAACGAATTCCCTGAGTTGGGTTTGTATTAGGATCCTCCAAACCGTCTTGGTCAATGTAGGTATAATTAAACTGCATACCTAAACCACTCCATATACCCGGCAACATATCGTAAAACTGGGTGTACGAAAACTCGATACCGCGAATGGTGCCATCACCAGTGTTATCCGGACCGTAAGCTGAAACTGGGTAGCTAGTTCCTGCTACTTCAACTTGTGTCGCGAATTGTTTATTTCGAATGATGTTTGACAGTTTCTTGTGGAATAAGCCAACAGTCAACGAACCTACATCTGCAAAGTACCACTCTGCAGTTAAGTCAAGATTAACCGACTCTTCTGGCTCTAAGAAAGCGTTACGTGCGTTAGCACTGACTTCAATACTCTGCAGATCGACTGTTGGGTTAGTGACTTCATCTTTATCTAAGGATGGATCCAGATAAACCTCTTGGTAATCCAAACTGACAACCATTTTGTTAGCAGCATCAACAAGACTTGGATAATATAGACCTTTAGAAGCACCGAATCTCACTATAAAGTCATCACTAAGACCAAAACTAAGATTTAAGCTAGGTAGGAACGTTGAATAATCAGTACCATCTACTGTGCTGGTGATGGACTCACCTGAAGCCAATGCAAAAATGCTTGGGTATTGATTCTGCATGACTTGATAAAGTGAATCTGTTTCACTGGTGCCACGCATAGAAGTCGGTGGTAAACTAATACCGCCGGTAGATTCCAATTGATAATTTACATAACGTAAACCAAAATTACCTTTAATTAAAATGTCCGATTTCTCGATGTCAAAATCAGTGCGAACATAAAATTCAGTACGTTCGGTGTTACTTGAGCTGATATGGCGAGGGGCAAAATGACTGAAAGTACTATTTGTTGAGTCTGCATATGACACAGCACACCCGCCGCTTCCATCCATTGCATTACCCAGTGCACTCCAAGTGCCGCAACCATCACGCAAAGTTTGCTGGTAATTTTCGGCTAATTCCATACGAGGGAACAAAAAGCTGTTGTAGTCACCCGATAAGGTCTCACCATTGAAGTGATCACCAAAACTGACACTTTCATATAACTCAGAAACGACTTGTGGCGAAGCGTTGTAAGAGGCTTGAGCCTGCCATGGAGTGCCTAAGGCTTGCCAACCTTCGTATTCGGTATTTCGCACTATCAATTCTTTATCTGAATAATAAAGCCCGGTCTTTATCGCGGTAAAAGCACCATCCAGTTTGTACTCTATATCCAACTGAAAAGTATCAGCGCTGGCTTCATTATATTCTTCTTGTTGCATACCATTAGAGATTCGAAGAATTGGGTTAGTGTCAGGCTCAACGTCTGGGGGATTAGAAACATTAGGATTTAAAAACTCAATTGTCGGGGTAGAACCTCTTAAATCTAAGAAATATGGTGCACTTTCACCGGTCTGATTGCCATTAATCCGCGAGGTAATAGAATTGTTGCTAACGGTTTGCTCAGAGTCAATAGTCTGATAATCAACAGCCACCGTTAAACGATCTGTCGGTTTAAAGACTACATTGAGGGCCGTATCTTTAACTGTGCTTTCGTTGAAGTTAAAACGAGAACGAAACTGAAGAGGCACCTCAGGACTGCTGCCGCGTCCAACACCAGATGTGAGGTAGCCGTTACCGTCAACTGTCAAAGGACGTCCTTCATCACTTTCATCGAACCACTGAACAGCATTGGCCATCCAGGGTTGGAAACCTTGGTCAGCCGGAGTAATGACGTATTCGCGCCATTCTAAAGATGCTTTAGAATTAATGTGTTCCAACGTAGCCGTAATTTTCTCATCGACACTCTGCCACTGTATAGCTGCTGCAGTGAAACCTGTTCGACTTCGGTCGTTTTCTGCAGTCGAAAGTGAATAACTAGCCGGTGAATAATAAGTCACTCCATCAGGTTGACCCTCAAGTGCTTCACCTTCAAATTCAGGAATATAGGCAGCGGCGTCTTCAGCTGAAAACTGAACCGCATCTGTGAGGCCATTATTAGCGCAATTACGCCAATCTGGGGCATCAGGAATACAAGGAGCAGAATATTGGCCTGCGCTGACACCCGGGCTGGGTGTTCCCCACTGATCATAGGAAAAAGTATCAATAGGGCCACGGCTGTGGAAGTTTCCTAAACCGAAACCATCACCACGAGTTTTAAACTCAGAATTAGACGCCGCAATTAATACGCCGAATTTACCAGAATCGGTATCCCAATTGTCAGAGAAAAGTGCACTGAACGACGGCGTGGTTTCTTCGCGATAATCAGCATAATTGGCTTGAGCACTTACCGCAAATAACCTTTCATCAGAATCAAAAGGCTTACGAGTAATTAAGTTAACAGTGCCAGCAATACCTCCAGAAATAAGATCTGCAGTCTGGTTTTTAACCACTTCTACTGCACCTAATAATTCAGCTGGGAAATCTTCATAGCTTAGTCCGCCATATGGATTAGCACTGAATGAATCACGACCATTAACTTCACTGCGTACGCGGTCCAAACCACGTACCAATACAGTTGTACCTTCATCAGCATAATGTTTTGGATCGTCAGATGCCGCGAAGCGTTCAATTGTCACACCGGGAACACGCTGAAGTGCTTCAGTAACAGATCTATCAGGTAACGCACCAATGTCAGAAGCTGTAATGACATCTTTTACAGTGTCGGCAAATTGTTTCAAAAGCTGAGCACTTTGAATGCTTTGGCGCATGCCGCGAACTTCAATGATTACTGTATCATCTTCTTCAACTTGTGATTCTGTCGCAGACTCTTGAGCAATAGCTGAAGCAGATAGTGAATAAGAAATCGCGGTTGATATTGCTATCACCAGACGTTTTTTCTGAAATTTATTAGACATGTTTAACCCTCGGTGTTTTAAAATTAATTTACAGTTTTTAACTTTTCTTATAACCAAAATTTGGTTTTATTCAGCTATGTCAATTACCTTAACAG
>Ga0307492_10001230_pt1 | contig 10659 bp, 8 predicted proteins | sample SI3LmetaG_FD_202365 | JGI IMG/M metagenome (GOLD analysis project Ga0307492, IMG submission 202365) | Sea-ice brine microbial communities from Beaufort Sea near Barrow, Alaska, United States - SI3L | ecosystem: Environmental > Aquatic > Marine > Coastal | place: USA: Alaska | collected 2017-05-06
CAAAGTGGTTGCTTTTATTCGATTAAATAAAGCAGATGATGCGCGTTTATTGATTGAAAAATTGGCAAATATTGATACTAGCTCTGTTTACAAGGGCCTTACGGCAGTTTATATACAGGTGTTAGACGAAGAGTATGAAACCGCAGCCACTGCAGTATCAAAATTGCGTAAACAAGCACCCCAAAATGCTGACGTACTTCAGTTATTAGCTCGTCTAAAGTTGTCCCTTGGTTTACCAAATGATGCAGCTGATATATTTAAAGAGTATGTTCAATTTTATCCTGATGATAAACAAACAATATTTGTCTTAGCTAAATTATTGGTCGATATAGGTGAATTAGATGCTGCTGAACCTTTCATCGATGCACTTCTTTTATTAAATAAGCAAAATCCTTTATTGAATCAATTAAAGTCTGCAACTTCTGCATATAAAGGTGATTATGTTAATGCGCTGAAGCATTCTGAAATAGCTATTAACGGCGGTATTGATACAACATCTTTACGTTTGGTTGCTGGTTATGCTGCCTATCAAATACAAGACTTTTCAGGTGCCCATCGGCATTTAATATATATTGCTGGATTGTTGCCAGATAATCATCCTGGTCTCAGACTGCTCGCCGCAAGCCAACTACAATTAGGGTTGACGTCAGATATAGGGGATATACTAGGGAGGCTTGAGCAGCTGACCGATAAAGATGCACCTTTATTTTCCAAGGCAAGTTATGAACTGCTACGTGATGGATTTGAAAAGAAAGCCAAAGTATTAATTGAAAAATCATCAAGTATTAGCCGTTCTGCAGAAGATTTAACACGCTTAGGGCTACTACAACTTTCTATTAACAACCTTGATGGCATAGTCAATTTAGAAGAGGCCGTTAGTCAATCGCCTGAATTAGTTAGTGCACAAGCCACCCTAGCAAGAGCGTATATAGGCATCAAGCAATATGAGAAAGCTTTAGAGGTGACCAATAATTGGAAAAAAGTCAGTCCTAATGATGCCGAACCTTTTCTGATGACGGGCAATATTTATACAAGGCAACAAAATTTTAGCCAAGCACAAATCGAATTCGAAAAAGCATCAGCTTTAGGCAACAATAGTCCTGCAGCCACTTTAGCCATGGTTAACTTGGCGGTTGTGCAAAAAAACATGCAACAAGCGGGTCTGTTATTAGATCAACTCCTGATTAAATTTCCAAATAATGTATCTGCATTGGCGACTTATTTTTGGGTTAGTAAACAAGGTAATAAAGGATCCTTAGCCATTGAAAAAATCCAATCTGCTTTTGATCGCAACCCCTCAAATATTGAGACAAGGCTACTGTTAGCACGGGTTTTGGTTGTTGAAACCCATTACGATGATGTTATTGAGTTATTGACTGAAATAAAAGACCAAAATGATTTGCCAAAAGATTATTGGAAAATATTAGGGCAAAGTTATATTAAAACTAACCGACAACGAGCTGCGAATTTACATTTCGACGCATGGTTGTCAAAAGAACCAAATGATAAGGACGCAGTAGTCGGTAAGTTATTATTGCTCGATAGCCAAAATAAATTTATTGAGGCCTGGACATTGACACAAGGTTATCTTAACAATCGTGACGATGTACAGATTCAGTTGTTCAATATCCATTTCTTACTTATGCAGGCGAATTTTCCAGCTGCCCAAGAAGCGTACGACGCATTGCCAGACAATGTACTTAGCTTACCTTCGGTCAAAGGTTTTATTGCTCGCTTTGAGTTAAACAATAATCAACTTGAGCTGGCTTTGGAAAACGCGCTGATCGCTTACAATGCTTCCCCTAATAAAAGAAACTTGTTGTTGTTGGTATTTATTTATGAAAAATTGAAGCAACCAAATAAAACTATGGCTTTGCTCAAGCAGCATATTGAGACCCTACCGTCAGATCTGACTGCAAGAATGTTACTGGCAGAAAAACAGTTAGTCGGTGACACAACAGGGGCAATGGCATCTTATGAAGTCGCTTTACAACAAAATCCAAATAATCACATTGCTCTGAATAACCTAGCGTATTTATATTTACAAAATGGAAATATTGTAAAGGCTAAGGAATATGGGGCTAAAGCAGTTAAACTCGCACCCAATAGTTCCGAGGCTCTGGATACATTAGCGCAAATATATGTGGCTGAAGAAGACTATAAAGAAGCCTTACATTTATATGGTCGGGCAATATCAGATACCATGCAAAATGAGGAGATTTATCTCAATTACGTCGAAGTTCTTTTGTTAACACAACAAATACTTTTAGCCGAACGCAAACTTAGCCAGCGTGAGATGAAGCAAGAAGTTTCTATAGCTCGTGAAGCAAAGTTAAAAACTGATTATGGAATTAAATAGTATTTGGTTAATTGGTTAATTAATTAATTAATTTTACGGCTATATACCCAAAGCCATTGGAGTTGCAGCTAGGCGGCAAAGGATCAGCCTCATGAGTTAATATGGTCTAAGTGGTTGGGGTGAGTCAAGTCAGCCAACAACGCTGCAGTTTCAAGAGAGGCGGGTATAAAATATTAAAAGGTCCTATATTGTGGCCTTTATTCAGCAGTAGGCCTTAATGAAACTGATGACAAATCACCTTGAGTTCGGCCCAAAAAAAGTGAGTGTATTTTGTGCGCTAATAAGTTTTAACTTTTCCCAAATAGCATTATATGATGATTGTCCGAGCTCCTAATTTGTCCTTACATGTCACGCGTTATATCTAATCAATTAGGTGTACGTTTGACTATTAAGATGGCTTCTTGCAACCGCTCAGTGGAATCAATAATGTACGGGCTTATGGGTGAGTTGTCTAAATAGATCAGGCCGACGCTAACATCGTGCATCATGTGCACTTCCATTTAAAGAGGCATAAGTTTAAAGTGGGCTGACCCATTAGGAGTCACTTTTCTAACAACATCTTTGGACCTATCATCTTTGTTTGTGTATGCATCCCAACTTAAAGCCGCTATTTATCATAACCTGCTACTAAGAGAATAAACGGGCTTCACCAGCTTGGCGTCTCTTGGCTTTTATCACTAACAATAGTGTAATGAATCCTGGCAACGCTTGAATATATAGGACATTAGCATTGGCCGTCAGAGCACCAAAAATACCGGCAATAGTCACGCATGTGAGTAAAAAGACTTTTAAATTTTGATTGCCACTGATTAAACCCCAAAGTAAACCAAATCCCAAAAAACCATTGTACAAACCATGATTCATAGCCAGTATCTCTGAATACTTCGCCACTTCTGCCGTCATTGAAAATATTTTTTGCCCAATAGGATGGGTCCAAAAAAATATTTCTAACACCATTATACTGATGTGTAACAGAGCGACTAAAAAGGTCATTAAACTGGCAAAAAATCTCATTGAGAATACCTTAGCTACTTTTTATCAAATATGCTTTTATAGTGTGATAAATTTATCGAACTTGCAAGGATTGGTATTAATACGTTTGTCTTATACCAATCAGTATCAAGAATTGCCCTGTGCCCAAGGGCGAGGTTTAAAAGAACTATTGTGCATGGCATGAATTTGAAAGAACACCACTGTTGCTGCATTCCCTGCACTCCCTGCACTCCCTGCACTCCCTGCATTCCCTGCATTCCCTGCATTAACGCACCTTGCGCACCTTGATTAAGCTCCTTAAAATCTCGATTAATGAGTCATTCCTTATGCTGATTGGTATTAATTAACAGGTGGTTTCACGGAGAAAAAAAAGCGCCTTTCGGCGCTTTCAAAGAAAAATAAAACGGCTAGAGTTATTTTCCGCTTGGATTTTTCATATAACGGAAAAAGTCACTGTCAGGCTCAACAACCAATACATCTTGTTTGCTATTAAAGCTAGCCTTGTAAGCATCCATACTCCGCAAAAATCGATAAAACTCAGGATCTTTTGTATAAGTCTCAGCATAAATCTGTGCGGCTTGAGCCTCTCCTTCACCCTTCAATTTGCGTAAATTACGTTCTGCGTCAGCTAACATGACAGTGATTTTGGCATCGATATCAGCTTTGATAAACTCAGCTTTTTCTTTACCCTCTGAGCGATGTTCTCTGGCAACCGCCTCACGTTCGGTACGCATACGTTGGAAAATAAAATTCCGCACTTCAAGTGGTAAATTGATTTGTTTGACACGCACATCAATAATCTCAATACCTAACTCATCTGAGCTAGAAGAGGCTTGTTCCATGGCTTCATCCATTAATTCTGAACGTTCACCAGAAACAATTTGCTGAATAGTACGGGTACCAAATTCAGAACGTAAACCGTTATTTACTTTTTGTTGTAACAATATTTCGGCACTAGATTTGATACCTCCAGTGGCTAGATAGTACTTAGCAAAATCTTCAATTTTCCACTTTACGTACAAGTCGACAATCAAATCTTTCTTCTCTGAAGTCACAAAACGATCTGGCGCTTCATCTAAAGTCTGAATACGTGCATCTAGTTTTACCACTCGGTCAAGGAAAGGCAGTTTTAAGTGTAAACCAGGCTCGAATACCTTGGTTATATCAGTGTCGCTGTCTCTTTGCACTTTACCAAATTGTATTACAATGGCTTTGTTGCCTTCTTCTACAACAAATAACGAACCAAATATGAGTAAGCCTAAGGCTACTATTATTAGAGCAATAAAATTTTTCATAGCTTAGTTTCTCCCACTACGTATACCGTTATTACGGTTGTTTCTGGAGTTGCTGGTTACCGGCTGTGTATCAGCATCTTGATTACGCAAGCCTTCTAAAGTACTGCGGATATTAGCTGGAACTGACGGTCCGGACTGATTACCCAGTATTTTATCAAGGGGTAAATACATCATGTTGCCAGTACCTTCAGTATCCACCAATATTTTACTGGTGTTACCGTACACGTGTTCCATAGTTTCAAGGTAGATACGACTACGCGTGACTTCTGGGGCAGCGGTATATTGCGGTAATAATTCTTCAAAGCGAGCGATTGCACCCTTAGCTTCTAATGTAACACGCTCCTTATGGGCTTGAGCTTCTTGTCCCATACGGTTGACTTGTCCACGTGCTCGAGGCTCAAGTTCACGAGAATAAGCTTCTGCTTCGTTGATAAAACGCTGCTCATCTTCTTGCGCTGCAATGGCATCATCAAAAGCTTCCTTGACTTCTTCTGGTGGTCTTGCATCCTTGAAGTTCATATCGAGAACCGCTATACCCATGTCATATGACTCAATAATACCGATTAACTCATCCCTTACGCTTTGCCTTGCCGCTTCACGGCCGCTTGTTAGTACGTCATCCATTTTTGAATGCCCCACAACATAACGAATAGCACTATCAAACGCCTGACTTAAACTCTCTTCAGGGCTGGTGACGGCGAAACTGTATTTATAAGGTTCGAGTATGCGATATTGAACTTCCATCTCTACTCGAACCACGTTTTCGTCTTCAGTTAACATGGAGCCAGACGAAGGCATAGAACGGATCGTTTGCACATCTACAGGTTTAACGGTGTCAACAAAAGTTGGTTTCCAACGCAAGCCTGGGTCGACAAAATGGCTAAACTCACCAAAACGCAACACCACACCACGTTCAGCTTCACGAATAGTATAAAAACCACTAAACACCCAGCCGATGACTAGTATGCCTACAATAACAGCGGCACCAATGCCACCGAGGCTTTTACCACCCGATGAGCCGCCACTACCACCACCGCCAAACTTGCCGAATTTATTCATCAAATTTTTGAATACCTCGTCTAAATCAGGTGGCCCTTGATCTCGGCCGCCCTTGTTTTTCCAAGGATCATTATTGTTTCCACCGGGCTCATTCCAAGCCATCATTTCTCTCCAACTAGTTAATTCAATAAATAGGTCTACTGACCTGTACGAGTTTTAAAAATTTTTGATCTGTTACTTATTATTAATTTATTATTAATTTTTTATTATATATGACTCTAAATCAACATCGACACGTTTTATTAGCCTGTTCCAATCTCTCACTTCCATACGCACATCGACTTGCCAATCGCCATTTTCTGAATACCCTTGTGATGCTATGCAGTTCATCTCAAAAAAAACACCGCGTAAGTTACTTTTTTGCGGGGGTATCAATAAGCTATGTTGTACCATGTTTTTTGATAAACATTCAGTAATTGCGCTAAGTAGTAGATCAATACCCAACCCTTGCTGTGCCGATACCCAAACGCGAATAGGCATACCTGATTCATTACGATCTATTTTTGCAGTGATACCATCCATTCGATCTATTTTATTGCACACCATCAATTGTTGGATTTCGCCCGCTTTTATCTCTTCAAGCACTTCATCTACCTGTCCGATATTTTCTTGAAACTGGTCATCAGAATAATCGACTACATGCAATAATAAATTAGCCTGTTGAGTTTCTTGCAAGGTAGCTTTAAACGCCGCTATCAGATCATGGGGTAGGTGACGGATAAAACCAACCGTATCGGCAAGAATTGCTGAACCTACATCTTGTAACTGAATCTTTCTGAGCGTTGGATCAAGTGTAGCAAAGAGCTGATCAGCGGCATAAACTTCAGATTGTGTCATGGTATTAAATAAAGTCGACTTACCTGCATTGGTATATCCAACCAAGGAAACGGTAGGTATTTCGGCACGAACTCTTGAACGGCGGCCTTGCTCTCGTTGTTTTTGGACTTTGTCGAGGCGACGCTGAATTGCTTTGACTCTTGCCCTTAATAGCCTACGGTCAGTTTCAAGTTGACTCTCACCTGGCCCACGTAGACCAATTCCCCCTTTTTGTTTATCTAGGTGAGTCCACCCCCTGATTAACCGAGTACTGATGTGACGAAGTTGCGCTAGTTCGACTTGCAACTTACCTTCGTGTGTACGTGCGCGCTGGGAAAAAATATCTAAAATCAACCCGGTGCGGTCGAGTACTCGGCATTGACATAATGCTTCTAGGTTACGCTCCTGAGAGGGGGATAAACTATGATTGAAAATCACCACATCAGCTTGTTGGGCTCTGACAGCATTAGCGATTTCTTCGGCTTTACCGCTTCCCACAAAATAACGAGCCTGAGGCGCTTGCCTTGAACCTGTGACTATATCTATGGCATTTACACCAGCAGACGACACAAGTAGTTGCAATTCCAATAAATCTTCTTTGCTATTTTCATCAGCAAAATCAACATGTACTAAAACAGCTTGTTCACCTGCTTCATAACGGTCAAACAAGCCGCTCTCCTATAACCATATCTAGTTTTCGTCTGCTTCCGATTGTACAACCGTGGGCATGGGTATTGCTCGTGACGGGACAACGGTAGAAATTGCATGTTTATAAACCATTTGGCTTACGGTATTTTTCAGTAAAATCACAAACTGATCAAACGACTCAACTTGTCCTTGAAGTTTAATTCCATTAACAAGGTAAATGGATACAGGAATACGCTCTTTACGCAGCGCATTGAGGAAGGGGTCTTGTAATGATTGCCCTTTTGCCATGATCGGTCCTTTTTTTATAAATTTCACCCTAAACCAAGATTATACAGAAAAACAAATAGCTGTATAGCTCGCCTTAAGACTGAAATTGACTGTGTTTAATAACTTTTGAGAGATTGTTTGTCGAAAACGTATCTAACGAGTATATATTTTTCCAACCTCTTAACCAAGTTAACTGTCTTTTAGCTAACTGGCGTGTCGCTGCGAGAGATTTTTCACGCATTTCGTCAAAATCATAATCACCATCCAGATGTTGCCACATTTGTCGGTATCCGACACACCTAATAGAAGGTAAATTCAAATGTAGATCACCTCGATCTTTTAATTTTTCGACTTCTTTTTGAAAACCCGTATCGACCATCAATTGAAAACGCTGAGCAATTCGTTGATGCAGTATTTTGCGATCGCCCGGTGCGATACAAAATTGTTTGATATTATAGGGTATGGGGTCAGACTTGGTTGCCATCAACTCAGTCATCGAACGATGTGTGAGTTGATATACTTCTAGAGCTCTGATTAAACGTTGGGGATCGTTGGGGTGAATACGTTTAGCAGAAATAGGATCAATTTGGGCCAATTGTTGGTGTAATGCTTGCCAACCCGATTCCTCGGCTTTTGCTTCTATGGCTCTCCTTACGTTTTGATCTGACTGTGGTAAAGGTGAAAGCCCGTCAATTAATGCTTTGTAATACATCATAGTGCCGCCCACTAATAACGGAATTTGACCCCTTGCTGTGATGTCTTGCATCGCCAGCATTGCATCCTTGCGAAATTCGGCTACAGAATAACTTTGTGCGGGATCTAAAATATTGATTAGTTTGTGAGGGGCTTTTATCAATTCCTCCACGTTCGGTTTAGCCGTGCCTATGTCCATGCCACGATAAATCAACGCAGAATCGACGCTGATTATTTCGCATGGTAGGTTTTCGCACAGCTCAATTGCTAGGTCTGTTTTTCCTGACGCAGTAGGCCCCATCAAAAACAATGCCGGAGGCAAACAATGAATGTCGTTACTCATGATTTCATTCATATGAATTGAGCCAATCATCTAATTGCACGGGTTTACTTATCTGAGCGATATCCTTTTCTAAGTTAACCGATGAATGAACAAATTGTTGCCATAGTTCTTGTATCTGAATAAAATTTATCTCCTCATTTGAAACAATACAAGTTAGCAAATGCTTTCGCACCTCTGCTGTTTCGACTTTAAGACACCCCAGAATGTCTTCTAAACATTCTATCCATCGAAACTGTCTTAACCCTGCGGGGACTTTACGTAAAATAATTCTATTTTGCGTCCAGCCAATTTCAACACTGTTTTCCAAAAGTGGTTGATAAAGCGCTTTTGCCTGCGTCAGTAAATCGGCGGTGACTTTAATCGAAATAGGCATCAACAAAGGTTGGCTAACGGGCATCGTATCTGAGTAAAGTGTAGACATCACATTAAAATGCAAAACCCTTGTATCGAGTAAATAAAAATTTTTTTCAACGGTAATTAATATCCTATTATCTGATACTTGTAGCCATTGTGTGGGTATCAAGGCCGTTTTGTCAGCAGAACTTGGGACAGAATTAACGGATGGTGTAGGAGTCATTAATTGTTGATAGTTTTTTGAGGATTGTTTTATAGAGTGTTTAATAACGGGTGAAGAGTTGACTAAGTTCTGGGCAATACCTTTATTTGCCAATGAGCTAGACGAGCCAGATGATGGGTTGCCAGCACCAGAATAGTTAGGTAAATGTTCATCAACATGAGTCTCAGATGTTGGCTTTTTCAAAGGTTGAATATAATCATGGTTAGGCTGTGCTTGCGGTAATACGTTGACCGCAGTGTTTTGCTGTTGTTGCCCCAGCTGAAAATATTGATTAAGGGAATCTGTTAACGCTCGGTATATAAAATCATGTACTAAACGCGCTTGATGAAACCGCACCTCATGTTTGGCGGGGTGCACATTTACGTCGACCTGGTTTGGCTCAATGATCAAATATAGCACGTAAGACGGGTATGAATCGGCACCAATCAATCCTTCAAACGCCTGACGAACAGCATGATTGATTAACTTATCGCGCATCATACGCCCATTCACATAAAAATATTGAAAGTCGCCTTGGTTTTTTGTTTGTTCTGGTTGAGCCAGCCAACCCTTTAATTCAAATTGTTCATATTGACTATTAAGTTCAATGCTTTGCTCAGAAAATTCTTTCCCGCAAATTGCACCGAGGCGCTTTAGTTCAGTGCCTTGCGCCTTCACCGCGGGGTACTTACGCAGTAACTTGCCATTATGTTTAAGGCTAAAGCTTACATCGAAACGACTCAGTGCTATGCGCCTGACAACTTCATCTATATGAGTGAACTCGGTTTTTTCGGCACGTAAAAATTTGCGCCTAGCGGGGGTATTAAAAAATATATCGACCACATCAACACTGGTGCCATCGGGGTGTGCCACTGGATTGAGCTGTACTTGCATATCGCGTCCTTCGCAGTGTGCTTGCCAAGCTTGGGCCTGTTCTTTAGGTTTAGAGCTTAAGCTCAACCGAGCAACTGAACTGATACTGGCCAAGGCTTCACCACGAAAACCTAAACTACAAATAGTTTCTAAATCATCTAACTTAGCTATTTTACTGGTGGCATGGCGGCTTAGAGCTAAAGCCAGTTCGTCGTGTGGAATACCACTACCGTTATCACGGACCAATATGCGTTTATGTCCGCCTTTTTCGATATCAATTTCAATTAACGTAGCCTCTGAATCTAGGCTGTTTTCTACTATTTCTTTGACCACAGAAGCAGGACGTTCAACCACTTCTCCAGCAGCAATTTGGTTGGCTAATCTTGCGGGAAGAATTTGTATCGGCAAAACAATGACCTTGGTGTAAATGCTAAATGAGAGGGTTAGGTGCTGGGGATCATTAGTATTTGTCCGATTCGCACCATATCGGTATTGAGGTTATTGGCTTTTTTTAATGTACTAACTCGTACATTATAACGTTGAGCGAGCAAAGATAATGATTCGCCACTGCGCACTCTATGGGTTCGGTTTTCTTGTTTCCATTTAGCCCAGAGGGAACCATCAGGAGGAGAACCTTTAAAGTGTTGTTTAAGTCCGTTAAATATTGACTGCGCCATTTTCTGCCGATACTTAGACCAATTAAGATTTTTTTCTTCCTGAGGATTAGATATAAACCCTGTCTCCACCAAAATCGATG
>Ga0307492_10001232_pt1 | contig 10644 bp, 6 predicted proteins | sample SI3LmetaG_FD_202365 | JGI IMG/M metagenome (GOLD analysis project Ga0307492, IMG submission 202365) | Sea-ice brine microbial communities from Beaufort Sea near Barrow, Alaska, United States - SI3L | ecosystem: Environmental > Aquatic > Marine > Coastal | place: USA: Alaska | collected 2017-05-06
GCCCTGCGCCATACCCCGATTCAATAAAGCGATTGATGACCGATGCCCGCCGGATGAGTGGACGTGTATCACTGAACCTGTGGATGTCATCCTGTTTGAAGGTTGGTGTAACCACGCGCCGCAGAGCAGTGACGCCGATCTGTTGGCGCCAATAAATGCCCTCGAGGCGAGTGACGACCCGCAGGGTATTTGGCGCCGTTACGTGAATGAACAACTGCAACAATACCATAGGTTATTGTTCCATCAGGCAGACCTTTTGATCCATCTTGCCATTCCCGGCTTTGACGTTGTGCAGGGCTGGCGCCAGTTGCAGGAGGATAAGTTGGCAGCCTCCAATGTGGGAGCTGGACACATTATGACGGCATCCCAGCTGGGGCGATTTATTCAACACTACGAGCGCATTACCCGGCAGTGCCTGACAGGCTTGCCCGGGCTCGCGGATGTCGTGTTGTCTATCAACGCCGAGCACAACATTGATGGATTGGTGATAAAAAAGCGTTGATGCCATCGTTCTATCGATAGGCGCATTCCATACGACACAATCCATCAGGAAAAACCAACATCGCAGTCAATAGAACTGTGAGTGTGAGCGGTGTATGGTGTGGCATTCACATCAGCGTTGTTGTTTTACTCAGTGATCATGCATTGCATTGCATTGCATTGCATTGCGGTGAGGTGTGGTGTGGTGTGCATCAGCATCGATCCATGTTTGTGTCAAACGGCCGAAGTTAATAGATGAGTATGAGAAGTTAACATGAAAAAAATAATGTGCCTCGCAGTAACGTTAATCGGCCTGGCGGGATGTGCCCAGGCTCAGAAAGAGGCTGTCAGCCCAGGCGCCCACAGTGGCATGGTCATGGGGGCTGAGACCGCGTTGGATGCGCCCATCGATCTGATCCCCGAGGCCACCGGCGCACATACTTGGACGATTACCACCGCCAACGATCAGGCTCAGGCGTATTTTAACCAGGGCATACAACTGCGCTATGGATTCAACGTTGATGAGTCGGCAAGATCCATGGCTGCCGCTCGGCGTCTCGATCCACAGTGCGCCATGTGTTACTGGGGCGAAGCGCTGGCGATGGGTTCGTATCTCAATGGGGGTATGAGCAAATCATCAGCCGTGCTGGCTCATGCCGCGATCACTCGGGCCGTGGCGTTAGCAGACAATGCCAGCGCGATGGAGCGTGCGTTGATCATGGCGGCGCAGACCCGTTATCCCGCCAACTATGAGCCAGCGCAACGGGGTATCTCGGATGCTGCCTTTGCTGAGGCTATGGCAGAGGTGTATGCCAACTATCCTGATCATCACGAGGTCGCCACTATTTATGCCGTTGCCTTGTTTATGCTCGAAGACCGACGTGGTTATCGTGACCTGGCGAGCGCTGACCTGCAGCGCTTGCACGGTGTTTTGACCCGCGTGCTGGCGGAAGACATTACCCATCCTGGTGCCTGCCATTTGTATATTCATGCCACCGAGTCCAGCCAGGATCCGGGGCTCGCTCTTGGGTGCGCCGAGCATCTCAGCCAGGCTATCCCTATTGCCAGCCACGTTCAGCATATGCCATCACACACCTTCAATGAGGTGGGCTTGTGGGGCCGTTCGGTGCGCGCTAATACGAAGGCGGTGCATTCTGATCTCAAGGCCGCGCAGAACTTGGGGTTTTCTTACGGGCCCGGACATAACTTGCACATGTTGTTGTACGCAGCCTCATACGACGGTCAGGGCGCGGTGGCGACTCAGGCCGGTAAAGACTATCGCAAGATCGGTGGTAATGCTGTCTTTGAGGTATTGACCTTGCTGCGTTTTGGTCGCTTTGATGAAATTCTCGAGAATCAGCGTCGACCTGAGAGCGCCATATCTGCGGCCATGTGGGAATTTGCCCAGGGTTACGCCAGTCTTAAGCAGGGCGATATGCAGACCGCAACAACCCTGCGTGATCAGGTGCTGGCATTTGCGGCGACCAGCAAAGCGTCTTTTCGACGCCACCCCGCGCGCCACCTAGTGGGCACGCTTGGGCATATCCTGGAAGGTGAAATTCTGTTGAGTCAGGGCGAGACTAGTGCTGCCGTCCAAGCCTTTGTCAAAGCCGTCGCGCTTGAGGACGAGATGCAATTTGATGAGCCCGAGCCCTTGCCCTTCTCTGCCCGGCACTGGTTGGGTGCGGCTTTGCTTGAGGCCGGACAGCCCGCTCAGGCCGAGTTGGCTTATCAGGCTGAGCTGCTTGATCATCCGCACAATGGTTGGTCCCTGGTGGGTCTCAGGGCTGCGCGGTTAGCCCAGGGGTTGCCTGTGACAGCGGTCGATGAAGACCTAGTGGAGAGTTGGGCGAGATCAGATGCTTGGATTCAGGCGTCGAAGTTCTAGCGCAGCGCGCGGCCCCAGCGCTGCAAATCACTATGCCTGGGCTTGCGCCGCCCAGGCACTATAGCCGCCTGTCAGGCTGTAAACGGTATCAAAGCCCTGATCATCCAGCCAGCTGGCGACGGATTGGCTGCTGATACCATGATAACAACACACTACAACCGTGTTAGTCATGGGTGTGTTATCCAGCAATTGCTGCATGGTGTCGTTGTTCAGAGGCTGGGCCTGGTCGATGTGGCCATTCGCATAGGACGCTGGATCGCGTGTGTCAAAAATGGTCAGGTCCGGGTTCTGGATCATCAGCGTTTTGAGCGTGTCGACGCTCAGGTGTTCAAAGCTCATAGGTCAGATCTCTAGCGTCGCGTAGTGTTTATCAAAGGATATAGGTATCAAAGGATAGGGGTAGATTAACGAATCGACGCACCTAAATATAGGTTAACCGGTGCCGTTGCCTGGTGAGCCCCGCGCCTGGCGTTGATATTGATGGTCAACGCAGTCGTACAGCGCGATAGTCCGCGTAGCCGCGTACCGGTTGCCAGACAAAGCCCTTCATCAAAGGGTCGATGGTCACAGCGCCATAGCTTTCAAAGAGGGGTAATACCGTCACTTTGTCGGTCATCAGCGTGTTTGCCTCGGTGATAGCGTCCAGCCGAGCTGATTCGTCGAGGGTGTTGCGGTTCTTGAAGTACAGCTCTGCCATATCCTGGCCGCCATAGAGTCCTTTGAATATTCGACGAAAATCCGGATTGCCCATAAATGATATTTGATCCATGGGATCGTCCATGTCGACCGGCCATGTGGTGAGGGTCATGTCGGGTGCGCCCTGACGCCATTTGTCGACCAGCATCTGAGTGATTTGTGGATCAATTTTGACGGTGATGCCCAAGTGAGTGTTGAGTTGTTGCTGTAGATATTCGGCAACGCGGCGGGAGAGTTCATTGTCACTGACGGTCAAGGTCATGATGAGCTCGTCCTTAATGCCAAGGCTGGCGCGGGCACGGGCCACATGTGCCTGGGCGGCTTCAATATCCGGGTTTTGTTGGGCCGCGGGTCGTTCAGTCAGATATTTTTTATTACCCACCGTCAGCCAGTCGTGAAACATGGAGTCAGCGCGCCTGGTGCCCGGGCTTGCGACGACCTTATTAACCAATTCATCCCGATTGATCGTCAGGGCAATCGCCTTTCGCAGGTCTAGGTTCGCGCTGAGTTTGCCGGACAAGTGACTGAACTGAATATGATAAAGGTGACCTGAAGGAAAAGTCTTCACCCGCAAGCCCTGATCAAGGGCTTCCTTGATGGTGTCGCGATCTAGATAGGCCGCTGCAATTTCGCCCGACCGAAATAGGTTCAGGCTGGTTCGTGCATCGCTACCGATATAGTCAAAGTTCAGGTGATCGAGCAATATGCGCTGCCGACCCCAATAGTGCGGGTTTTTCTGCAGACGAACGGCCTTACCACGTTGCCATTGCGCTAGCTGGAACGCGCCATTGGAAAGTTGTTTTTCTTTTGATGCGCCATAGCCCGTGCCGCTTTGTTCAAAGAAGGCTTGTGATACCGGATAGAATATGGAGTTTGTCATGAGCTTCAAGCACCAGGCGCAGGGGTGTTCCAGCTCTACCAGCAACTCCAGGGGGCCCGTTGCGGTAACACCGAGGCTGCTTGCGGGCGCCTCACCGCGGAGAATTTTGGCGGCATTCTTGATCGGTGACGCTAGGTTGGCAGACGGCGCACCCGTGGCCGGCGTGACCAGTTGCTGCCACGCGAATACAAAATCAGCGGCGGTCACCGGCTCGCCGTTTTGCCAGTGGGCGTCCTCTCGCAGCCAAAAGCGCATTGTCTCCGCATCCACAGACCAGCGCTCGGCGACTCCACCTACCAGGCGCCGTCGGCGGTCATAGCGCATTAGGCCTTCCTGTATATGGACCATCAATTGGGCGGTATAGCTGACACTTTCGGCGGTCAGTGAATTCAGTGTGCGCGGTGCTTCACTCAGCGCCAGTGTGACGGTATTCGTGGCAACATCAATACCCGCCGCGCGCACGTTTGACGCCGTAAACGAGCCCGCCACCGTGGCGAGTATCAACAATAGCGTTGTTGTGGTTTGGTTAACGTATTGCATGGGTTCTCACGTGTTCTAGCGACTTATCTAGAGATAGGCGCAGTTGATTAGCGAGTTCATCATAGAAAAAATAAGGTGCACCCATCAACCATCGCGATAAATCGCCCGTTTGATGCAGGCAGTTGCTCAAGGGTCCCTACTGATCTGGTGACTTCGGCGGTGCGTAACCTTCGCGGCTTTAATATCAAGCGGCGTGTCGTATGATGAACGGTGTCGTTGTGGGCGTCGCGGTTGGCGGCAGCCTGTTGTAGGGCTAGCTGGGTGATTAATGCGTTGGGTTTGTGACCTCCGCTGAACAAGGACCAAAGCAACAGCGAGGGTGAGATGTCGGATATCAAGGTGGCGAGTGTTGCTGATTTGCCGCAGATCAATCAGGTGGTTGAGCAGGCTGTGATGGCCTGGCCTTTGAGTGAACGCCTGCGACGTTTGAGCCTACCTCTGCTGGTTTATACCGAGATCGACTGCCACTATTACCAGTTTTTAGTTAAGCGAGATAAAGCCAATATTGTGGCGATCGGCGCTTGGGATCCGCACACGCTGTTAGCTACGGCGCACGGTAATGCTGCGTTGTTTCATGGTTTGTATGTGGCCCCAGACAGTCAGGGGCAGGGCATGGGCTGGCAGTTGGTTCAGGCTGTGGCCGACAGAGCGCGTCAATTGCCCGTTGATGGCCTGCTGATCAAGGCTGAAAGAGTCGCGGTCAGTTATTTCGAGCAACGTGGTTTACTGGCCGTCGAAGCCGCAGGCCGGCAGGACTATCCTTATCAGTTCTGGTTGAATCTATGGCCGCAATGCAAGGTACCATAGTCCATCACGTGCCCTGCTGGCTGACGGTCAAGTGTGGCGTCAAGTTGACGAACCGCCTCATTAGACCTAACCTAAAAGATTAGGTTAGAAGTTCCTAGGCACTCAGTTGGAGCAATCCATCGCGTCAGAAGCCGACCTATAGCCGACCTATAGCCGACATATAGCCGACATATAGCCGACATATAGCCGACATATAGCTGACCCTGGAGACGAGCGTGTCTACACCCATTATATTTAATCAGGACGAACTCTTCGGAGACAGTGAGCCGTTAGAAGAACTCAGCGATGTGCCGGTCACGGATGTCGAAGCGCGAGATTCTATTCGAGTCAGGGCTCGGCTGCAGCACCTGATGGACTCCACGCCAATCATCGTCTACAGCAGCGTCCCGTCAGGGGATTTCAAGCTGACTTTCGTCAGTGACAACGTCACCCGGGTTCTCGGCTACGGCTCAGGCGAAGTGCTGGCAGATCCTGACTTCTGGTTTAATCATATGCACGAGGATGATCGTCCGCGGATCTTTCTAAAGCTGCCGCAACTGTTTGTCACCGGCGAACATACTCAGGAATATCGTTTTCTAGACTCCGCTGGCGACTATCACTGGATTGAAGACCGGCAGCGGATGATCCTTGATGATCAAGGTATGGCTATCGAGATTGTCGGCTCGATGACTGATATTACCCGCCAAAAGCGAGATGCCGAGCACATGGAGCAAGCTCGCGATCAGGCGTTGGGTCTGGCTCGCACCAAATCAGAGTTTTTGGCGAATATGAGTCACGAGATACGTACGCCGATGAACGGTGTGTTGGGCATGCTCAATCTTCTGCAGACGACAACCTTAGATCAGGAGCAAGCTGACTATGTGAATACTGCCTACAATTCTGGCGACGTACTGCTAACGGTGCTCAATGATATTCTCGACTCAGCCAAAATTGAGTCGGGTAAGCTGGAAATTGAATGTATCGAATATAGTTTGCGACAACTGCTCGAGGATGTGGCTGAGTTGTTTGCGAGCCTGGCCCAGGAAAAAGGCCTCGAGTTGGTGAGTATTATGCCTAGTAAGGTGCAGGACATCACCCTCGGCGACCCGGTGCGACTGCGGCAGGTGTTTTCTAATCTGGTCAGTAACGCTATCAAGTTTACCGACACGGGCGAGGTCGTTGTTCGGGTGAATCTGCGAGAAGCTGACGGTGCAGCTCCGCACCTTTATTTCGAGGTGGCCGATACCGGCATCGGAATCAGTGATGACGCCCAGAGCCGAGTATTTGAAGCCTTTGAGCAAAGCGACGGATCAACCACGCGGTTGTACGGTGGCACCGGCTTAGGCCTGTCGATCTCGAAGCAGTTAGTGGGCTTGATGGGCGGTGAGATTGGTGTCAGCAGCGTGGCGGATGAGGGCTCAAAATTTTGGTTTACGCTGCCGGCCATGCAGCCCGTAGCGCAACCGGACTGGCGACCGAGTACCGAATTGGTGGGTCTAAAAGTACTCATTATTGAAAGCAATGAAACGAGCCTCGACTATACCCGTCTCTTGGTAGACGCCATGGGCGTCGCAGTAATGACGGCCCGAACGGCCAGTGAAGCAAAGGTGTTGCTGGCGGAGAATCACTTCGACATAGTCATTATGGAGAAGCTGCTCGCTGATATGGATGGCCAGAATTTTGTGAGGCAGTTGACCGAACGTAACGCTGCGCCGAAAATCATCATGTTAACCTTGATGGGGATGAAGGGCGGTGCCCATTCCTCTGGCGTCATGACTTACCTGACGAAACCCATCCGCCGTGCACAATTGCATGCGGCGCTAGCCGAGGTGATGTGTATTCCGGCGGGCGTGCATACGCCGCTGGCTCCCCGTTACGCGATCGACAAATATTTGCATACTGATCGCAGGGTGCTGGTGGCAGATGACAATGTGGTCAACCAACGGGTGGCCGTGGCAATGCTACGCAAACTCGGCCTCCGCGCTGATACCGCTGGAAATGGCGTTGAAGCTTTGCAGGCGCTAGGAAAAAATGCCTATGATCTTCTGTTGATTGATTGCCAGATGCCAGAGTTAGATGGTTATGAAGCCACCCGTGCAATTCGCGCCGGGGAGGTCGAGGGCATCCACCTGCCGGTTATTGCTATGACGGCGCACACCATGCAGGAGGATCTCGATGCCTGTTTGGCCGCGGGCATGGACGACTATTTGTTGAAGCCCATCAGTTTATCTCGTCTGTCAGAAAAGCTTGCCCGCTGGTTACCTGCCTTAGAGCCCGTCTCCGCCCCTGACTGACTAAACATCCTCGCCCAAGGCGCGCGCGTGCCAGTCTGCTGGGTCTATCCACATGGGGACAGGTTGGCCCCGCCATCGAGTATCACGCCGCCCACAGCAGGCGACACGGTGTCAGGATTTTCTTCGTTCATGCGTTGCCCTATTGATTTTTATTTTCTGTACTTTGGGCTACCAATAGGTCCCCATTTCCTGCAGGCCGAGTACTTTGCGGCGCTGAGTCCCTATGACGGCCCGGACACCATCCGCAGCTGTTGCCGCAAGTCATGCGCTGGTTGTTATCGAAGGAAATGGTATGGTTGTATCGGCACTGAAAACGGCGCGCCGCTCAAATTCGCTCGGGCATGATGTGTCGGTTGACATATATTTCGCCCCGTTGTGGAGCATTTGCTCACAGTGACTGGTGGGGCTTATTGGTGGTCTGCTGGTCCGCCGGAGGCGTATAATCCCGTTACCTAAAAAGAGTTTTGAGTCTCATGCGACCAAGTTTCTTATTTGTGATGCTGGTACTGCTGGCGGCGTGTTCAGAACCTGCACCGCAAGAGCCGCGGCGTGATCGTGCGGTAAAGGTGTTGGTTGAGCCCGTTGAGCTCAGCCGCGAGCGTCTCAAGGTTGAGGCGGTGGGTACCTCAGAGGCGCTTCAGTCGGTGACGTTATTCTCGGCCGCCGTCGGCGAGGTGGTTAAGGTGGGCTTTCGCTCCGGTGACTATGTCGAGGCCGACACCGTATTACTATTGCTCGACCAGCGTGACCAGGCGCTGGCCGTATCGCTGGCTGAGGTCCGGGTAGTAGACGCGGAGCGACTGTTCGATCGCTATCAGCGCAGTGCTGACAGTGGTGCGACCCTACCAACCGTTCTCGACGCTGCTCGTTCGGAGCTCAGCGCCGCGCGTATCGACCTTGATCGCAGCCGAATCGCCCTTGAGGATCGACAGGTGACGGCACCCTTTGCCGGTCATGTAGGCATCACCGATATCGATATAGGCGACAGGGTTAGAACAGACACCGCCATCGCGACGTTAGATAACCGGCGGGAGTTACTGGTCTCGTTTGACCTGCCTGAACTGTTGGTGGGCAAGATCAATGCCGGTGATCAAGTGTCGTTGACGACATGGAATATGCAAAGCAAATCTGTGACCGGCGATGTCATTCAGCTGGGCTCGCGCATCGATCCTGAATCACGGACCTTTATTGTGCGAGCACGCGTTGAAAATCCGGGTGATTCTCTGCGTCCTGGTATGAGCTTTCGTGTGCAGCTGGACCTTGCCGGTGACCCCTATCCCGTTATGCCTGAAATTGCGGTGCAATGGGGGGCGGAAGGCTCCTTCGTCTGGGCAGTAGAAGACGGTCATGCCCGCCAAGTGCCGGTGAGCATTATCCAGCGCCGAAAAGGCCAGGTGCTGGTAGAGACGAGTCTGCCAGTGGGCCAGCTGATTGTTGTTGAAGGTATACAACGGTTGCGTCCTGGCGTGAGTGTCATGAGCGATACAGCCGTTGCTCGGGATGCAAAACCGGGTCCTGATGGAGGGAATCGAGGCTGATGAAAGGCTCATTAGGACATCAGGGCGCACATCACACAACGCGCATCAACGACCTACCTAGCCTGAGTATTCGCCGACCCGTATTGGTAATGGTGGTCAATTTGTTGATCGCGCTCGCCGGGCTGGCGGCGATCATGGCGATCGAAACCCGTGAACTGCCAGACGTCGACCGGCCAATTGTTACTGTCCGCGCCACATACCCCGGTGCATCCCCAGAAACGATGGATGCTGAAGTCGTCAGCATGATAGAAGGCGCGGTAGCGCGCGTGTCTGGCGTCAAAGAAATCAGATCAGCATCGGAGGAAACGAGCGGCCGCGTGCGGGTTGAGTTTCAACCCGGTGTTGATCTCAACAGCGCTGCGTCAGATATTCGTGAGGCGGTCAGCCGTATATCCCGTCGACTGCCCGAGCGGGTTGAAGAAGTACAGGTCGTGAAGGCCGACGATGACTCCCAAGCGATCGTTAGTTTGGCGGTGCTAACAGACTCGTTAATGGAAGAAGAGCTAACCCGGATTGTTGAAACCGATATTATTCCGCAACTGGTGTCCATTGAAGGCGTTGCAGATGTGCAGTTGTCTGGCGCCCGGCAGCGTATTTTGCGGGTTGTTGTCGACCCGCTGCGACTGACAAGCTATGGGTTGTCTGTCACTGATGTGGCGAATGTATTGCGGCAAGCGGCGTTCGATGTGCCGGCGGGAAGTTTTCGTTCGCTGGACCAAGAACTCATTGTTCGCGCTGATGCATCCGCGGTAACAGCGCAGCAGGTGAGCGACATCATCATCGATGGCACACGTCGCATCGGCGATGTGGCGAATGTCTTCTTCGGTCCTGAGCAACCGAGTTCTTATACGCGGCTAGATGGCCGGCTCGTGATTGGGCTCGGTGTTGTCCGGCAGGCGCAATCCAATACCATCGAAATTTCTAACGCAGTCAACGAAGCGGTGAAGCAACTCAACGCGCGCTTCTCTAATCTTGAGCTGGTCGTCACCGATGACAGCGCCGTGTTTATTCGTAATTCGGTCACCGAGGTACTGACGACACTGGCGCTGACTATCGTCATTGTGACGGCGACAATCTGGTTGTTTATCGGCTCTATTCGCGCCACTCTGGTGCCCTGTATCGCTATACCCGTTGCGTTGATCGGTACGGTGGCAGGCATTTGGGCGCTGGGTTTCTCCATCAATATATTAACCTTGCTGGCGCTGGTGCTAGCCACGGGGCTGGTGGTGGATGACGCGATTGTGGTTCTGGAAAATATCCAACGTCAGCGTGCCATGGGTATTGGTCCCCGCGCGGCGGCGGTACTTGGCACGCGGCAAGTGTTCTTTGCGGTTATCACGACCAGTGTCGTGCTGGTGTCTGTCTTTGTGCCAATCGCTTTTCTGCCGAGTACCGCGGGCCGTCTGTTTCGTGAATTTGGTTTTGTGCTTGCCTTGGCCGTGGCGATTTCAAGTTTTGTGTCATTGTCGTTGGTACCGGCGATGGCCTCGCGCCTGCCGGCTAATCCTGCGCCATCGGCTTTCTTCGCGGTACTGACGCGCG
>Ga0307492_10001233_pt1 | contig 10643 bp, 18 predicted proteins | sample SI3LmetaG_FD_202365 | JGI IMG/M metagenome (GOLD analysis project Ga0307492, IMG submission 202365) | Sea-ice brine microbial communities from Beaufort Sea near Barrow, Alaska, United States - SI3L | ecosystem: Environmental > Aquatic > Marine > Coastal | place: USA: Alaska | collected 2017-05-06
TTACGTATCCCAATAGTGGGGGGCTTGGTGAGCAAAAAGATCCGCAATAAATTAGGTTTAGGGCAAGCAAGGCTGTGTGCCAGCGGTTCAGCCCCCATTCCTGCTACTACACTAGAATGGTTTAGAAAAATTGGAGTCAACATTTCAGAAGGTTGGGGGATGACTGAGAATAGTGCATATGGCACTTGCTGTATACCCTTTAGAGCTGACAAGTTAGGCTCTATTGGACGTGCATATGCAGGTGTAGATATACGCATAGCCGAACATGGTGAAATCCAAGTTAAAGGACCATGTAATATGAAGGAATATTATCTTGAACCTGAAAAAACACTAGAATCGATGACTGAAGATGGTTATCTGAAAACGGGGGATAAAGGTGAGATAGATAGTGACGGATACATCACTATTACCGGTCGCTTAAAAGAGATTTTTAAAACTTCCAAAGGCAAATATATTGCTCCTGTACCCATTGAATCAAAACTAATGGCTAATTCCAACATAGAGCAAGTATGTGTGACAGGTTCGCAATTAAAGCAACCTATTGGTTTAGTCGTGTTGTCTCCAGAAGCCCTCAAGTTACCAGCTGAAGAAATTGAGCAGAGCTTGCTGGCAACATTAAACGAAGTGAATGCCACTCTTGAAAGCCATGCGGTACTTGACTGCCTAGTCGTGATGAAAGATGAATGGACAGTAGATAATGGCCTTCTGACTCCAACTCTTAAGATTAAACGTCATGATCTTGAAGAGCACTATGAAAGCCTTATCAATGGTGAGTTAGCTGGAAAAATAGTGAGGCAATGATAACCTGATACAACTGCCTAAAGAGACATTGACCAATAGCTAATTTAAATATTACTACTTGAAAACATATGATTCAGGTACGAGATACAATAATTAAGTAGTGCTTGAGTCTAACTTGAACAAAAAGGCTTCTTAGGAAGCCTTTTTGTTATCTAATAAGAAACTCGAAGCCCTAAAATCTAAGGAACTTCATAAGCATCGTCTATATAAATAGTAGCCTGATAGATATAACCAGACCTTTCTTATTATTTTTTGAGATTAGACTATCGCAGCATTGCGATTTCTGTTAGTATTTCGCGCCCTTTTAACTGGGGTATGTATAAAAAAGCAGCTAAACACTGTTTTTTTGCAGGTAAACGGCTCGGAAGAGTCTTAAATTTAATAGCGGAGCACTAACATGATCCAAATGCAAACTAACCTGGAGGTTGCTGATAATTCCGGCGCTCGCAGGGTTCAGTGTATTAAGGTTCTTGGTGGCTCGCATCGCCGTTATGCACATATTGGTGACATCATCAAAGTTACTGTCAAGGAAGCAATTCCTCGCGGTAAAGTAAAAAAAGGTGATGTACTAACTGCAGTGGTGGTGCGTACTAGAAAAGGCGTACGTCGTCCAGATGGATCTTCAATCCGTTTCGATAGCAACGCAGCTGTTTTGCTCAATGCAAACAAGCAACCGATTGGTACGCGTATCTTTGGTCCGGTTACTCGAGAACTTCGTGTTAATAACATGAAAATTGTCTCGCTAGCCCCTGAGGTATTATAAGGAGTCACGATATGGCTAATAAAATTCGTCGTGATGATGAAATCATCGTTTTGGCTGGTAAAGATAAAGGAAAACAAGGCAAAGTGCTTAAAGTTCTTCCTGCTTCAAACCGTCTAATCGTTGAAGGTGTGAGCATGATCAAGAAGCATACTAAACCTAACCCTCAATTGGGTGTGGCTGGTGGCATTGTTGAGAAAGAAGCATCGATTCACGTATCAAATGTAGCGATCTACAACTCGAAAACGGGTAAAGCAGATCGTGTGGGTTTCCGTCTTGAAGGTGAGAAGAAAGTTCGTTTCTTCAAATCAGACGGCGAACTAGTATAAAAATTGGAGAGTACGATGGCGAAACTGCATGATTTTTATAAAGACTCAGTTGTAGCCGAACTTGCTAAGCAGTTCAACTATAACAGCGTCATGCAAGTCCCTCGGATTGATAAAATCACTCTAAACATGGGTTTAGGTGAAGCGGTAGCGGACAAAAAGGTATTAGAAAGTGCCACGGCTGAAATGCAAGCAATTGCTGGTCAAAAGCCGATTGTAACCGTTGCTCGCAAATCTGTAGCGGGTTTTAAAATCCGTGAAGGTTATCCGATTGGCTGTAAAGTAACCCTACGTGGTGAACGTATGTGGGAATTCTTTGAACGTTTAGTTTCAATAGCAATTCCTCGTATCCGTGATTTCCGTGGCTTAAATCCTAAGTCATTCGATGGTCGCGGTAACTTTAGCATGGGCGTTCGTGAGCAAATTATCTTCCCTGAAATCGAATTCGATAAAGTGGATAAGATACGCGGTATGGATATCACTATCACTACCAGCGCACAAACCGATGCGGAAGCACACGCTTTATTAAGCGCGTTTAACTTCCCGTTTAAAAAGTAAGGTTAGGGTTATGGCAAAAGAATCAATGAAAGCGCGCGAAGTAAAACGTGCGAAGCTAGTTGTTAAGTTCGCGGTAAAACGTGCAGCGCTTAAAGCAACTATCAGCGATGTCAACTCTTCTGACGAAGAACGTTGGGACGCTGTTCTTAAGCTACAACAACTGCCACGTGACTCATCTGTAAGTCGTAAGCGTAATCGCTGCAACATTACAGGTCGTCCACATGGTTTCCTACGCAAGTTTGGCATGAGTCGTATCAAGTTGCGTGAAGCAGCTATGCGCGGTGAAGTGCCTGGCTTGAAAAAAGCCAGTTGGTAAGGGGTAGCTGATATGAGTATGCAAGATCCTATCGCGGATATGTTTACCCGCGTACGTAATGGCCAGATGGCTAGCAAAGTTTCTGTTTCTATGCCTTCGTCTAAAGTTCGTGTTGCAATTGCAGGCGTTCTAAAAGAAGAAGGGTATGTAATAGACTTCGTAGTTTCTGGTGACGTCAAGCCTGTATTAGAAGTGACTTTAAAGTACTTCGAAGGCAAAAAAGTAATCGAGAGCATTGAGCGCGTAAGTCGCCCAGGTCTTCGCATCTATAAGAAAAAAGATGAGTTGCCAAAAGTAATGGGTGGTTTAGGTGTGGCTATCGTGTCGACCTCTAAAGGTGTGATGACTGACCGTGCAGCGCGTAAAGCGGGCATGGGTGGTGAAATCATCGGCTACGTAGCGTAAGGGGAATAAAATGTCACGTATAGCAAAAGCTCCTGTTGATATCTTATCTGGTGTAGAAATATCTATTGCTGGTCAAGAAGTCACAGTTAAAGGTAAAAACGGTACGCTAGTTCGTGTATTTAATGATGCAGTTGAAGTAGTACAGGAAGAAAACCAACTAATGGCTAAACCTCGTGAAGGTAAAGCAAATGGTTGGGCTCAATCCGGTACAGCTCGCTCTTTGTTAAACAATATGATTCTAGGCGTATCTCAAGGTTTTGAGAAGAAACTATTGTTAAATGGTGTTGGTTACCGGGCGCAAGCTCAAGGTACAAAACTGAATTTGACACTGGGTTTCTCACACCCTGTAGCATACGAAATGCCCGAGGGTGTTTCGGTTGAAACTCCTAGTCAAACTGAAATTCTCGTTAAAGGCGTTGATAAACAGTTGATAGGTCAGGTTGCAGCTAACATCCGCGCATACCGTCCGCCAGAGCCTTATAAAGGCAAGGGTGTTCGTTACGCTGATGAAGTTGTGCGTCGTAAAGAAGCTAAGAAGAAATAAGGAGTCGGTACGATGGATAAAAAATCAGCTCGTTTGCGTCGCGCTACTCGTGCACGCAAAAAAATTAGTGAATTGGCCGCGCATCGCTTGGTTGTTAACCGCACACCGCGTCACATATACGCTCAGTTAATCGCACCTAGCGGTTGTGAAGTATTGGCGTCGGCTTCAACAGTTGAAACTGAACTAGCTGGTAGCCTTAAAGGTACTGGTAACTCAGCAGCAGCAGCGGCTATTGGCAAAGCGATCGCAGAACGCGCTATAGAAAAAGGCATCAAAAAAGTTGCTTTTGACCGTAGCGGATTCAAGTATCACGGTCGAGTTAAAGCATTAGCTGACGCAGCTCGCGAAGCTGGTCTTCAGTTCTAGGAGTTAATTATGGCTAAAGTAGAAGTTCAAAACGGTGGTGATCTGTTAGAAAAGCTAATTGCCGTCAACCGTGTGTCTAAAGTAGTTAAAGGTGGTCGCATCTTTAGTTTTACTGCTTTGACAGTAGTTGGTGACGGTAACGGCCGTGTAGGTTTTGGTTACGGTAAAGCACGTGAAGTGCCTGCTGCAATTCAGAAAGCTATGGAAAAAGCACGTCGCAATATTGTGAATGTTGATCTTAATGGCAACACGTTACAGCACCCAATAAAAGGCCGTCACTCAGGCTCTAAGGTTTACATGCAACCAGCATCTGAAGGTACTGGTATTATTGCCGGTGGTGCAATGCGTGCAGTCCTTGAAGTTTCGGGTGTACAAAACGTACTTTCAAAATGTTACGGATCTACCAATCCAATTAACGTTGTGCGTGCAACTATCAATGCGTTGACAGAAATGAATTCGCCTGAGTCAGTTGCCGCCAAACGTGGATTGTCTGTATCGCAGATTTTGGGGTAATTGATCATGACTAAAATGATTAAAATAAAGCAAACGAAAAGTTCTATTGGTCGTTTACCTAAGCATAAAGCTACGCTTACTGGTTTAGGTCTTCGTCGTATAGGTCATGTTCGTGAGTTGGAAGATACCCCTTCTGTCCGTGGCATGATCAACCGTGTATTTTACATGGTCGAAGTAGTGGAGGAGAAATAAATGTATTTAAATACTTTGGCTCCTGCACCTGGAGCAAAACATTCTGGTAAACGTGTGGGTCGTGGTATGGGCTCTGGTCTTGGAAAAACTGGTGGCCGTGGTCACAAAGGTCAAAAGTCTCGCTCAGGCGGTTCTGTAAAACCTGGTTTTGAAGGCGGGCAAATGCCAATCCAACGTCGTCTACCTAAGTTCGGTTTTACTTCTCGTAAGTCTTTGGTCTCTGATCAAGTTACGTTAAGCGAAATCGCCAAGGTAGAGGGTGATGTGGTATCACTTGAAACTTTAAAAGCAGCAGGTCTTGTTAAGAAAGAAATGTTGTTTGTTAAAGTAATGAAAAGTGGTGACATCTCACGCGCCGTTACGATTAGTGGTTTAAAGGTATCAAAAGGCGCGCTTGAGTCAATCAAGGCGGCTGGCGGTAAAGTAGAGGAATAGGCTAGATGGCTAAACCAGGACAGGATTCAAGCGCCAAAGGTGGCTTGAGCGAGCTTAAATCAAGATTGTTGTTTGTACTTGGTGCGATCATAGTATTTAGGTTCGGTTCTTATGTACCAATTCCTGGTATTGACGCTGCGGTGTTAGCTCAATTATTTGAGCAACAGAAAGGTACTATCGTGGAAATGTTTAACATGTTTTCCGGTGGTGCTCTTGAACGCGCGTCAGTTCTAGCCCTAGGCATCATGCCTTATATTACAGCTTCCATTATTATTCAGTTGATGTCACATATGCATCCACCGATGATGGAACTTAAAAAGGAAGGTGAAGCAGGACGTCGTAAAATTAGTCAATACACACGTTATTTTACGTTGGTATTGGCGTCATTCCAAGCAGTTGGAATAGCGACAAACTTACCCAACCTTATACAAGGTTTGGTAATTAACCCCGGCTTCGGTTTTTACTTTACAGCATGGATTAGCTTAGTCACGGGAACCATGTTCCTAATGTGGCTAGGTGAACAAATTACAGAGAGAGGTATTGGTAACGGTATCTCTATTCTGATTTTTGCCGGTATTGTATCTGGTTTGCCATCAGCATTAGGTAATGTTGCTGAAATGGCAAGACAAGGTGAATTGCAGTTATTGTTCTTGTTGTTAGTGGGCGTAATCATTGTTGCCGTCACTGGTTTTGTTGTGTTCGTAGAGCGTGGTCAACGACGTATCGTTGTTAACTATGCAAAACGCCAACAAGGTCGAAAGGTCTTTGCTGCACAAAGCACGCATTTACCTTTAAAAGTGAACATGGCAGGTGTAATTCCTCCTATCTTTGCATCAAGCATAATCTTGTTCCCTGGTACAATTGCAAACTGGTTTGGTCAGAATGAGTCACTATCTTGGTTACAAGATGTGGCGCTTCAGTTGTCCCCTGGACAACCTTTGTATGTGATGTTGTATGCTGCGACGATTATTTTCTTTTGTTTCTTCTATACCGCGTTGGTTTTTAACCCTCGTGAAACGGCAGATAACTTGAAGAAGTCTGGAGCATTTGTTCCTGGTATTCGTCCTGGTGAACAAACATCTAAATATGTTGATAAAGTGATGACTCGCCTTACTTTGGCAGGTGCACTTTACATAACCTTTATATGTTTAGTGCCTGAGTTCATGTTGATCGCTTGGAACGTTCCGTTCTACTTTGGCGGTACATCACTACTTATTATGGTAGTGGTTGTCATGGATTTCATGGCGCAGGTGCAGACCCATTTGATGTCTAATCAATATGAGTCTGTTCTTAAAAAAGCTAATCTTAAAGGCTATGGTCGTTAGACCAAGCCGCTAAGTTAGCGAATTACGGAGTGATGTTATGAAAGTTCGTGCATCCGTGAAGCGGATTTGCCGTAACTGTAAAGTCGTTAAGCGCAACGGTGTTGTGCGTGTGATTTGCAGTTCTGACCTTAAGCATAAGCAAAGGCAAGGTTAATCGACTGGATTGGGGGTCGTCTAGATACACTAGCGCCTCAATCCTTATTTGCAATTTAGTTATTGGGTAAGTATCCTATCGGGCTTTTTAGGCTAATGACTATAAATTATAAGGAGTACTGTTAATGGCCCGTATCGCTGGCATTAACATCCCTGAGCACAAGCATACTGTAATTGCATTATCTGCAATCTACGGTGTCGGCTCCACACGTGCCAAAAGCATTTGTGTAGCAGCTGGTGTTGCAGAGACAACAAAGATCAAAGATCTTGATGAAGAACAGATTGATAAGCTTCGTGAAGAAGTTGCAAAGTTCACTGTTGAAGGTGACCTTCGACGTGAAGTATCAATGAGTATCAAACGTTTGATGGACTTAGGTTGCTACCGTGGTATTCGCCATCGTCGTAGTCTTCCTCTACGTGGTCAGCGCACTAAAACTAATGCGCGTACCCGTAAAGGTCCTCGCAAAGCAATAAAACGATAAGCGGGGGATATTATGGCTAAAGCACCAACCAAAACGCGTAAGCGCGTAAAACGTCAAGTTGCTGATGGTATGGCTCATATTCATGCCTCTTTCAACAATACAATAGTGACTATTACTGACCGTCAGGGCAATGCTCTGTCATGGGCAACGTCAGGTGGTTCTGGTTTCCGTGGTTCACGTAAATCAACTCCATTCGCTGCTCAAGTAGCTGCTGAACGCGCTGGTACAGCCGCTCAGGATTACGGTTTGAAAAACATAGAAGTGTTCGTTAAGGGCCCAGGTCCAGGTCGTGAATCTGCGATCCGAGCTTTGAACGCTGCTGGTTATAAAATCACTAATATTACCGATGTGACACCTATTCCTCACAACGGTTGTCGTCCACCGAAAAAACGTCGCGTTTAATCGACGGACAGTTGGAGAAAGATCATGGCAAGATATTTGGGTCCAAAACTCAAACTTAGCCGTCGCGAAGGAACAGATTTATTCCTTAAAAGCGGCGTTCGAGCAATCGAATCTAAATGTAAAATTGATACCGCACCTGGTCAACATGGCGCCCGTCGTGGCCGCTTGTCTGATTACGGTGTTCAGTTACGTGAAAAGCAAAAAGTACGTCGTATGTACGGTGTATTGGAAAAGCAATTCCGCAACTACTATAAAGAAGCAGCACGCTTAAAAGGCAACACAGGTGAAAACTTGTTACAGCTTTTGGAGCAGCGTCTAGACAATGTTGTATACCGTATAGGTTTTGCTAGTACTCGTGCTGAAGCACGTCAACTAGTGAGCCATAAAGCCATTTTGGTTAACGGTAAAGTTGTTAACGTTCCTTCTTTTAATGTTTCTGCTGATGATGTTGTGTCCGTTCGTGAGAAAGCGAAAAAGCAAGCGCGTATCGTCGCTGCATTGGAACTAGCAGATCAGCGTGAAAAACCAACTTGGATTGAAGTAGACAACAAGAAGATGGAAGGCACATTTAAACGTGTTCCTGAAAGAACTGACTTGTCTGCAGATATTAACGAACAGTTGATTGTCGAACTTTACTCTAAGTAAAGCTGAAAGAAGAGAGGAAACAATGTCGGGTTCTGTAACTGAATTCTTAAAACCAAGATTAGTTGAAATTGATAACGTCTCGTCAACTCGCGCAAAGGTCACACTTGAACCTTTAGAGCGTGGGTTTGGCCATACGCTAGGTAACGCGTTACGTCGCATATTATTGTCTTCAATGCCAGGATGTGCTGTAACAGAAGTCGAAATCGATGGTGTATTACATGAATACAGCACCAAAGAAGGCGTACAAGAAGACGTTATTGAGATATTGCTTAACCTAAAAGGTTTGGCCGTGCGTCTTGAAGGCAAAACTGAAGCAACACTAACTCTAGTGAAATCCGGTGCGGGACCAGTTTTAGCTGGTGATATCCAGCATGATGGAGATGTGGAAATTGTTAACCCTGACCATTTGATTTGTACTTTGACTGGCGAAGCTGAACTTAGCATGCGTATCAAAGTAGAAATGGGTCGAGGTTATGTTCCTGCATCAACTCGCCGCTCTTCAGAAGAAGATGATCGACCTATTGGTCGTTTATTAGTGGATGCTTCATACAGCCCAGTTGATCGTATATCTTACAATGTTGAGTCTGCTCGAGTAGAGCAAAGAACCGACCTTGATAAGTTAATTATTGATATGGAAACAAATGGCACTATTGATCCGGAAGAAGCGATACGTCGTGCAGCTACAATTTTAGCTGAACAATTAGACGCATTCGTAGAACTTCGCGATATATCTGAGCCAGTTGAAAAAGAAGAGAAACCGGAATTTGACCCGATTCTTCTTCGACCTGTTGATGATCTAGAGCTAACTGTACGTTCAGCTAACTGTTTGAAAGCCGAAGCCATTCAATATATTGGTGACCTAGTACAACGTACCGAAGTAGAGTTGTTAAAGACTCCTAACTTGGGTAAAAAGTCTCTTACTGAGATTAAAGATGTGCTAGCTTCTCGTGGTCTGTCTCTAGGCATGCGTCTAGAAAACTGGCCACCAGAGTCAATCGCTGAAAAAGATTAATCAGGTTTTTATGAATCTGATTTGTAAAGAAGGATAGAACTATGCGCCATCGTAAAAGTGGTCGTCAGTTAAATCGTAACAGCAGTCATCGTCAAGCTATGTTTAAAAACATGGCTGGATCTTTGGTTAAACACGAGTTGATAAAAACAACTCTACCAAAGGCGAAAGAACTGCGTCGCGTAATTGAGCCTCTTATCACACTTGCTAAGCAAGACAGTGTAGCTAATCGCCGTTTGGCTATGGCACGTACTGGTGATAAAGAAGTAGTTGGTAAATTGTTCAACGAACTAGGTCCTCGCTATGAAGAGCGTCCTGGTGGGTATATTCGCATTTTGAAATGTGGATTCCGTACTGGTGATAAAGCACCTATGGCCTACGTTGAATTGGTTGATCGCCCTGAAGTTGAAGCAGTCGTAGAGATTGAAGAAACCGAAGCGTAAGAAACAGCCGTATTAAATAAAAAAGCCAGACTTCTGTCTGGCTTTTTTGTATCTAAAGTTTATCTTTTATTTTACGTTTAGAATTTGAGAAAGCTCTTCAGTTGTTGCTCCACCATTCATTGCATATGCTTCAAGTTTCACTGAATCAACACCTGCATTTTGTGCTATTTGAATAATTCGTTTCACATATTCCCTATGAGCACTGGATTCACGAACTGCCGTAGTTATGACTATTTCAGCATCATTTGGGAAAATAGCCAACAACGCTTCAACCACATATTCACCTACAAAAGGTACTGCGCCTATAGCCGATTGTAATATATCTACAATTTTACTCGGATGATCCTTAGCAAGTGACTGTACAATATAGTCCGCTGAATCTGGTTCAGTAATTACTGCGATGCGAACAATTTCAGATAATTGTTCAGGTGTTGAATGAGCTGCCGCTGTGACTACAAAGTCTATGTAGCTAGGGTCCGCATTTATGGCTGTTTCGACAATACTCGTGCAACTACTAATACCTTTATTCAATGCCATAGTAACAACTTCGTCAGCCAAGGTCGGTTGTGCTGATATAGCTGCATGAATAATTTCTTTGTATTTATCTGGATACATATCTAGCGCTGTACCAACTATTGAAGCTGCTTGCTGAGGGTAATGCCCTATTATGGTTTTAATTGCTCTACCGATAGTGACATTTTGATCTATCTGTACTTGTAAGAATTTTTGGCTTAGTTGAGTGTTGTTTGTTAAGTCTTTTGTTTCGATCCCAAATGCGCTGGGGGCTTGTGCTAGAGAACCACAGATCAAAGTAAACCTAACAAGTTTGTTCATACTGCCAACACCACTTCTTTATATATGAGTAAGTACGACAAATGTATCGGCAAAAGATTCAATTAATTAACATTTGAACAGTCTTTAAGCAATGTTGAGTGATTAATAAGCACTTAAACGATAATTGTAAATTA
>Ga0307492_10001234_pt1 | contig 10643 bp, 10 predicted proteins | sample SI3LmetaG_FD_202365 | JGI IMG/M metagenome (GOLD analysis project Ga0307492, IMG submission 202365) | Sea-ice brine microbial communities from Beaufort Sea near Barrow, Alaska, United States - SI3L | ecosystem: Environmental > Aquatic > Marine > Coastal | place: USA: Alaska | collected 2017-05-06
TATCTGCATTGGTTGACATAATTAAATCTCTTCAAGACGAATAGTAACGGCACGTTTATGTGCATCTAAACCTTCCGCATCAGTTAACTCAGTAATACATTCAGCCAAGCTTGCTAAACCTTCTTTGCTCAGCTCTTGTACCGTATAGCGACGAGAAAAGTCGGCAAGAGATAAACTACTAATAACTTTCGAATAACCATATGTGGGCAATACGTGATTAGTACCGCTGGCATAGTCACCTGCAGATTCTGGCGTATAAGCGCCAACAAATATTGAACCTGCGTTACGTAAACGCTTTAATAAATCGTGTGGTTTATCGGTTTGAATAATTAAATGCTCTGGACCATACTCATTTGATATTTCAACCGCTTGGCTTAAATCTTTAGTTAAAATCAGCCGGCTTTGCAATAGCGCTTGTTGGGCGATTTTTTTACGGCTCAATAAGGCAATTTGCTGCTCAAGCTCCATTGAAACATCACGTATTAACCGTTCGCTATCTGATAGTAAAATCACTTGGCTGTCTGGACCATGTTCAGCTTGTGATAATAAATCTGCGGCAACAAAAGCCGCATTGGCCTGTTCATCAGCTATGATTAACAGCTCTGAAGGGCCGGCTGGCATATCGATAGCAAATCCAGGCACTTGTTGTGAAAGTTGTTTTTTAGCTTCAGTAACAAAACGATTACCAGGGCCAAACACTTTATTAACTGCGCTAATCGTTTCTGTGCCATAAGCTAAAGCCGCTATAGCTTGCGCGCCACCTACCGTATAAATTTCATCAATATCACAAAGGCCAGCCGCTACTAAAATTTCATTAGCCAGTTGGCCATTTTTATCAGGGGGGCAAACTAAAACCGTCCGTGCACAACCAGTAATTTGGGCTGGAACGCCCAACATTAATACCGTTGATGGTAAAGGCGCACTACCAGCTGGAATATACAAACCAACACTTTCAATCGCTTCTGTTTTTAAAATACAGCGTACACCAGGACGAGTGGTAACATCAATGTCACTGGGTTTTTGTGCGTCGTGAAAACATTTTATTTGTTTATAAGCGGTTTCAATAGCTTTCAAACGTTTGTCAGTTAATGCCAGTTTAGCTTGTTGAACTTGCTCTTTTGTAACAACTAAGGTGGATAATTTTATCGAGTCGAACTTTTCAGTTAACTGAAAAAGCGCTTGATCGCCTTGGTCTTTCACCGAGGATAAAATATCAGCAACTTGAGTTGATAAATTGACACTATCACTAATGGCAGGACGGGCAAGTGTTGATTTTTGTGCATTGGGTGAAAGTGAAGACCAGTCGATAGCCATCGCGTATGATCCATGGTTACCTGGTATTAGGGAATTGGACATAACTTAACCCATCATCTTTTCAATTGGCATCACGAGTATTGAGTGACAACCTAACGCTTTGAGTTGTTCCATAGTTTCCCAGAAGAAAGTTTCAGTCGCTACTACGTGTACTGCGACTAAGTCATCACGCTCTGCCAGTGGTAAAATTGTAGGTGTCTCAGTACCTGGCATAAGTGCACTTACTTCGCTAACTTTGTCTTTTGGGGCGTGCAACATGATGTATTTACTTTCTTTGGCCTTCATTACCCCTTGAATACGAGGTAATAAGGTATCAAGTATTTTTTGTTTTTCATCACCCAGCGCTACAGCTGTTTGAATTAACGATGCCTTAGAGCGAAAGATTACTTCAACTTCTTTTAAGCCATTAGCTTCCAATGTTGCCCCTGTTGATACGAGATCACAGATACCATCCGCCAAACCGACTCGGGGAGCCACTTCTACAGAGCCTTTTAATAAACAAAAGTCGAGTTTAATGCCTCTCTCTTTGGCAAAGCGGTTGAGTAGTTGTGGGTAAGTGGTGGCAAACCGTAAGCCATTTAAACTTTCAATGCCTTGATAATCAAATTCTTCTGGCATAGCAATAGAAAGATGACAAGCGGCGAAGTTTAACCCAGTGGTTCGAATATAATCGGCTTTATTGCCTAAAAGCTCACGCTCTAATGCGGCTTCTTCTAAGGTGTTATCACCGACAATACCTAAATCACACACCCCATCCATAACCAAACCTGGAATGTCACTACTTCTAACACGCATGATATCAATAGGCATATTAGTGACATGTGCTAACAAACGGCGGTCGGTAACATTGAGCTTTAAGCCACAACGTTTGAGTAAATTTTGAGTATCTTCGCTTAATCTTCCTGATTTTTGCATGGCGATGCGTAATCGTGGTTGAGTAGTCATCTTGTCTTTCCTGTGTAGAATCTATAATATTTTTGTGTTTCATAATGTTTCGCATGTATATACAATTTTAAATACTATAAAATGCGAAAACCCCCGAGAGAGATTGACTCTTCCGGGGGTTTAGAATTTGGTATAAATTTAACTAATCCACTGAAAGGTCGATAACCCCTCAGTGTATATACTTGAGTGGTTAATTTTTATGATGGTGATGATGCAGCATGTTCAGGTTAACAGTCATAATAAGCTCGTTAAATTTATTTTTACAGCATGAAATCATAATATGCATGTATCATACACAATACGAGGAATTTTGCTAGCTCGCAAGCTTTTCTTCTCGTTTTTTTATGACAAAAATGTATATGATATTAACATTTATTAATTTTTTGCCGATAGTGTTATTATTAGACTAATTATTAGGGTTCATTAACAAATGAATAACTCAATTTATGACTTTCAGTAAAGGGGATTTTTAATGGATATTTTTACCACACAATTAACACGTGTTGTGCTCTTGCCAATTAAACCGACTCACCTCAAAGTTAAGGCATTATTAAAAGAGGCTGCAACGGGTCAGTTAAAGGAAGATATTGATCACCTTGAAAATCATGATTGTTATTTTATTTCAGATGCAAAACATCAAGAAAACAAACAAAAAAACCAAGGCCATGCCCAAGAATATAAGCAAACAGATAAAATAAACACTAAGAATGAACAGTCAGTGATGACTCAAAGTAAAAATCACAAACCGCATCTTGATATATTTGTCTAAACCAACGATACAATGCATTAAAAATCTTTCAATGCATTAAAAGCTGATTATAATAGGCTTTATTCACTTTTTATGAGGTCGTTATTTTACCTCATCTTATAATAAGCTTGTTGCCAATAAATGACACCGATAGAAATAGCCTTTTCAACACAAGGCATATTAGCTAAAGCCATTGACGGTTTTTCTCCCCGACAAGCACAAACAGATATGGCTATTGAAGTTGCTTTTGCTATTGATAAAAAATCGTCATTAATTGTTGAGGCAGGCACAGGTACCGGTAAAACGTTTGCCTATTTAATTCCAGCACTGCTTAGTGATAAAAAAATCATTGTTTCAACAGGCACCAAAAACTTACAAGAACAACTCTTTCATAAAGACCTTCCTCTTATTCGTAAAGCGTTGGCCAGTAATGCTCAAATGGCTTTATTAAAAGGGCGTGCCAATTATTTATGTCGTTATCGCCTAAACCAATACCAAGAAACCCGAGGTCAACTTGATGCTGAAACATTAACAGACTTGGTAAAAGTGAGAACATGGGCAAACAGTACGCAAAGTGGTGACATTGGTGAGTTGGTCAGTGTGCAAGAAAATTCGCCTGTTTTTCCTTTTGTTACCAGTACGGTTGATAACTGCTTAGCTAAAGATTGTCCTGATTACGACGATTGTTACCTTATTAAAGCCCGTAAAAAAGCGATTGATGCTGATTTAGTTGTGGTCAATCATCACTTGTTTTTTGCCGACATGGCTTTAAAAGATACTGGTTTTGGTGAGTTAATACCAAAAGCAGATGTTATGATCTTTGATGAAGCACATCAAATACCTGACATTGCCAGTGAGTATTTTGGTGATGCTTTTTCAACACGTCAGTTACTTGAATTGTGCGTGGATGTTTTACAGGTATATCGAACCTCGCTAATGGATGTTAAACAGTTAGGCAAGGCTGCTGAAAAATTACAAAAAACAGCACAAAGTTTTAGATTATTATTTAATTACGATCCCGAACGAGGCAATTGGCGTGACAAAGCAAAGCAATCGGTATTTTTACAATGTTTCCAAGGACTAAAGATAGATCTCGACTTTCTCTATCAAGTGATAAAATTGTGCGTATCTCGTAACGAAGCTATTGATAATTGTTTTGAACGTGCAGTTAAGCTGCTGAGTAAATACGACATTATGGCGAGATTTGACGATTACAGTATGAGTTTTTGGTATGAAACAACTCATCGGCATGTCGTGTTACATCAAACACCGTTAACGGTTGCAGAAAAATTCAGTGATTATGTCAAAGACTCATGCGCGGGTTGGATTTTCACTTCAGCAACATTAGCGGTCAATGGAAAGTTTGAACATTTTGCTAAACACCTAGGATTACAGCGAGCAAAAAGCTTACTTCTCGATAGCCCTTTTGACTACCAAAAACAATCACAACTCATTGTTCCTCGCTATTTACCTGAAGCGAATAATAAAAATAGAGCTTTGGCATTAGCCGAACTTGCTATTCCTTTAATCGCCGCCAGTAATGGTGCTTGCTTTATGTTATTCACCAGTTACCGAGTGATGAATCAAGTGGCGGAACATTTAGCGGAAAAAATTGATAATCCTTTACTTGTTCAAGGGCAAATGGCTAAGGGAAAGTTACTTGCACAATTTGTTGAAGACCCCCAGGCCGTATTATTAGCAACGGCTAGCTTTTGGGAAGGTGTCGATGTACGAGGGGATAAACTTACCTGTGTCATTATTGATAAATTGCCATTTGCATCACCGGATGATCCCTTATTACAAGCAAGATGTGAAGAAGTTAGACGTCAAGGCAACGATCCCTTTAGTCAAATTCAATTACCTCAAGCCGTTATTGCTTTAAAACAAGGAGTAGGGCGGTTAATTCGCGATGTCAGTGATAAGGGCGTTTTAGTTATTTGTGATGACCGTTTAGTGAGTCGCCCATATGGTGAAGTGTTTTTGAAAAGTTTACCGGTAATGAAGCGGAGTCGTAATTTAGAACAAGCGGCACAATTTTTACAAGAGATTACAGGTTAGTTTACTCCATTGAAGTTTGTTAGTTTACCTAAAAAGAAGAGAGAATAACGTGAATTATTTGGCCATAGATGCCTCGACAGAAGCTTGCTCAGTTGCTTTACAATTTAACCATGAAGTTTTTAGTCGCTATGAAGTCTGCCCTCAATCACACAGCCTTCGTTTATTACCTATGGTTGATGATGTATTAAAAGAAGCCGGGTGTAAGTTAAGCCAACTTGATGGTTTGATCTTTGGTCGAGGTCCCGGAAGCTTCACTGGTGTGCGCATTGGCATTGGCGTGGCGCAAGGTTTGGCTTTTGCAGCAGATTTAAAGCTTATTGGCGTATCCACACTTCAAACTATGGCGCAATTAGCCTATATAAATCATCAGCAAACTAAAGTGATTGCGGTAATTGATGCCCGAATGTCTGAGGTTTATAACGGTTACTATGAACTTGATGAAAATAATATTATGCAATCTAAAATTAATGAGGCCGTGACCTCTCCTAATCAAGTCAAACAAAGGTTATCAAAGGTTGTTCAACAAGCCTATGGTGTAGGAACCGGCTGGGATGTTTATCCGAATGACTTAAGTCTCTTAAACGCTACTAAGCATTCACCAGAAATATTATTTCCTGAGGCAAAAGCAATGTTAGTTATAGGCGCATTAGCCTTTAAAAAAGGTGAAAGTGTATTGCCTGAAAATGCTCAACCTGTGTATGTGAGAGATACAGTGTCTTGGAAAAAATTACCAGGACGAAAATAAATACTGTCACCTGTGGTTAAAATTTGTTAGATTAGTCATATGCAAATATCAAACTCAGCGTTTAACTTATCGATCAATAGTCAGATAAGTAATAGCAAAAAAGTACAAAGTCCTGTTAATCAACAGCAGGAACTTACTCGTGTACAATTTGATAAAGATGAAAAATCAGAGCAAAAGCAAAACGATCGTTTAGATATTGACCCTCAAGCACTCGAGCTTGTTCAGCGTCAAGATGCTAAACAAGCCGAACCACAACAAACTAGAAATACCAGATATGATCAGCCAAATGAGCAACACACCATGGCCATCGCTGCTTATCAATCGGTTGAAAACCAGTCTCAGCAAGATAATATCAAGCAAGTCTTTGGAGTAGACCTACTTGCGTGATTCGCATTATTCTTCTGCACCGCAATTAAAATCACTTTCATTTTGGCAAAAACATCAGTTTTGGTTATTTCTCATTGCCGGTGTTGCTATCCGGCAAATTCCAATTGTATCCATTCCTTTTAATTGGTTAGAAAGTTACTTTCACGAAATTGGTCATGGTTTAGCCGCCATTGCTACTGGTGGAGAGATAGTTAAAATTCAATTATTCGCTAATGGTGCCGGATTATGCACCACACTGGGCGGCAGTGCTTTTGTTATTAGCTTTTTTGGCTATGCCGGTGCTATTCTCTGGGGAGGCTTAATTTATGGCATTGCTGGTCATCATCAAAGGCTGGCCCAATTGTTCTCTGGTTTTATTATCTTTTTACTCTCTGCTTCTATTGTACTCTGGGCGAGAGATATTTTAACTATCATTATTTTGGGCTTGTTATTAACCATGTTTATTATGACAATAAAGCTTAAGAAGTTAACAATCTTGCAAAAGTTTGTACAACTACTTGGTATTATCGTTTTACTTAATAGCCTGTTTAGCCCGTTATATCTTTTAGATGGTAGAGATTTGGGTGATGGTGCAACACTTTCATCCGCAACCGGTATTCCAGAGATACTGTGGGTGACTATATGGTCGGCACTTGCGTTGGCAATGATATTTTTTCTTAGCCGGTTCAAGGCTAAAGTTCATTACTAACTTAATCGTTTCTTCAATCCCCCAGTGATTCATTACCATAAACTAGTAGTGCAAAAAAATAAGTGTCATAAATTTATATGTCAGCAATTAAAGTAGAAGAAATTTGTTATGATATTGGTCCATTATCACTACAAGGTTTAGCTTGTGGCGATGATGACAGAGAGGTGGTTTTATGCCTGCATGGCTGGTTAGATAACGCCGCAAGTTTCAGCCCTTTAATACCTTATTTAACCAACAAACGTATTATTGCTATTGATTGGCCGGGGCATGGTTTTTCATCACATCGTTCTCAAGATGCTCATTATCATTTTATTGACTGGGTCTATGATCTACTTCAGTTATTTGAATTAAATGATTGGCATAATATTGACATAGTTGCTCATTCAATGGGTGGTATGGTTGCTTCTGCCTTTGCTGCATCATTTCCTGAAAGAGTGAAATCATTAACACTGCTTGATTCTATTGGTTTTATAACTACAGAAGCGGAAAAAAGCACAGCTCAGCTAAGACAAGGAATGATCAGTCGCTTTAAGAACGCCGCGAATTATTTACATAATACCAATATTAAAAAAACCAAAACGTTACATCCAAGCTCAGCGTCAGCCATTAAAGCGAGGGTGGCTGTGAGTGATATGAATTATCAGCAAGCTAAAATTATTGTTAAAAGAGGTTTGACTAAAGAAGGGCCAGGATATGTTTGGCGTGCCGATAGTCGTCTGAGAAATGCCTCCCCGTATCGTTTAACTTTATCTCAAGCTGAGCAGTTCATTCGAGATATTAACTGCCCAGTACAATTAGTGCATGGTACTAAGGGAACCGGACTTAATATGATCACCAATGGCCTTGCTCATTTTGGTCCCTTGTTTAGTGACTTTGTTGATTATGCTATTGATGGTGGCCATCATGTTCATATGGAAAAACCAAAAGAAATAGCTCAACTCATTAATAACTTTATAAAAGGTTAATCGGCCCTAGATATTTTATTAGTCCAGCATTTTATTAGAACTCAGTAATAGTATTAGTTTCAAAGTGTATTTGGGGGACAGCACCATTTTAAACAAGTGTTTTAAAATAGTGGCCCAACCAGTTAAAATTTGCTAACTTAAAACCCTAAATAAAAAAGATAATTGAAAGTAATCATACATATTATCTATTTTTTAAAATAATTTTAGAATGAGGAAGTACATTGTGGAAAAAATTTGGTTAGAAAAAAGTTATCCCCCTGGAGTCCCATTCGAAATTGATCCCAATAAATATGCTTCTCTTGTTGATATGTTTAATAAATATACTCAAGTTTATGGCGATAGAACTGCCTTTATTAATATGGGTGCAGAAATTAGTTACACTGAACTTGCTGCTCAATCACAAGCTTTTGCTGCCTATTTACAACAAGAGCTGGGGTTAGTTAAAGGCGATAAATTTGCGATTATGGTGCCTAATACTTTGCAATACCCTATTGCCTTGTTTGGTGCACTGCTTGCTGGCCTCACTGTGGTCAATGTTAATCCTTTATATACTGCGCGCGAATTAGAGCATCAATTAAAAGACTCTGGTGCTAAAGCAATCTTAATCATTGAAAACTTTGCCTATACCCTTGAAACCATTATTAATAAAACACCGATAGAGCAGGTGATTATTACCTCACTAGGTGACCGTCTTGGTTTGGTTAAAGGAGCGATGGTTAATACGGTTGTGAAATACGTTAAAAAAATGGTACCAGCATTTAATCTTACTAACACCGTAAAATTTAATACCGTTTTGGCAAAAGGTAAAAATATGACCTTTTCACCGGTGGCCTTAAAAGGAGAAGATCTTGCCTTTTTACAATACACAGGTGGTACCACGGGTGTTTCAAAAGGTGCGATGCTTTCTCATCGAAACATGGTGGCCAATTTAGAACAAGCTAAAGCCGCTATTAAGCCATTATTAGAAGAAGGTAAAGAATTAGTAGTGACTGCATTACCCCTTTATCATATTTTTGCATTAACCGCTAACTGCCTTACATTCATCACTTTAGGAGGGACTAATTTACTCATTACCAATCCTCGTGATATGCCTGCCTTTATTAAAGAATTAGCCAAGTATCACTTTACAGCGATTACCGGGGTCAATACCTTATTCAATGCTTTATTAAATACTGACGGTTTTAAAAATCTAGACTTTAGTCATTTAAAAATGGCTATGGGGGGGGGGATGGCAGTACAACGTCCTGTTGCAGAGCGTTGGCAGCAAGTGACCTCAGTTAAATTACTCGAAGGTTATGGCTTAACAGAATGCTCGCCAATGGTGACATTAAGTCCGTATAATCAAGAAAGTTATAATGGCACTATTGGGCTTCCTGCATCATCAACGGATATCCGAATTGTAAAAGACGATGGTACAGAGGCTGAAATTGGTGAAGCCGGTGAAATGTGGGTTAAAGGTCCACAGGTTATGGTCGGCTATTATAATCGGCAAGAAGCGACAGATGAAATTTTAAAAGAAGGTTGGTTAGCAACAGGCGATATTGCCACTATGGATAAGAATGGTTTTTTCAAGATAGTGGATCGTAAAAAAGACATGATCATAGTGTCAGGTTTTAATGTTTTTCCTAATGAGATTGAAGAGGTTGTTATGATGCATGAAGGTGTATTAGAAGCTGCAGCTATCGGAGTCCCTAATGATTCATCAGGTGAATTGGTGAAGATATTTGTGGTGAAAAAAGATGAGCACCTTGATGAAAAATCGTTAATTGATCATTGCCGTAAAAACTTAACCAATTATAAAGTACCTAAATTAATCGAATTTAGAGATGATCTACCTAAAACCAATGTAGGTAAAATTTTACGAAGAGAGCTACGTTAATAACTAGACACCTCATTAATCAAAGAGGCGTTTCACATATCAATAGTGAAACGTTTTGTTATTGGGCTTTTAACGTTTGTCCGTTAACTGCAATGCTCTCATCACTCATTAAATAAACATACAACGGCATAATATCAACTGCGGTTGCTAACGTGCTTTTATCTTCAGCAGGAAAAGCACTGGCGCGCATATTGGTGTTTGTTGCCCCTGGATTGATTGCATTGGTCCGTAATGTTGTGTTTTCATATTCATCAGCAATAACTTGCATCATGCCTTCAGTGGCAAATTTCGAAATACTATAGGGGCCCCAGAAAGCTCGACCTTGAGTTCCCACTCCTGACGAGGTAAATACCATTGAAGCGTTTTTAGCTAAAAGCAGTGTTGGAATAAGTGCCTGAGCCATTAAATATTGAGCGCTCACATTTACTTTCATCACATCATTAAATATTTGTTCATGTATTTGAGTAAAAGGAGTTAATTCACCTAACATTGACGCATTTAATAACAGCCCATCTAACTGACCAAATTGTTCAGTAATTGTAGCTGACATATCACTATAGTTTTGTTTAGTCGCACCTTTTAAATCAAGTGGAATAATTGCAGGCTCTTTACTTCCTTGAGCAATTATTTCATCATAAACAGTTTCTAATTTCTTGACGGTTTTTCCTAATAAAATAACCGTAGCACCTAATTTTGCATAACTTAATGCTGCTTGACGGCCAATACCATCACCGGCGCCAGTGACCAGTATGTTTTTACCGGTTAAGCAATTCTCTTTTATTTGATAGTCGAACATTTTTGTTTCATTGGTGGCTTTAAAGGCGGGTAATTCTACCCTTTAGGACGTTGCCTGACGAGTAAATTTCTCTATTTGTAGAAAAAAGATAAAATCAATCATCAGAAAGCTAAAAAGG
>Ga0307492_10001236_pt1 | contig 10631 bp, 5 predicted proteins | sample SI3LmetaG_FD_202365 | JGI IMG/M metagenome (GOLD analysis project Ga0307492, IMG submission 202365) | Sea-ice brine microbial communities from Beaufort Sea near Barrow, Alaska, United States - SI3L | ecosystem: Environmental > Aquatic > Marine > Coastal | place: USA: Alaska | collected 2017-05-06
TCGGGCTGGCGCGCGGCGATCCGCAGCCGCGCCCCGCGCGCGAGCAGCGCCTGCGCCACATGGCCGCCGAGAAAGCCGCTGCCGCCCATCAGCACCACCGTCTTGCCGTGCAGCGTCCTGGTCGAAGCCATCGTCATATCCGTCTTGCGCAAGCCGAGAAGAAGTCGGCCCCGCCTTGCCGCAACCCCGCCGCCCCCGCAAGCGGGCCGAGGGGCTGGCGAATGCCGATTGACGCCTCGCAGGCCCTCGGCTAGTGGCGCGCGCCTACCTTCGGGGCCGGACATGACGACCGGCGGCCGAAACCGTGCCCAGATGGCGGAATTGGTAGACGCACCGTCTTCAGGTGGCGGCGCTCGCAAGGGCGTGGAGGTTCGAGTCCTCTTCTGGGCACCAGCACTTCTCCAGTGTTGGAAAACTCTCGGGAACCGTCCAAAGAACGGTCCCCGGAGAGCGTCTGCTCCGAGAAACAGCGACGGGAGAATGGCCCGTCATGGGCCAGAAAGTCCCGGAAAGCCGTCCGCCTTGAGGGCCGTGGCTGCTACGTAAGCTGCCACGGGATTTGCCCCGTGGCTCGCTTCCACGAGGCTACGAACTCCCTATCGCCACACCCTCCCCGGTTGACGCTCGGCACCTGCTCGATCGGCTCGAAATCTGGCGCTCATTGCGCACCGACAGGCTCGCTGTCGCCATGCGCCGATTGCCCGGAGTCGTCGCTCAAATCGAAATGGAAGTCGAACATGCCCGCGCGTTGGCGGGCTTGCCGGTCGATGCGCGCTCATCCGAGCGCGAAAAGACGATCCCGCCGACCATTACGCCAGAGGCGATCCGAATCCGCCTCGACGGCTCCCCCAGAAGCGAACGATCGAGGCGTAGCATTTGGTCGGCACCGAGATTGCGGCCTTGTCGACCGTTGTAATGCGAAGGCCCCCGCGCCGCGCGGAGCGCGCCAAGAGAACAATCTCCGGATCGGCAACTAATGGTCGCCGAGGCTGCCCTTCGCTACCACGGATAACCGCAGACAGCCTCGCGCCCGGTTTCAGCGCCTCACGTCAAAATCGTTGACCCACGCGGATGCCGAAGAACTGCGGCCTGATGATGAAGGTGCGCGACGACTGCGAACAGAAGGCGATCGTGCAGAAGGTGTTTCGCGTCAACTGTCCGCGCCGGTCGAAAGCATTGTTGAGGAACAGGTCGACGGTCCAATTGTCTTTCCTGATCCCAGCCGAAAAATCGAAAGAGACAAAGCCCGGTGTATTGCCCAGAAGGTTGTTGTCGCGCACATTCAGGCTCTGGGTTGCCCCGGTCTGGTAGAGCGCCGCGCCTTGTAGATAGGCGCGGTATTCGCCGATCTCGGTGTCATAGCGCACGGTGGTCGTGCCCTTGAACTGCGGCTGGCGGGGGAGCCTCGTGCCGTCCGCCGCCGCCACCTGGGCGGTGGGGGGGCTCGATCCGGGCACAACCTGCCCAAGCGTACAGGACGGCAACTGCGTGATCGCCGCGGTCGCCGGATCGAAGGCGAAATTGCAGAAATTACCCTTCAACCTGGCGTCGTTGTAGGCCCCCGCTGTCGAGATCGTGACCCTCCCCAACTTCAGTGCGGCGTCATACTCGACGCCCCTGACTTCGGCGTTGCCGGCATTCCCGGTGATGCCAGCGCCCTGAGCTCCCGAGACGATGACGCTATATTGAATATTGTTCCATCTCTCGAAATAGGCGGCAGCATTGAAACGGAAAATGTTGTTCCAAGTCGTTTTGAGCCCGATTTCGTAGTTGGTCAGGGTCTCGGCCCCGAACGGGTTGACCGTCGCGAGGCCGAAATTGCGGATGCGCAGCGGCCGATTGAAGCCACCGGGACGAAACCCGGTCGAATAGGTGGCGTAGACCATCTTCGACTGGGCAAAGCTCCAGTCGAGCGCAACCTTGTAGGTCTGGCCGCTCTCGCTGTAGCGCCCGACCTGGTCCCGCGCCGCGATGTTGCTGTTGAGACATTGCAGCCGTTTTTCCGGAAGGGGGACAGGGCAGCCCAGAGTTCCGGTGGCGACATTCAGCGACGTGACGGTACTCCGCGCCGTGCCCGCCACACCGCCGAAGCCGACGACCTTGTAGTCGGTCCAGAAGTAACGGATGCCGCCAGTCAACTTGAGCGTCGGCGTGATATCGTAGTAGCCCTCGGCGAAAAGCGCCCAGTCCTTGAAGCGCGGATCCTGCTCGAACAGGTAATAGGCATCGCGCTTGACGGCCGGCGAGCCCAAAACCATCGTTCCGCCATTCGCCACCGGAATACCGAAGCCGGCGGGGTTGCTGTCGCCGCCGCCCGACTGGGTATAGCCGACGATCTGTCCCAGGCCGCGGATGGCATAATCGTTATTGATTTCGGTATTCAGGGACTGGTAAAAACCGCCAAATGTGACGTTGAAGGGCCATTGCGTCGGCGTCGTCAGGCGGACCTCCTGGGTAAACGCCTGCTCGTTCCGAAGGCCGATATAGACTTGCGTCGGGTTTATCAGCGTGGTGCACCTCAGCGTCGCCCCGGATCCGGTGCAGCCGCTGCGGTCGAAAAATTGCAGATAATTTTCATAGCCAGGCCCGAAACCGTCGTAGGTCACGGTGTAATAGGTATAATCGTTGAGCTGCTTGACCTGCCGCCGAAAATAGCCCGTCGCCGAAACCAGATCGAAATCGCCGATATGGCCGTTGATGGTGAGCGCCGCCTGATACCATTTGTCGTCCCGCCGCGTCGTGTCGAAATCCCGGACCTCGAGATCGCCAAGCCGCTGGTCGAAGCCGAAATAGCCGCGGGAAATCTGCCGTTGCGCGGTAACCGAAGGTGTGATCGCCCAGCCGTCCGCGGGCTCCCAGAGAAATTGCAGTCGCCCGCCATATTCATCGATCGAATTGTAGTTATCCCTGGCGATGGCCGCGTTGTTGAGCGTGAACGAGGTGGCCGGATTGTTGTCGCCCAGCGTCAATACCGAAGGACGCCCGTCATTGAAGGTGCCATTATTGGGGACATTGTCGATATAGCCGCCATCGCGCCGGTAATAGCCCATCGCGCGCATGGCGACGGCCTCCCCCAGCGGCACATTGACATAGCCCTGCGCCTGCCCGCCGAAACCGCCCGGTCCGAACTTGTTGGCTTCGAGGTCATAGCCCGCCTCGAACGCACCGAGCTTTGGCTTGTTGGTGATGAAACGGATCGTGCCGGCCAGCGAGCTCGCGCCGAACAGTGTGCCCTGGGGCCCCGACAGCGCTTCGATGCGCTCGAGGTCGTAGACGTGAATATCGGGGACGTTGATCCCGGGGATCGGAATTTCGTCGAGATAGTAGCCGACCGAGGCGTAGGACCCGCCAGCCGGAACGATCCCGCGGAAATACAGCTCGTTCCGGCCCGGTCCGATCCCGGCGAACGAAACCGACGGCAGCAATGTCGCGAAGTCGGAAAGGCCCTTGACCTGACGGCCAGCCATCACCTCGGCGCTCAGCGCCTGAATCGAAATCGGCACCTTCTGGATGCTCTGCGACGTCCGGGTTGCGGTGACGATGATTTCGCCAAGATCCCCTTCGAGGGGAGCCGCTGCTTGCTCCGCCGCATCGACGGGATCCTGCGCGGGGGCGACAGCCGCCGCCGGTGTTTCAGGAGGAGCGGTGGCTTCCCCGACGGCATCGGCGGGATCGGCGGCGGCGGCGAGCGCCGCCGTCGGCGCAACGAGCCCCGAGAGAACCGTCGAGAGCCGTAGTAGCGTCAGCAGCTTCAACTGACGGCATGGTGGCGTTTGCATTGTCAAGATTCCCCTCATCGATGAGCTTCCCCCCGGGTCGCAACATTCGCAAGACAGCACGGACTGGGACTATGGCAGCCTTCTAAGCCAGCTTGCGTTTCCGGACGCTCATCGAGGTTGGGTAGTGGCGAAACCGATTGCCAGCGTCAATCCCTCCGACGAGACCTTTCCATCGTGCGCCCACGCGGTTAGCACTGTCGGCGTGGACAAGGACTCCCGGTTTGCCGCTTGACGCCGCCCTCACCTCCCAGACGCCGGCCGGTGCCCGCGAAATCTCCGCGGCGCTGGACCGGGCGGCGCAACTCCTCGACACCCGGCCGGAGGACGCGCTGGCACAGGCCGAAACCATATTGGAGGCGTCGGGCCTGCCCCAAGCCGGATTGCTGGCGTGCCAGGCGCTCCGGCGCCTTGGCAGACCGCAGGATGCGCTCGCGCGCCTTGAAGACCTTGTCCGCGGCCAGGGGCAGGTGCCGGCGGTGGTCTGGGAACTGGCGCAGGCGGCGAGCGAGGCCGGCGACAGCGGCCGGGCGATCGCCGCGCTCGAAACCCTGACCGGGCAGCTTCCGGCGGTGGCGGGTGGCTGGTTCCTGATGGCGAAGGAATTGCGCAAGGCCGGCCGCCTCGACGACGCATGGCGTGCCGATCTTGCCGGGGTCCGGGCCTCGTCGAGCGACCCCGAGCTGCTCGAGGCGGCGGTCGCGATGAACGAAAGCCGTCTGGACGATGGCGCGGCGATCCTGACGCGGCGGCTCGAGCGGTCGGCCGACGATGCGCCCGCCTGCCGGCTGCTGGGCGAGATCCAGTGGCGCCGGGGCGAAATAGACGAGGCGATGGCGCTGGTCGAACGCGCGGTGACGCTCGCCCCGGGTTTCGATCTGGCGCGCGAGTTCCTGATCCGGCTGCTTCTCCAGAACAACCGCCTGACCGACGCTTTCGGCCACGCCGAGACGCTGAGCGCCTCGCCGGCGAAAACCGCCGGCTATGAGCTTATCATGGCTTCGGTCCTGGTGCGCCTTGGCGACCAGCAGCGGGCGCGAGAAATCTACGAGCGGCTGCTGGCGCGGCAACCCGATCAGCCGCTGGTCTGGCAAAACCTCGGCCATGTGCTCAAGACGCTTGGGCGTCAGGCCGAGGCTGTTGGCGCCTATCGCCAGGCGGTCGCCCGCGCGCCGGCGATGGGCGAGGCCTGGTGGAGCTTGGCCAACCTCAAGACCGTCAGGCTGGACGGCGCCGACATCGCCGCCATGCAACAGGCGCTCGAGCCCGCGGCCGAGGGCGGCGCAGCAAAACCCGAGGACATTTTCCACCTGCATTTCGCGCTCGGCAAGGCCTTCGAGGACGCCGGGGACGACGCCGCCGCCTTTCGCCATTATGACCAGGGCAACCGCCTGCGCCGCACGATGGTTCGGCATGACGCCGACGCCTTTTCCGCCGAGGTGGCGGCGACGGCCAAGGTCTTCACCGCCGCTTTCATCGCCACCCGCGGAGATGGCGGCTGTCCGGCGCCCGATCCGATCTTTGTCACCGGCCTGCCGCGCTCGGGTTCGACCCTCGTCGAGCAGATCCTCGCCAGCCACAGCCAGGTCGAAGGCACGATGGAGCTGGCCGAAATGATGATGATCGCTGGCCGCCTGCAGGCGCGGGTCGACGAGGGCGAGTTTGCCGATTTCGGAGAGATGGTCGCCGCGCTTACTCCCGCCGACCGGCGGCGGCTGGGTGAGGAGTATCTGGAGCGCACCCAGGTCCACCGACGGACCGGCAAGCCCTTCTTTATCGACAAGATGCCCAACAACTGGCAGCATATCGGGCTGATCCGGTTGGTCCTTCCGGGCGCGCGGGTCATCGATGCCCGGCGGCACCCCCTGTCTTGCTGCTTTTCGGGCTGGAAGCAGCATTTCGCGCGCGGCCAGGCCTTTTCCTACGACCTTGTCGAGATTGGCCGCTATTACCGCGACTATGTCGGGCTGATGGCCGCCTTCGACGCGGCTGTGCCCGGCGCGGTTCACCGCGTTCACTACGAAAACATGGTCGGCGACACAGAGAGCGAGGTCCGCCGCCTGCTGGCCTATCTCGGCCTGGCGTTCGAACCTGCATGCCTCGAATTCTGGAAGAACGATCGCGCCGTGCGGACCGCCAGCTCCGAACAGGTGCGCACCCCGATCTTCACCGATGGCATCGACCATTGGAAGCGTTTCCGGCCCTGGCTCGGGCCGTTGATCGAAACGCTTGGCGATGTGGCGACGGCGTATCCGGAGGTGCCGGCCGGCCTGCTGCAAGCACACTCAATTGCCGGCCGGTTGCAAAATGATGACGCAACGGATGTTCGCTGAATTGCACTGACCTAACTTCTTTGGCAGATTGAACCGTTCCGGGTTTTTCCGGAGGCTCCTATCTGTGAGAAGGAGCGGTGACGAGCAAGACAAGGAAACAAGTTTTCACCTGAGGTCCGCGAGCGTGCGGTTCGGGACTACGGCTCGGAATGGGCGGTGATCAGTTCGACTGCGGCAAAGATCGGCTGCACGGGGGAGACTCTGGTGCCGCGAGGAGGCGAGCCGACGAACGGGGGCCAGCGGCGATTGTCGCACAGGACCGCGACCGGCTGAAGCTGCTGGAGCGCGAGGTGAAGGAACTGCGCCGGGCTAACGAGATCCAGCGCAAGGCCTCTGCGTATTTTGCGCGGGCGGAACTCGAAGGGGCGCGGTGAGAGCCATCGCCGGGCGATTTCGAAGATATCCACGAAGCCGAGCCTCTGCCCGCATGGTGCGCCCAGCAACCGTCCTCGCTGGCCTCCGGACGAGGCGCCGAGGTCCAGAATCCCCTCGCGATGGTGGTGATCGGCGGCTTGATCGTGGCCATCATCCACCTGATCGGATGTTGCGAATAGCGAGAAACAGGAGGACGCGCTGTGACGCGGCCATGAGGTTTTCGAATTGCCCGCCCCAGGAATTGTGAGTCCCGGGGCCAGGGCAATGGCGTCCACCTTGGTCCGGGCTTCTTCGACATAGGAGCCGATATCGCGCCCGTTGACGTTGGCCTGGACGACCACGCGGCGTTTTCCGCAATGGCCCTGGCGTGGCGGGCCAGGGCTGCGCCGGTCAAGGCTGCGACGATGCTCGCGTTCGGTTTATGGGTAATCGGCTATGCGATCTACGGCCTTTTCGCCGGCTCGAACCCCCGAGCCTCGGACGATGGGCTTGCGTCGTGTCTGCGGAAAGATCGGGCGCAGCGCGTTCCCGACGCAGGAATGTGCCGCCCTCCGCCGCGCGGGGGACCGCGGCGACACGGTCGCGGCATGGCGCCACCTCGCCTGTTGCCGTCAATCCTGACGAGAGCGCTCGTCGTGAGAGTCTTTGTGGGCATCGCGAAGGATTTCGATCCCGCCGTACGCCGCGATGCAGGCAACGGCGATGCCGACTACCAAATCGGGCCAGTTCGCGCCCGTCACCAGGACTGCGATCCCCGCGATCACTATCCCGCCATTCGAGATGAAGTCGTTGAAGCTGAACGTCGCCGCCGCGCGGAGATTCACATCCTTGTTAATGAGGTTAGTCAGCAACCGTAGGCACCACAGATTTATGCCGCCTGCCACGATGGCCATGGCGATCATGAGCACGCCGCCGGGGGTTGAGCCATTGAGGAAGCGCTGCACGGCGTCCGCCATCACGCCTATGGCGAAAACCAGGAGCATGACTCCGGAAAAACGCGCAGCGCCGCGCTTCCAGCGAGGCGCCCGGGTGAGAGTCAGCAGGCTCAATCCATAAACCGCCGCGTCGGACGCGTTGTCGATGCCGTTGGCAAGGAGCGCATTCGAGTCGCCCAGAACTGCAGTTACGAAAAACCCGGCGGCAATGGCGACGTTGAGTGCCAGGACCAGCCACAAGGTCTTTCTCTTGTCGGCCGAGCCGAGATCGAAACCCGTTTCGCTCATGACTTGCGCACCGCAGTCCCTGAATCCCGGCCCGCGAAAGGCACTTCCCGGAAAGCCAGCAATCGCAGCGCATTGAACACTACGATGAGGGTCGAGCCCTCGTGCACCATGACGGCAGGTCCGATACCAAGCCCCATGATGGTTGCAGGCAGCAGCACTGCCACCACGCCGAGGCTGACAAACATGTTCTGGCGGATGATGCGCCGCGTCGTTCTACTTAGGTCGACCGCGAATGGCAGCTTGGTCAGGTCGTCCGCCATCAACGCGACGTCGGCGGTTTCGAGCGCAACGTCGGAGCCCGCCGCACCCATCGCAATGCCGACGGTGGCCGTGGCAAGCGCTGGGGCATCGTTGACGCCATCGCCAACCATCGCGACCTTGCCCTCTGCTCCCCTCAACTTCTTGATCGCCTCGACTTTGTCTTCGGGCATGAGATCGCCCCAGGCATCCTCGATCCCCACACTCTCGGCAACGGCTTTCGCGACGGGGGGCGCATCCCCCGATAGCATGATCATTCGCGTAATGCCGAGTTCACGCAGACGAGCGGTCGTTGCTGGCGCGGAACCGCGCGGCGTGTCCATCAGTCCGATCACGCCCAGATACCGCGCGCCCCGGCGAACGATCATGATGGTCCGCCCCTTCGCGCGGAGGGAATCCGCCGAGATTCGTACTACCTCCGGCAAGGGGGCCCCGCCTGCCTCGGAAAAGAGCTCGTCACGTCCTATGTGGACGACCTCGCCGCCAACTTTGGCCTCGACTCCGCGCCCCGTGATCGCTCGAAGGTCGGTCGCGGTCGGTGTAGAGCCTGTCAATTGCTCCGATCCGTCCCGGACGATGGCTGCAGCGAGCGGATGGTCGCTCAGCGCTTCGACGGCGACTGCCGTCTGCAGCAGCTCCTGCTCGGTGGTCTCTGGGGATGGTTCGACGTTTGTGATGCGCGGCCGCCCTTCGGTCAGTGTCCCGGTCTTGTCGAATGCGATGGCGCTGAGGGCGCCCAAATGCTCGAGCGGGCCTCCGCCCTTTACCAGGACGCCGCCGCGCGCCGCGCGCGCCACGCCCGACAGGACCGCGCTCGGCGTTGCTATGGCAAGCGCGCAGGGGCTGGCGGCGACCAGAACAGCCATCGCCCGATAGAAGGTGTCACTGAACGGTTCGTCGATCGCTAGCCCTGCGAACAGCAGGATCACCACCAGTCCCAGAACGAGCGGCACGAAGATGCGCTCGAACCGGTCGGTGAAACGCTGGGTCGGCGACTTCTGCGTCTCCGCTTCGCTAACGAGCTTCACCACCTTTGCCAGCGTCGTATCCGACGCGAGACGCGTCACCTGGATTGCCAGGGCGCCCGATCCGTTGATCGTGCCGGCGAATATCCGGGAAGTGGCCGCTACATTGTCTGCGGCAGCGGCGGCGGCCACCGCATCCGGGACCGGCTGTTTGTCGACCGGAACACTTTCGCCCGTCACCGGTGCCTGGTTGACGCTGCTTGTGCCTTCGACCACGAAGCCATCGGCCGGCAAGCGCTCGTTTGGTTTGACGACCACGATGTCACCGAGCGCCAAGGCTTCGACCGGAACCTCCTCGGTCGCACTTCCCCGACTCACGATCGCGGTTCGTGGCGCAAGCTCGGCCAACGCCTCGATCGCCCGTTTGGCGCGGCCCATGGCGTAATGCTCGAGTGCATGGCCGAGGCTGAACAGGAACAGGAGCAAGGCCCCCTCCGCGAATTCTCCCAACGCAGCCGCGCCGGCCGCGGCGACCAGCATGAGGGTGTCGATCTCGAAGCGGCGCAATTTCAGTGAATCGATCGCTTCGCGAAGCGTGAAAAATCCGCCGAAGAAATAGGCGAACAGATACAGGCCTGTAGAGACAAGCGGCGGAGCGGCCGCGGTCCAGGACAATGCGAAACCAAGGGCGAGGCAGCCGCCCGAAATCAGCGCGAAGTACAACTCGGCGTTCGACCCAATGACACCGCCGTGGGCGTGGCCGGCTTCCGGACCATGATCGTGCGCATGCTCGCCGGCAGCGGCGGGAAGCGGCACCCTGGCGGGCCCCTGCCCGCTGGACGAGGCTGGCAGTGCGGCCGTCTCCGGATGCCGGCGTTTCACACCAAGCGAAGTGAGCGCGGAAACGATCTCGGCTTCGCCGACCACGTTCCGGTCGAACTCGACCCTGAGTGCTCCGCTGGCGGTAGCTTGCGCTTCGAAGACGCCTTCGATCCGGCACAGCGCTGCGCCGACGGTTCGCGCGCGGCGCTCCTGCTCGATCCCCTCGACCTGCCAGACGAGGTGTCCGAATCGACCGGTCAAGGTGGTCCCGGAGGCGCGCGCGGCTTTGCGTATCAGCGCCAATCCGATCTTCTCGGGGTCGTAATGAACGCAAAGCTTCGCCGGTTCGCCGCCTGTTGCGCCGACGACGTGCACTTCGCCCACGCCGTCTCGCTCCTTCAACTCGGCAAGCAGCCTCGCGACACAGCGATCCGCCTCATCGGGAATCGTTGGCAGAAGAACCGGAAGGTCCAGGCGTATGTGTTCCTTCACAGGATTTACTCCTCGACGACGGTTGCTGGGCGCATCATGCGGGCAGAGGCTCGGCTTCGTGGATGCCTTCCTCGAAATCGCCCGGGCGATGGCTTTCCGCGCTCCTTCAATATCAGGTGGCCGATGGCGGGAAGGACGTAGAGCGTCATGATGGTGGCCACGATCGAGCCGCCGATCGCTCCGATCGCCAGAGGTTCCCGAGCCGCGGCGCCGGCGGGAACACCGCGCTCGCTCCGCGGCGAGGGGCAGTGCGGTCCATGCCGTTCGCGCGGCCAGCTAGGAGCCCTTGCCGCCCACGATCTCGACCGTTGCGAAGGTCATCAGCCCGATGTCCGGGACATCGGCGAGGCCTGCCGCGAAGCTTCGCAGCTTCGCTTCCTCGTCCAC
>Ga0307492_10001237_pt1 | contig 10630 bp, 16 predicted proteins | sample SI3LmetaG_FD_202365 | JGI IMG/M metagenome (GOLD analysis project Ga0307492, IMG submission 202365) | Sea-ice brine microbial communities from Beaufort Sea near Barrow, Alaska, United States - SI3L | ecosystem: Environmental > Aquatic > Marine > Coastal | place: USA: Alaska | collected 2017-05-06
ATATATAGTTGACAGTAGGTTTACCATGCTTTAAGATAGCACCTCAATTGATTAACGAGAAAAATTATGATGTTAAATATTAAACAGTTAAGCCGAGGCGTATTTGTTAAGCGCCTACGCTTGGCCTTGGAGATGAAAAGCATTAGCCGAAAAGAATTAAGCATTAAATCGGGCGTGCCTCAAGTTTCATTAAGCCAGATATTTGCAGGGGCGCTAGTAAGTGACGCAAGAAAGTCGCAGCTTAGACGCGCCCTCGGATATAGCGTGAATGACTTTATAAGCTTGTGGGTTGAAGACTTGCGAGAGATAGATTTAGCCGGTAGCGATCTTTCTGACACTGATTTAAGCGGGTTTGATTTTAGAGGGTCCGATCTTAGCGGGGCTAATCTAAGCAGAACAAATCTAACGGGCGCTATATTAAGCGGGGCTAAATTTAAAGGCGCTGATTTAATTGAAACAAATCTAAGTAAGGTCAATCTTAGCAAAGTTGATTTAAGCAAGGCAAACGTTGTTGAATCATATTATTTAACTGAATTGGGTGGTGTATGAAACAAGAAGATATGGTAGTTGGAAGGGATTATTTGCACAGTCAGGGTTCCTCTGAGGTCTATGTTTATGAAGGTAGTGTTGGAGAATCACACGGTCACTTTGGAGATAAGGACGGAGACCGTTACGAGATTATGTACTCTCATATGACAGAAGCGCCACAAGCTAAACCTGAATTTGAATTTGAGTTTGACGATGAGGTTGAGATTAGCTTTAACAGTAGTTTTGATGATAGCTCTAACACTGTTAAGGGTAAATTTAAACACTTAGACCCCAGCGGTTCCTACTGGGTAGTTGATGAAGACGGTTTCATGCGGTGCGGTGATTTTGCTCGCAAGGTAGAGCCTATGGTTACTATATACGGTGAACTTGGTGGTAGCTGGGAAATTACTCAGGCACACATGGATAAAATCATAGCGGGAGATTCTAATGTTTAAAAATGTAACCGAAGAAGATTTATTTCATTTTGCATTGTGCCTAGTAATATTAATAGGGCTTTGCATTGCGGGCACTATTGAAACATCACTATAAAAAAGGTCGATAACAATGAGCAATGAGATAATAGGGCATGAGTTAAAAGAATTTATGCGCGGCTATAACGATTGCAAAGAAGGTTTAAAGCACGCTGCAAGTAACGGCGACGAATACGACAGAGGCTACAATCACCGATATCAGTTAGAGCAAATAGCGGGAGCTAAATCATGAGCGAGTCAAAAACAGGGCTACAGCTTTTAAGAGAGCCTTTTAAGCACCACCAAATAAGCAAGCTACCAAAGCCAACCAAGGCCCAAACTGACGAAGTTAAGCGTGATTTTAAAAAAGGAATTAGATGCGATGAGTGTGGCGGATGGCATCATCCAAAAGTCGTTCATCTTGATTACGTTGGCCATGCAGCATTAACCGATAGATTGCTGGACTGTGACCCCGAATGGAATTGGGAGCCGTTAACTTTTAGCGAGGCAGGCGGGCCGCTTTTAGATGGTGATGGCGGCATGTGGATCAAGCTCACGGTGTGCAAGGTAACAAGGTTAGGTTATGGTGACGCACAAGGTAAAGTCGGACCCAATGCAACAAAAGAGCGCATTGGCGATGCTTTAAGAAATGCCGCTATGCGATTTGGAGCTGCTCTTGACTTGTGGCACAAAGGCGAACTAACAATAAGTGATAGTGAAGAAGCTAGCGAAAGCTCTGGTCAAGCTAAAGAAGAGGTTAAAAAAGAAGCCTTGCTTAATGATCAACAGCTGCAGCAATTGTATGTGCATTGCACCTTTAAAGATGCTTCTGGGGCGTTAACATTTAGCCCTATTGGTATGGCGATAATGAAAGAGTACAATGTTGATGGCATGGGCCAGATCCCAGCGTCAAAGTTTCCAGAAGTAATGGCCAAGGCATACAACCTAGCTAAATCATAAAACAACAAAAGCATAAAACAATGAATGTAACAATATTCAATCAAATAACGACAGAAGAGTCTTTGCTAGCAATCGAAGAGGAGGCCAAAACATTTGACGGTCTTCACTTAGAAATGAATGACGACTCTCAACGCAAGTTTGCTAAAGATTCATCAAAGCATATTAAATCAATTTTAAAGCGCCTTGATCGTGCAAGGATTGATCTAGTAAGCAATTATAAATCCAGTGTAGAAGAAGAGGCCGCATCAATAAAGCTAAGGCTTGAGGCTGCAAATTCACCATTCACTAACTTAATTGACGAATGGCAGGCCGAGCGGGATCAGATCAACAAGGCAAAAAAAGCGCGTGAAGATGCCAAAAACTTAGCCATTGAAAAAGAGCGCGACCACGAGTTTGCATTGCTCATGGATGACCGGGTAATGTCGGAGAAAAAAGAAGCCGAAGAAGCAAAGTTTGTTTATGAAAGCAACCTTAAAAAAGAAGCCGCAGCCAAAGCGGTTTTAGAAGCTTCGGAAAAAATAGCCCAGGCTAAAAGAATTGAGGCCGCAGAAGATGCAAAGCGCTTGGCGAATACTGAGCATGTTAGATCGGTTAATGCTGGGGCGCTAGATAGCCTATGCTTAATCGAAGGGGTTAGTATAGAGCTAGGCAAGGAAATAGTTAAGGCTATTGCAAGAAATCAAATCAAAAATGTTTCAATTAAATACTAGGGTAATTATTATGTTTAACAAATTAGTAAGAATAGGGCGTGATGCTGAATTAAGAGCATTGCCAAACGGAACCCCTGTATTGAGCTTTGCCGCTGTGTACGATGTAGGCTACGGGCAAAATAAAAAAGCACAGTGGCTTGATTGCTCAATGTTTGGAGATCGAGCGACAAAGGTTGCTGATTTTATTTTAAAGGGAAAGCAGATTGTTATTTATGCCGACGACCTTTGCATTCATGAGTGGGACAAGCCAGATGGCAGCAAGGGCTTTAAACTTCAATGCAGAATTGGCAGCTTTGATTTTGTAAGTGATGGGCAGCAAGCACCGCAACAACAGGCACCGCAACGACAAGCGCCAGCTCAACAGCCGCAATACGCACCTCAATCGCCGCAGCAACCACAACAAGCACAGCAACCACAGCACTTTGATTCGGATGCGTTTGATTCGGATGTTCCATTCTAAAAGGAATGTTTGACTTATACCGTTTTAAACGAAAGCCCCTTAAGTGGGGTTTTCTGGTGCCAGCCCACGGGTTTTCTTTTAATCAACGAGGCATTGCCTAATGGACTAACTGTAAAAGCCTCCTAATTGGGGGCTTTGTGGGTATAAACACTAACGGAAAGACTTATGAAAAATTTTAATGATTGGTGGCACGAGCAAGATATGATGCTTTGTGATGGCGAGACTCTGATGGCGGCAAGGTTAGCTTTTGATGCAGCAACAAAAATCACGGCGAAAAGGTGCAAAGATATTGCACAGCAAAGGTATTTATCAGAAAATCAGGCTGTTGAAATTGATGCTCAAATTAGCAAAGAATTTAAAGTATAAACACTAATAGAGGAATAGGCAGTAATCGACAATGAAAGAAATAATATTTCAGAAGATAGCCGACCAAACTTATTTTATTCTTGATGAGCATATGGCTAATTCATTGCCTAAAGTTTTTGTTGCTAAATATACGGCATCAAGAAACCCACAATTTCATGCAAAGGTTTTTGTGTTTCTAAAGTTTTGCTTCGATCATTGGGCCAGTGATCGACAGTTCATGGATGAGGCCGGCCAATTCGATGTGTTTAGGCGCAATTTAACGGTGCTGGCAGGGTTTTATGATTCATACCATACGATTAGTGGAGAAGTGAGAATAGAGGCTAAATCGCTATCCTATGCGCGTATGAATGAAGAAGAATTTAAACAATGCTATACCGCTTTAATTAACGCCGCAGTTAGGACTATATTCAAAGGCTGTGGCAAATCTATAGAAGATAAGCTAATATCATTTTTCTAATCATAACTATATACATTATAACTATTACAATATATTATACACCCACTAACAATTAAACAGAGAGCAAATAACATGAGCGAATTTAAGTTTGATGATAAAATAGAGGCCAGTAATAATGCAGATTTTAGCACCTTTATGGATTGTCGATTTATGGCGGATTTTAGAAAATCAAAGCAAGATTGGTTTGGCAACAATCCCATATGCGGCATAGATAAAAGCGGCGCAGTAGACGATTACAAATACGCACGACCTGCAACACCTAGAATTCTAATTGATGGCATTAAGTACCCTTGCACTAAAATGCAAGCCGCACGAATTGCTGTAATTGAAGAAGAGCTTAGGGCTCAGTATGACATTATTATTGGTGAGGCATGAGAACAGCAATTGAAGTTTTTTTAATCGGGATTTTGTGGGGGGTTACTATAACTCTAGTTGCACTTGCATGGGTTTTTCCAGCCCTGCTAGATCCCAAACAGCCCGAAATATTCGACTCTATGCTGTGCAGTGTGCACACGCCAATGGCAGCAGTTTTGGTTAATGATGAATTGATTATGTGTAGTCAAAAGATTTATAGGAGAGTGAAGTGATAGACAATAAAGAACCTTTAAGCTTGGTTAAACTAGCAGGCAGATCACAAGAGACCATAATTGATGAGATGGTAAGCGATATTAAAGCGGCGATATATAAACACGCGGATAAAATACCAATAGCTTTGGCAATTGGGGCTTTGCGCATAGTAGAGCTAGAAATATTTGAAGAATGCGATTAAGTGGGAGAGCGATGTGATAGACGAAATTAAAAAACTCAAGAGTGAAATTATTTATTTAAAAATGGCCAACAATGTTTTGCGTCATCGACTTAAAAAATACATAACTAGCAAAAAAAGGGTGCAGCGAAATGTATCAATTAACACAAAATGATATTGATTATGCGCTCAGGCTTAAAGATGAGCTAAAAACACCGATCTATTTTATTGTGCAGGTAGTTTGGGGTATTAGCTACGATCAATTCAAGAACAGAAAAAAAACTTTACGCTTACAGAGGGAGCGAGATACGGCTGATAATAGAATGGATGATATGAGACTTGACAGTCAGACCGATAGCAAGTATTATTAATTTGTGAGCGGATTTCCCGTTTCACAATTCATGTTTTGTTTTGTTGTTATTGTTTTTTGTTATTTTTAACCGCCGTAAAAAGCGGTTTTTTTTCGTCTAAAGTTTAGCGTCTAATTAAAGTCCAGTTGTAATTCAAACCTAACCCATCATAGCTGTTGCGATCCTTACCAAATACGCATGAATGATGAGTGTAGCGCAAACTAATATCATGAATTTTATTGTAAGATCGCCAGATATTTTGATTGATACCCAGGTTGCTAGTCAATCTATCATCTGTACCACCCTCTACGCATTGCGGCGACACTTTAAAGGTGTGGTCAATTCCCATGAATACGGACGTATCATTAAAGAATGTGCCATTCATATCTGTATCGGCATTAGCGTTAGATGCGCCAAATATCGCGCCTACAACTGTTATGATAAGCGCTAGTAACATTATAGCGCTAACACCTAAAAGAGCGCTGGCAGCCGAGCCTTTGCCCTCTTTAGCCTTCCATTCTGAAAAAGATCGCTTGCAATAAACAAACACATAAATACCAGCCGCCAAAATTACAATAATCGCAATTAAAAGAGCGACCCCAGCATTGATAAAAAAATCAATTATAAAATTCATAATAAAACCCCTTGTTCTAAATCGGCAAAATGCGCCATCCATATAGCGGCAATCTGTGCCTCTTGCGAATCTAGCGCCGCCTGTAGATCGGCAACAGTTACAGAATAAACCTTGTTATCTAGCATCTTCCAGACGGGTGTAGCTTTAGCAATGCCGCCGATTAGATTATCTCGGTCTTTTGTTCGAATCTGAATCACGCGGCCATCACCAAAATCATAACTGTCGATAGCTGCTAGGGCATTGTCGCGAATTTTCTCAGACGCTAAAGGGGCAGGGTTCCACTTTTCCCCATCCCAAATATCCAATCCCGATGCTGGTCGCGCAGGAACCTCAATACCATTCTCAGGAATCGAGCCCTCAAAATCGCCCAATGAATTACCGTCTATATCTACATAATGTTTAATTGTTTTCATGCGTATGCCCTTATTACTAATTTCCAGTTTGAATTTGTGAGTGCGGCTGAGCTACCACTTGTTTTATTATTAGTATGAAAACAAGTGCTATCATTTGAAAACCTAAAACGTATTTGTGTTGAAGTAAAACTAAAACTGTTGTATCTAACACTGCCCGTTGTCGAGTTTATATTAGCACCTATTTTATCACCGATTGAATAGCCGTCCTCCGCAGTCGTGCAAACTAAATGAAAATCAAATCTTCCGGGCTCTACACCAAGCCCGTGAGTTAAAGTTAAAAGACCACCGCTTGTTATGGTCTGCTGGGCGCTTTCATATTCTAAAGCCGCACCTATTCCCAATCTTGTCACGCTAACTGTTGAAGCGCTTAATCGGCGCACTCTAAACATAGCAGGCCCATCATTAACAACCATGCTCCCAACCAAGGTCACGCCTGCCGCTGTTGCTATAGTCACATCAAAAGCCGCTAGATTAAAAATACTAAATGTAAAATGGCTACCGTCTACACTCCCAGACAAGGCACTAATTATATTAGCCGCAGTGTCTAACGTTTGTATTCGTGCAACCGTAGGCGTGATTGTAAATTCACCGCCAAACAATTGCGCCGCTGTTAACGTTGCCGCTGCATCTGATAGTGCAGTGTTAGTGATTAGATTAAAGTCACCCGATGTAGACTTTGCCGGCCCCGTCAATGTGCCGCCTGTTTTGTCGTATTTCAAAGCTATGGCGTTACCAGTGGAAGTATTAAGCGCCGCTATTGCCAAAGTGTTAACTGTGATATTAAGAAAGTTTGTCTTTAGCCAATTAGTGCCGTCATCCAAAGATGGTTGATTACCTTGATTAAGATTAGTGACTGATTGCCAATAAAAGCCGGCATCTCTAACCTGGTCTGTTGCACTGTATGGAATAGATGAAACCCAATCAGCGCCAAACGTTAAACTATCGCTACCACCTACAGGATCACGCGCCAACAATTGAGCGCCTGCCGATGTGCGCAAGATAACATTGTATGTGCCCGTTCCAAACACGTTGGGGCATCGACCATCACCGCCTAATACTACCGGATTGCTGTTTTCTATTTTTTCAGCCGCATCAGCATAAGTTTTTTTTCTTACGCTAGACGATCCAGACACAAAGAAATCCAACAAGCCAAGCGCTAAAGGTTCTCCACTACCGTCAAACATTTGCTCGAATGAGTCTATTAATCTTGCCATTACTCTTGGTTCTCCTGATCGTTGTCTATATCTTTTAATAGCTGCGACATTATAACCGCAGCTTTTGATTCTTGTGGATTAACTGCTTTTATATCTTTCATTTGCGGCTTCCATTGAGGATCAAACATAGCCTCAGCTAACACCCTAACTCTTCTATCAAACATAGCCTCCTCACCAATAGAGCCAGCGGTATTAATTGGAGATGTAATCCAATCCCTAAGAGATGAAACAAACCCTTTTTTTAAACTTTCTTTTATTTCTTCTCTCGCTGCAGTCTGAGAGCCCGTCCCTCGGCCTAAAGATGCTCGTTTTAATGCCGTGTCAAGATACAATAAATTCTTTTTAACGTCCGCATCTGCAGACCTTAATAATATATCTTTTTGTTTTGAGTTGCCAAATATAGCCCTGGACAGTTGACCAGGTATATTTTCAAGCGTCATATTAGGCGATGACAAATCAGCCTTAACGCTGCCAATTCTTCGCTCCATTTCTGACCTTAATAATAAATTCCACGCCTCTGGATCGGCATCGTTAATAATTTTTTTAGACTTTAAAACCGTATCTATATTTGTTTCAGCAGGATCAAACATTCTTCTTGATATATTTTTTAATTGATCGTCTTTTGTGTTAGCTATTCTCCCAATAACTGAATCAGATATTTTTTGAACCTCTGGACTTAGCCTAGAAAATTCAGAAATAGCAGCTTTATACGAAGGGCTTTGACTCTTGAGCTCTTTGGTCAAATCACTGACAACATCAGTCAAAAACCTTTTAGTTGTGTTGCCTACAGAATTCTCCCCTATTGTATCAATTGTCTGTCCTATTTCAATTTTGGCTAAATGCAGTTTTTGAAGGTTGCCTTTAGCGCCCAATATTTTATTAAAAGCAGCTTCAAGATTAACTCCTATTTGTCCTTTTGGGTCAAACTGTTTGCTCATTTTGTTAATCTTAGTTGTTAAAGAGCTTGTGTCAATTGCTGATAGTTTTCCTTTTCTTTGTCTTCTAAAAGCTTGTTTATATATAGGGGATGCCGCCTCGCTTCGCGCTTGCTTTGCTATATCAATAGTTTTTTTTGCTGCTGACCTAAAAGCTGTTGGGCCAGATGTAACTGCGTTACTGGGAGCAATTAAGACTAAAGCATCATCAACCGCCTTACTTGCAAAGTTGTTTTGCTTTCTGAGCTCATCAGATGCCTTGCGAGCCCCCGCCGGTAACTGCTGAATAAAAGACTGAGCCTCTATCTCCGAAGGTATTGTAGTTTGTTGCGCCTTAAATAAAGGTATTCCCGTTGCTTCCGATGCCTCTTTGCCTGCCGCAATTGAGGGAGCAATTGCATCAAAATCATCAGCCATTTGCTTTGAAGCTTCCCCCCCAAATTTAGACTTAACTTTTCTAGCTAATGGCCTAATAACTTTTTCAGAAACAGATTGACCAAGCACCGCAGCGCCGCCAGCTAACGCAACATCTCCAGGGTCAAAATCGCCGCCAGCCAATGCCTGAGAGCTTTCTATGCCTGCTTGAGTTGCTGCCGACTGAGCCCCCACTTTAGCTAGTGCGGGAATGGTTGCGCCCGTAACGCTTGACGCTGGGAAAAACGCCGCAGCTAAGCCCAGGCCCTGCATCAAATCAATTTGAGAGAGGCCATCTCTATTTAAAATAACTCTTGCGCCAGTTTGGTTGTTTCCTGCGCTAAAGTTGCCCCCTGCGTCCTGAGTTATTCCAATATTAGGGAAATTTGAGGTTAATATTTTGGCTATCTCTTCAACGCTTGTTGTTGTCAATAGGACCGGTGCTATAGCTGCAACTTTTGTTTTATCTTCACCCGCCAAAAGCCCGCCCTGCCCCAGCTCTGGCAATTCGTTTGCCCTGCCTTGGCTTTTTGTTTCGGGCATCTGAGCCATTTCTGTTTTAATAGATTCAAGCTCAAACAAAAGCTTAGGCAACTCAACTGCTCTATTGTTTGATCTTGCGGATTCAATATCAACTAACAGCTGATCTCGCTTTTGCGCCATTAAATCAGGCTCTTTTGGCGGCAATTCTGTTGGATTAGAAACAAGTTTAGAATCTACGAACTCTCCCGTATCTAAATCAATAACCTTTTTACGTGGCGCGTCAATACGATCTAAGGGTTTAGCCCTAGAATCAGATCCTGCCGCGCCTATTGCGCCTGTGTTTAAATCTATAATAGCCATTATTTATTTAATCTTTTTAATGTTTGCTCAATAGTTAGGTTGTTTTCAACCGCCGTATCTTGTATATCTTGAAGAGAAAAAGCCCCTTTTTTTGTATTAATTTGCTCGTTAAAATTAAACCCAAATGTATCAGGGTCGCCATTCTCTTGCTCAAACCTAACAAACTGCTTAAGCTCCCGCTCATTAAACCATGCCGCCCTTTTTAGTGCGTTAACCCTAGCTTTATTGGCTGTTTTTGAATCACCCAAAGTACCAGTTGACGACTCAACAATGCCAAATTCAAAGTCTGTTGTCGGCCCTTTAAATTGCTGCAGTTGACCAACGGCCAGCTCCTTAAGGGATTGTTCAAGCGCGGCTTCATTTGTAACGTCAACATCAGGAAATAAACGGCTTAATTTGACTTTTAACTCTCCTTTTATTCCTTGATCGGCCTGATCGATTAATGTCGACGCTCTATTAAGCCTTACACTCAAACGCTTTGAATCCCTATTCCTAGTCGAAAGCTCTTTTTTAATTTCAGACGTTCGAGCAACTGTTTTGTCAGCCGTTGCAACTTTTAAAGCTGTGTCAACTTTAAGGCTTGATGCTTTTCTTTCAGCATCTTGCGTAAATTGCTGGGATGCTTTAAGTGCATTCACTCTATCTGCGCCTTCTACGTTTTGTCCTTCTGGGTTTTTAACTAATACTTGGCCGTCCGGCATTGCCTGTATGACAGTTCCATTAGGTAATATTTCAGTTTTAGCAGACGCTTGCCCTTTGTCTTTGGTCTTATTTAATACAGCAGAAAAGCCTTGCACATTCTCAAATGCAGCCTGCGGGCCTTCATTATCATAAATGCTTAATAGGTTGTCGTGAGACTTTGTACTCATGCCAGCCATTGATGCCGTATCTCGGCTTTGCTGTATAAACTGCCGGCCCTGATCAAAATTGCCCTGCTTAAAGAAATTCTCCGTAATACTTGCATCGCGAATAAAAGTGTTTAACTCTTTGGCGCTTCTAGCTCCAATAGCCTCGGCTAGAGCATAACCAACTTCGGGATCTAAGCCTATAAGCTCTTGAAGTTTTTGGCCGCCACCCTCTTGTAATGCCTGACCTGTTAGCTTTTCGACCTGTTGACCTTTTGCAAATTGC
>Ga0307492_10001238_pt1 | contig 10626 bp, 8 predicted proteins | sample SI3LmetaG_FD_202365 | JGI IMG/M metagenome (GOLD analysis project Ga0307492, IMG submission 202365) | Sea-ice brine microbial communities from Beaufort Sea near Barrow, Alaska, United States - SI3L | ecosystem: Environmental > Aquatic > Marine > Coastal | place: USA: Alaska | collected 2017-05-06
CGATAACAATGTGGTGTATGTGCAACAAAACCCAGATTTAATCGATCAGGGTGTGTTCCACAATGATGTCATTGCGGTAGGCAACCAAAATGTATTGTTTTATCACGAACAAGCGTTTTATCAATCGTCGCAAGCAATAGCCGAAATCAAACAAAAATTTGTGGGTGATGACTTGCACTTTATTTGTGTAAAAACTGATGAAGTGAGTGTGCAAGACGCCATTAACAGTTACTTATTTAACACGCAAATTATCACCTTAGCGAATGGTGACATGGCCATTATTGCTCCTACCAACTGCCGAGAAAATCCTGCAGTATCAGCCTATTTAACAAACTTGGTTACACAAAACACACCGATCAAACATGTGTACTACCACGATGTTAAAGAGAGTATGCGTAACGGTGGCGGACCCGCTTGTTTACGCTTAAGAGTCGCCATGACAGACAAAGAATATGCAGCGGTCAATCAAAGTACCATAATCAACGACATGCAGTTTGAGCGATTAAATACCTGGGTGGATAAACATTACCGCGACACTTTACATGTGAATGACTTGAACGATCCTCAGTTATTGATTGAGTCTAGAACGGCTTTGGATGAGTTGACGCAATTATTGAGTTTAGGTTCGGTCTACCCATTTCAACAAGTCTAGTAACACTAAGCTTTTGACAAGGAGTGTCGAAAACCACCTGTATAATTTGGTCAAAACAAAATCAACTTAAGTCAGGAGGCTTTGCTTTCTCTTTATTCTCAGGTTGCTCGGTGGTTCAACTATTTTGTTCTTTGGCTTTTCAACTACAAAAATTTCACGACACAGAACTCTGATCGTCGGGTGCAGAGCGCTGCGCTACACAGACTAAAAATTCTTAAATGAGAAGATCTTTTTATTTGTACAATTGCTTGGAACGATTCTATTAGCGACCCATTAAAAATAGTAAATAATGGCTCACGGGATTGGGTAAAAGAGGGCAGAAATTAAGGTTGAGTGTTAAAGTGCGACAATCTCTCCTACTCAAAAGTGCTGGTTATGAAGTTATCTTATTATTGAAAATTGGCAAGGAACGCTGAAAATAGCAAAAGACTGACTGATTTTTAACTAACAGTGTTGTTCAAATGAGTACAAGATTAATTGCCAGCCCAAAATATTTGGCTGGCAAACTAAAAGCCTACAATGCATTTTCACATGTAATATTTGCACCATCATCTATAAACGTACCAGGATTGTTCGGATCCTCAATCAAATTTAGGCCTGTTCCAAAAGGGTTAGTGTTTGGAGGCGTTGCTTCTTCTCGCAAGTCAGCAGCAGAAGCCGAGAGTGTAAAGAATTGGCTGGCTTGTGACTCACTACCAGATACTGGAGTGCTTGCAGTAATCTTAACCTGCCCCCAAGCGGCGAATGTTTTAGCATACCGCAATTCAATTATCCCTTGACCATTTTCATCAGTAACAATATCTCCGTCAATCGAAATGATATTGCCTGGCGTCAACTCATAGTCTCCATTGGTATCCTCATTGGGATCTTCAATTGCATCACCATCTACATCTTCGTTTGCACAACCTTTAGTACGCACAGCGGTCCAAAATTCAAAATCATCACGATTAGGGAACGCAACCCAGTAACCTTTATAAAATGCCGGGCGAATCTCATTATGGTTAGGATCACTAGGTTCGGCATTTGGCTCAAGAAGTTCATTGTATTTAACAGGAGTACCTGTAACCGTAAGCTCAACCCCACTCACTGGATTTGAATTCGCATCTGTTACAAAAACCGTAAACTTCTTCAAATAGCTGGTTTCATCTGGAGCTTCAATGATGTTACCGGTACCTATAGAAATAAACTGAGCTCGGTTAGAAACCGTTAAGTTAATGTTTGTATTTATATTGGAGTCAGTCTCTGTTGCAGTGATGGTAATGCCATTCTCTGATGTCACATTTAAAGAGGTGTAAACTGTTGAAGCCAACCCATTACTATCTGTGACAGCAGATGCAGGTGATATTTCACCACCACTGACATCGTCAGCATTAAAATTAACGGTTTTTCCCTTGACCAAATTTCCTGCCGCATCGCGGAGTACCGCTGTTATGGTACTTTTTTGCCCTGCTGGACCGATAGAGTTGGGGCTAGCAGATAAGATTATATTGTCCACTTGAGAGGCAATAAATTCAATTTCAGCAGTGGTATTAACAATCTTCCCATCACTATCCACCCCTTGTGCAGAAACAACAGCTCTGCCAGCATTGTTAGATTGAATTTGGAAGTTAGCCGAACCACTTGAATTAGTCGTCACTTTTGAATTAGTCAGTGTGCCTCTGGTGGTTGTTAACGTTATCGAACCGTTGATAAAAGGGATGCTATCTTTTAACCAAGTCAGTTCCATGCTGCTTAGTTGCCCCAGTGGAATATCTTCTTCCGGCACCTCTGTAAAACTAAACTGATCCTGTTGAACACTGATATTTAATACACCACTGGCATTTAATGACGACGCCGTTATCACATCCAATCCAGAATTATTAGCCGTATAATTTACAACTACCTGCCCCTCTCCATCAGAAACAAACTCTGTAGCGTCAAACTCGTTACCATTTTGAGAGCTAACTTGAATAATTTGATTGGCGATGCCGACACCATCAAAATCTGATAGAAAAATGGTGAATGTTGCAGTTTTCTCTACTATGACGGTAGGCGGACCATTTACTACTATGCTGGTGCCTACAATTTGAATATCTAAGGTTTTTGATTCAGCTAAACCAGATGCTGTGGCTGTCACAGTAACGGTTCTGTTTTCCGGTTTGTTTTGAGTATTTAACAAAGCTCTGGCTATACCATCAACTCCGGTTACAGCGACATTACTGCCATTATCTAATTGAATACTTGCCCCAAGGTTGACCGAAAAAGTGACATCAACGCCTACTAAAAGCACATTATTTATATCTTTAACTAAAGCAATTAATTCAATTTCATCTGAGTCACTTGAGGCTAATTGTGTCGAACTACCAAACAAATCTAAGGAGGCAGGCAATGTATTGACTTGCGTTGTCCCTGTTGAATTAAAAGTAGTCATTGCTTCTTCACCTGAACTGAGAGCCGCGACTATTTCCCCTGCCCCAGAGTTTTCGCCAACGAGTATTTGAATAGTTGCCACGCCGTTTGCATCAGTAGAAGCGGTGCCTGCATCATTGCCAAAAACAGCCAACCCTTCTGGTTGGAATCTAAATGTAATCAAGGTAGAGGTTACAGGGTCGCCGTTCGAGTCTGTTGCTGTTGCTGTGAGTGTTAAAGGAGTGGATTCACTGAGTGATATTGATGGCTGTCCATTAATATCAGTAAAAGCCAGCACGATACTTCTGGTGACCGTAACTGTTCCACCTCCAGTCGTTCCCCCGTTTGTACTATCATCACGGGAAAGACTCCCGCCGCCTCCACAAGAAAAAAGGCTCAGTAAAGCCAAAAATCCAAACAGCGTTCTAAAACGTAAAATCATAATCCTTTCCTATACATGGGCCATATTGTGATGGCAAATTCACTTTAACAGTTCAGCTTGACCGACAATCTTGCTAACCTAGGTTTAGGTTATACAAGATAACCAAATTCAATAGCACTAATACACGCGACTTTTAACAATAATAAAGCTTAGGATTTCCATGACCACATCTACAAACGTGTCATCACAAAAACCCGATTCACAAAAACTCGGACTCACCGCTCGGATCTTTATCGGCATGATAGCCGGAATAATTATCGGAGCTTTATTACAATGGTTGTTTGATGATAGCGGAGATTTTTCTTTTAGTGTATTCGGCTTGCATGTTTCAACGTATGCACTTTTAGTCGAAGGTATATTTAATATAGTGGGTAGTATCTTTATCGCCAGCTTAAAAATGTTGGTTGTACCTTTGGTGTTTGTTTCTTTGGTGTGTGGCACATCAAGTTTGTCTGATCCTTCCAAGCTCGGTCGATTAGGCGGAAAATCAATACTTTTATATGTAGCCACTACCGCAATTGCCATCAGTTTAGCCGTCTCATTTGCATTGTTGGTAGCGCCCGGTGAAGGCTTAAACTTAACAACCGAATCTACTTATGTAACAAAAGAGGCTCCTTCCTTAGGTCAAGTCATCATTAATATGATGCCAACCAACCCCATCAATGCAATGGCCGAAGGCAACATGTTACAAATCATTGTGTTTGCTGTCTTATTTGGTATCGCCATGACGATGACAGGAGATACTGGTAAAAGGTTGACCGCAGTTTTTGAAGACTTCAGTACAGTAATTATGAAACTTGTCACAATTTTAATGAACCTTGCTCCATATGGTGTGTTTGTTTTGATGGCAAAATTGTTCGCTACCATTGGTTTTGAGACTATTGCCAGCCTATTAAAATACTTTTTGTTGGTTGTGTTTGTATTGTTCGTTCACGCATTTGTCTCATACCCTATTATTTTAAAAGTACTCAGTGGCTTAAGCCCGATTGTTTTGTTTAGAAAAATGCGTGATGCTGCCATATTTGCATTTAGCACCTCGAGCAGTAGCGCAACGTTACCGATCACCATGGAAACTGCAATTAAAAAGTTAGGGGTTAAACGCTCTGTTGCTTCTTTTACTATCCCTCTTGGCTCTACGATTAACATGGACGGCACCGCTATTATGCAAGGTGTAGCCACGGTATTTATCGCCCAAGTTTACTCTGTAGATTTAAGCTTAAGTGATTATATGATGGTCATTCTCACTGCAACACTTGCTTCCATAGGAACTGCAGGTGTGCCAGGCGTTGGCCTCATCATGCTTGCTATGGTGTTACAGCAAGTTAACTTACCTGTTGAAGGTATAGCGCTTATTATTGGTGTGGATAGGTTGTTAGACATGACCCGGACAGCCGTTAATGTGACAGGTGATTGTATGGTGGCTTGTATCGTGGGTAAAAGTGAGAATGAATTAGATATTGATGTATACAACGACCCAGACGCAGGCTTAAAAGACGAGGAAGTCGATTTTAAACATCTAGATAAAAACAGTTAATAAACCTAAAGGGTTAATTCATATTTATCAACGCAGTAGGTTTTATTGTATATGACCGAATTTTATTGTAATCCGGTCATATACAATCTATTCAAAGATTTAACGAATGCATGTTCACACTATTTTGGGAGTATAAAAGCTGGTAACTTAAAGGCTAATCCAAATCTTCCATCGGCCACTGTGCTATATAGTCTTCAAATTGCTCTAAATCAACGTCATGATCAGCAACAGTCTTGCCCCTTACGGACATGCCTGCTTTATGCATTACCGATTTTTTGCCTTTATTTAACAATGGATGCCAAGTGGGTAAGCCCCTATCTTCGTAAAGTCTGCGATAACTACAACTGTGAGGCATAAAAAAGATGTCTTGAAGATTGTCTTTGGTAAGCTTGACACATTCTGGTACCAGAGTTGTTCGCTCTGCGTATTGCGTACATGCGCACGTTTTGGTGTTCAGTAATCCACATGCGATATTAGTATAGTGAATTTTTTCACCCTGTTGAATATGACTTGTAGGCGCCGCTTCAGTAACAGCATCATCATCGATGAACTTGTGTAAACAACATTTAGCACAGCCATCACAAATTCCTTCCCACTGTTTTTCAGTCATATTTTCAAGGGTGGTGGTTTCCCAATATTTATCCATGCCAGTACCTATATTCATTACTCATCAACGTTCCTCTCGTACTTTATCAAACAATAACCAAAGCATAGCTTCACTGCGTGTTTCGAAATTTTTAATCGGCAAGGATAAACTTTGGGCGAGTCCTTCTATTATATTATGCACATTGAGTTCAAATTTGGTGATCATTGCGATTTTTAGACTACTAAGCCAATCGTTCTCTTGGGTGGTTATCATCAATTGAGCTATTTCTTGGTTGGAGCAGAGGATTTTGAATGTTGTGCAATCTAGCACTATATTTTTCACTTGATTTTTACCAGCCATTTTTACGATGGTTTTTAACATATGTTCAAGATCGACAACGTCAAAAACTTCGCCAAAAGCCTCGCAAATCAATAATTTATTCGCTGGGTCTACAATAAATTCAAAAGAAAATTTCATTATTTATACAACATGTGTCCTAACTGAAAAGTGCCCATTCAATTCGATTGTTAGCTGATCATCAACTAGTAGAGCCGCCACGCCTTTCGGTGTACCTGTCATGACTATATCCCCGGGTAAAAGAGTAAAGGTATTAGAAATATTTACTAGTAATTTTAATATAGAGAACAACATCTCTTGGCTATTACCTTGTTGCCTTATTTCATCATTCACATTCAAACTGAAGTCTATGCTAGATAGTGGTCCCATTTTTTCCATCACCACAAATTGCGACATAGGACAGCTGTGATCAAACGCTTTTGCACGTTCCCAGGGGTGTCCTTGCTTTTTTAATGCGCTTTGCACATCCCTTAACGTTAAATCTAAACCTAAACCTATGCCCCAGATTGCTGCCTCTGCATCTTCTATCGAGGATTGGCAGAGCCTACTATTAATCAATATAGCAACTTCCAACTCATTATGACAAGAACCTAAATTTTTAGGGATTACAACAGGTCTATTTAAAGGAGATAATGCGGTAGAAGGTTTAATAAACAACAATGGCTCGCTGGGTATATCATTATCTAATTCTTTTATGTGTTGCATATAATTACGCCCAACACAGACCACTTTACCCACTGGTAAATCAATGATTTTGCCATCACTATCAAGATGTTTATATTCGAACAACGCTTCAGGATCCTTTTTTAATACGATCAGACAAATAACTCACCGATACTCCAAAGTAACTGGAACGATTCCATTTCATTAAAGTATGAAAATTTTCGTAAACTAAATAAATACGCCCGTTTTCACCATCAGGAGCAATAAGCGATCCTTTGATTGGCAAATTTGGCAAATTCCGGCCATCATAACGTCTAACCCCCACCCCATGCCAATCGGCTAACAATCGCTTTGATGAAGATTTAAGACCCGCCAAACTGAAATCAAAATCATCAGGTACTGAGACCTGGCGTCCCCATGTTATCTGGTTACTCCAACCTTCAGATTTTAAGAAATTTGCAATAGAGGCGAATACATCAGCTTTATTATTCCATATATCTTTGCGACCATCGTTATCAAAGTCTATTGCATAGTCTAAAAACGAAGTAGGCATAAATTGACTCTGCCCCATAGCCCCAGCCCATGAGCCTACAAAATCATCAAGCTCAACATGGCCTTGCTGCAATATTTTTAAGGCGGCAAATAACTGTTTTTTAAACATAGCCTCTCGCCTGCCGTCATATGCCAAAGTTACTAATGAGTTAATCACTGAGTGTTTACCCATAATATTGCCAAAATTACTCTCGTTACCCCATAACGCCACGATAAAACGCTTTTGCACACCAAACTGTTGCTCGACTTGGTCTAATAACACTTGGTGTTGTGCCATTAAATCGACAGCTTTTTGAACTTTCCAATCAGGTACTCGTGTGGCCAAGTATCTGTCTAAAGTTAATTTTGTTTCAGGTTGATTTTTGTCAGCTGTGACTGTTTTCTTATGGTAACTAACCCCTTCAAACACTTGGTCAACAAACTCAGGGGTGTAACCTTGTTCAATTGCTTGTAACTTTACGTCAACCAAGTACTGCTCAAAGGAAGGTTTGGCAGCTAAAGATTGGCTGACTAACAGTAACAACATAGACAATAAGATATAATTAAATTTCATAGCCATTAGTCGACGTTATTCTGTTGTAGGTGGATTTTTAGTAAATTTTCAATCGGTGGGGGCAGCTGTAAATAAAAACCCTTTGTTTTAAGCTCAGTTCGCAACTTATGAATATCTACTCTCGCCAGTTCACGATCTTTTTTAAGTGGCATTATCATTAAAAACACAGGTGTACCAAATGTTTTTAATAATGCTTCAGGCACCTTAGAAAAGTCGTCCCTGCCAGGCACATATAAATAAGTTTCTTGTTTTTTACTGCTTTTATATACCGCACATAACATTATGAGTTTCCCTTAAGCAGTTCACTCGATAAATTTAAACCTTCAATTTGAACCAGTTCATTCACAAAAAGTGCTCGTCTCCAACTACTCAGTAAATCTGGTTGTAGTCCCATATCTCGAGTTTCATCCTGATTAAACCAGCACCATTTAAGTAATTGATTAATTTGTTTTTTAGAACCGACTAATTCAGGTGGAATAGCATGTTTTTCGGCAATCTCTAAACATAACTTTTTTACGCTAGCGGCAGTATTTTTATAATTCTCGATATCATTTAGTCGTTTTACCTTTGGCGGGTAAGCATCTTCACTTACTTTTTGGCAATCGGCCACAATGGATAACAGTGCATCGCCGTGGATCCTCACTTCATGAGGGTTCACTCCTGGAATTGAGCGTAATTCATTTTTACTAGTAGGTTGCAGCGTAGCAATAGAAAGTAAATTTTCTTCTCGTACCACGAAGTTTAGCGCCATATCACGCTGCCTTGCTGTATATGTCCGCCAAGCCGCCAATTTTTTTAAAATTAACACGGCTTTACTTGATAGTTTCCAGTTGTTTTTAATCATTAAATATACTGAATCTAAAGGTATGGCCGTTTGTTTTTTTACTGATAAATGCGCAATTTCTGAATACACCCAAGATAGTTTGTTTTGTTCTACTACACGGGCTTTCAGTTCTGGGTAAAGCTGAAATAAATACAACACATCTTTAGCCGCATAATCACATTGCTCAATACGTAAAGGACGAGCTAACCAATCAGTTCGTGACTCGCCTTTATCCACTGTCACTTCAAGCATAATTTCCACTAACTTGGCATACCCCAAAGCAGGCCCCATACCCACAATACTGGCAGCAAACTGGCTGTCAAAAATCGGGCTAGGCATCACTTTAAACGCATGCCAAAACGTTTCTAAGTCTTCAGAGCAAGAGTGCAATACTTTGACAACATTAGGATTAGTTAACAATGCCGTCAGACTTGAAAAGTCATCAATAGCTAACGGATCGACTAAAACGAGTTGTTTTCCATCATAAATCTGAATTAGCCCCAGTTGAGGATACAAGGTGCGTGTGCGAACAAACTCGGTATCTACTGCTATGGCTTCTACTTGACTGGCTTGCTGACAAAAATCTGCGAGTTCTTGGTTACTGGTTATAAAATTGTATTGCATGAATTTCCAAATTAGTGGTCACAAGCCCCATAAAAAAACCGGCTAATGCCGGCTTTTACATAAGTGTAAAATACTTAGGCTATTTATCTCTTAATTCTCTGCGCAGTATCTTACCAACATTACTTTTAGGAAGCTCGTCTGTAAACTCAACTTTTTTCGGTATTTTATAACCGGTTAAGTGTATACGACAATGATCAATCACGTCTTTTTCAGACAAGTTCTCATTTTTACGCACCACCACTAATTTCACAATTTCGCCAGAAACCTCATGTGGCACTCCGATGGCAGCCGCTTCTACCACGTCATCGTGCATAGCGGCAACTTCCTCAATCTCATTTGGAAAGACATTAAAACCTGAAACTAAAATCATGTCTTTTTTGCGATCGACGATATAAAAGTAACCATCTTCATCACATGTTGCTATATCACCCGTGGCTAACCAACCATCAACAATCATTTCTGCTGTTGCATCAGGGCGATTTAGATAACCTTTCATCACCTGAGGCCCCTTAACCAGCATTTCACCCGGTTCTCCTAGTGGAACTTCGTTTCCTTCTTCATCTACTAGTTTTATATCGGTTGAAGGAACAGGCATACCAATAGAGCCTTTGTAGGCTTCAAGTTGTGGCGGATTTACTGTCACAGTTGGGCAACATTCTGTTAATCCATAACCTTCGAGCAAAACAAGTCCGGTAGTTTTTTGCCAGCGTTCTGCTACTGGTCGCTGCACTGCTGCACCCCCACCCAAAGCAAATTTTAATCGATTAAAGTCTAAATCAGCAAAACCGGGGGTGTTAAGCAATCCATTAAATAATGTATTAACACCAGTAATAACAGTGAAAGGATACTTGGCCATCTCAGCCACAAAACCCGGCATATCACGAGGGTTAGTGATCAACAAATTAGGACAACCAAATTTAACAAAGGTCAGGCAATTACCTTGCAAAGCAAATATATGATAAAGAGGTAAAGCAGTGACGACCAATTCTTTACCCGACTCCACTACATTTTCTAATATAGTGGAGGTTTGCTCCAAATTTGCCACTATATTTCTATGGGTAAGCATGGCTCCTTTAGACAAACCCGTAGTGCCACCTGTATATTGTAAAAATGCCAAATCTTCGCCCGTCACCTCGGGGCGCTGATAAGATTGACTATGACCTTGCTTGAGGGCCTTTAAAAACCTTTGCGAATTAGGTAAATCATAAGGTGGGATCATTTTTTTAAGGTGTTTGATGGTAAGGTTTGTGACGACTTTTTTAAGCGGGGATAACATATCACCAATAGAGGTGATTAAAACTGTTTCTAAAGCGGTAGCTTTAAATACTTCACTCAAAGTACAGGCAAAGTTTTCAACAATGACAATACCTTTTGCGTTTGAGTCTGTTAATTGATGTTGCAACTCTCTGGGGGTATATAGAGGATTCACATTCACCACTGTCATACCTGCGC
>Ga0307492_10001239_pt1 | contig 10624 bp, 9 predicted proteins | sample SI3LmetaG_FD_202365 | JGI IMG/M metagenome (GOLD analysis project Ga0307492, IMG submission 202365) | Sea-ice brine microbial communities from Beaufort Sea near Barrow, Alaska, United States - SI3L | ecosystem: Environmental > Aquatic > Marine > Coastal | place: USA: Alaska | collected 2017-05-06
GCTTGCTTTAGGCTGTGTAAAATATATAGTTATATTTCCCCAATTATCAGCCCTAGAAAAATAAATCACAAAATAAATCACAAAATAAATTTCTACAGTCAAGCAACAACTCTTCAACAGTCATGGAGTCAAGTTTAGTTTTAACATCTAAAGCCAGAATTAATAATATTTATGAGATACCGCCTTACTGATGACAGTCTGATAAATACAAAAAAGCCCTACATTTACTGCAAGGCTTTTGAATTTTCTGAGCGCTAATGCTAGATCCACGTATGAACACTGGCTTGCTAGCGCGCCGTTTTATTTTTATGTTTTAGCGATAAATTTTTTCGCTAAAAAGAAATCAACACTGGTGTACTTGCCACCCCCAGTGAAAAACAATGAAAACAACATGATGAAATACGTCATAGCAAACTCAATACCGTTATTGAGCACCACAAATTTACCACTTGATGTCAGCCATTCGTAGTTACTATGCTCTTGCAAAACACCTTTAGCAGCGGCCAATTTATCGGGTGCATTCATCACCGCTTCGTTTAGCATAATGGTGCCATCTGACATCCAACTGCTCGCATCAGCAATGGCAGCCCAACCGTTTGGCCAATGAACTGAAAAGGCAGCCACTAACATAGTCACCATCAAAGGAATGCTTACCCAGCGAGTCGCTAAACCAAACAGTAAAAATATGCCACCGACCAACTCAGCTGCAGTCGCTAGAAATGCCAATACAAGAGGAAACGGTAAACCTAAACCATAATCCGCATTACCAAACCAATCCACAATCCCTTCAAAACCTTGATATTTTGTCCAACCTCCTTGGATCATTACGGGTGCCAAATACAACCTAAGTAATAAAGGTGCGATCCCTTCAAACGTTAAGCTTTTATCCAGTAACTTATGTAAAGGGTTATACAGGTTCATCAGGCTCATAAATATTCCAAATAATATAGTTACGTATAAGAGGGGGCAGGTCAGTAAAATATTTCGTGGTACTTTGATTAAGTTCCTAGACTTGACTTGATTTTTTGTGAAATTGGTTATTCCGGCGTCTTTTTGTTAGTTATGCGCAAGAGATGCGTATTGATATTCTCAAATTTGACAAACACACCCCTTTCATTATAATTCCAAATAGAATGATTCTTATAAGAATCATTCTATTTGGAATTATCTAGTTACTTTAGGAGATCCCTATGAAAAAGTTTTACAACAGAGAAAACGAACTACATCTGCTAAAACAAACGAGTTCTAAAAAAACAGCAAAGCTATCAGTATTTGTAGGTCGTCGACGTGTTGGTAAAACACGTCTTATACAGGAGGCATTTTCAGATATCTCACAACCTTACCTATATTTTTTCATTAGTCGTAAGTCTGAAAACGCGCTTGTTGATGAATTCGCAGAACTGATACAAAATCAACTATGCCACTTCAGTGTGAAGTTTTTCTCTCCAAGAAGTTTAAAGGATATCATCGAGTTTCTATTAGATTATTCTGTGTCTAACCCGATAACGGTAGTTATTGATGAATTCCAGGATATAGCAAGGGCAAATAACAGTTTTTACTCAGACCTTCAAAACCTTTGGGATCAGTACAAAGTCAAATCTAAAATGCACCTTGTCGCTTGCGGATCTATCTATAACTTGATGAACAAGTTGTTTAAAGAGCAAAACGAACCTCTTCTTAATAGAGATGACCACTATTACCACTTAATGCCGCTCGCTCCATCATATATAAAAAGTATTATGATGGATGAAAAATCCTTTTCAGCAGATAATTATTTATTATGGTGGTGTCTTAGCGGTGGCATTCCAAAATACATAGAATGGCTTGCGGAGGCAAAAATTGATCCCATCAATCTATTAATTAAAGCCAACTCCCCTTTACTCAAAGAAGGCAACCATAGGTTAGTAGAGGATTTCGGCGATGAGCATAGGGCGTATTTTGATATATTAGGCGCGATAGCTTCTGGCTATAACACTGCCCCTGAGATTGCCAATTATTTGAGTTATCAAATTAATAAGGCACTCCCCGTATTGGTACAAAGCTACGAAATAGTCCGAAGGGTGACCTCTATAGATGCAAACGCTAACACCAAAAATGTACGTTATGAAATTGCCGACCCCTTCCTTAGATTTTGGTTTCGCTTTATTTACAAAAACAGAAGTGCTGCTGAAATTGGAAATTTCCAATACATCCGCGATATAATCGAGAGAGATTATAAGACTTACTCAGGGATAGAGTTGGAGCACCTTTTTAAAGAAATTCTTAAAGAGTCCATGCAATTTAACCGCTTGGGAAGCTTCTGGGATCGCAAAGGACATAACGAAATAGATATCGTCGCGATCAACGACACTGAAAAACGCGCTGTTTTTATAGAGTCCAAAAGGCAGCAAAAAAATTACGACGAAAAAGCATTATCCGACAAAGTGATTTATGCTGTTCAGAAACTAAAAATCCAACACTACTCAATCGAAATAAGAGGGGTGTCCCTTGATAACCTGGACACATTCCTTTTGGACTTCCCTCCATCACCAAAAGACTCGCTATAACGATAGCTTTCCAAACGATAGCTTTCCAAACGCTGGGTTTCCTTTTACATCAACTCATTTTGGTTTAACAATGTCCTCATTAATACAGACAGTGTTAAACCACCATTTTTCTTTACGCCCTCCATTGCTCGCATCCAGCCTAGATAATTAGACAGGTAGTTACTGTTAACGCCATTAAATCGTGCGGTCCATAATTTTAGAAACACATTTAACGCGAATATAGCTAAAAACATACATTCCTAACAACCTTCTTTGGCACCTACAACCTTCTTTGGCACCTATATTGCTAATATCAATTTAAAGCTTTAACTAAAGATATACACTCAATGCGAACTTTATGTTTAATGATCCTAACTGGCACCTTAATGTCTGGCTGTGCAATAACGGATTTGATGGATGACAGTAAAGATGTAGCTGATGTGACAGTCTCAGGCGCACATCCGTCAAACACGCTGCACAAGCATGTAGAAAAGCTTGCTAGGCAGCTGTTAAGTACCTCGCAAGTTATTGACACAACAAACGTAGTGGCCGTCGGCACAATATTACCGACTATGCAGATTAACGGCGAGCCCTTGCCTTCCCACTTGGCATTAGGGCTGCAAATTCAAGAAAGCTTAATGACCTTCGCCACCCAGGCCGGCTTAAAGGTCATAGAATATAAAACGCTACCCACCATAAAAATCAGTGCGCAAGCCGATAAAATGTTGAGCAGACAAGTGAATGAATTAAACCCCACGATTACTGCAGACTACTTTTTAACAGGCACTTACACATTGCAAGAAACGAGCACTATGGTGAACATTAGGTTGATACAAATTCCAGAAAACATTGTGCTCGCGGCGGCAACAGATTATGTGCCAAATGATGTCATGTGGAGTGGATCAAAAATCAGTATTAAACACAATCAGATATACCGAAATTCTTACTAAATTAAACAAATCGTATTAAATAGAACGCAATTAATTTTCAATAAACCAAATTGTCATTGATCTGTTGTTAACAAAACACGATTTGCATGACTATTTGATTGGCATCTAACTTGCTTAGTTTTGGGTACATAAATACAGGTCCTGCATTGGCTTAATGCATCACTTTTGAGGAACAGTAACATGGCAGTAAAAAATCTCAGTCTATTGGTAGCCTTAGTTTTGAGTGGTTGTAATACTTTTTCTTCTTTTGACGACTTGGTCGGTTTTGAAGATAGGAATAACCTTGAAAACACCGTTAGTCTTGACGAAAATGCTAAGGAAACTGAGTTTGTTCAAAACGTTGGTGATGGGTCTGCCTTGGCTTCAAGTGTTAATTTTCAGCGACAGTTTCAAGAGAGATTTGAACAAAAAGATGGCCCTGTAACGATGAAAAAACTAAAAGAAATGTTGCTAAAACAAAATCTACCCCCCTCTTACAAAGATCACGATATCAATCATTACGTGCGAGGTTTGATGCAAGACTTAGTGGCCAACCTGCAATACGTGAACGCCACCACACCGGTTGCTGTCGTCAGTTTTGTGATGTTAGACAGCAATTACAACGACTCAAACTTATTGGGCATACAAATAGCCGAAAGCTTGATACATGAAGTGCACAAGTTTGGTATTCCGGTGATTGATTTTAAAACCACGGGTTTTATCAGGATCACCGAACAAGGGGATTTTGCTTTCAGTAAAGATTACCAAGACTTTAGCGGTGATATGCCAGCACGTTATATAGTAGGTGGCACAATGCTTAAACACACAGATGGGTATTTAATTAATGCCCGTATTGTAGGGGTTACATCACAAGCCGTGGTGGCGTCTGCCCAGAGTTTTATACCCAATAGTGTATCCGACCCAATTTTGACGATGTCAACCGCGCCAAAATCATCTAATTTAAATGAAACCGTTGAGTTAGGTCGTGTGGCATTACCGTTGGATTTCGACTCATCTCTTATTGCAGAAAAAAATGAAGACTTTATGAATCAAGGCCAGCCGGTAAATAAGATTGCCAATAATTCTTCTTCAAACAGGGTTTCTTTAATTCAAGAATAAGTTTAAAGATGAAAGGCCGCTCACTTATCTACATTTATTTGGAAGTAACACAATGTTAAAAATAACAAAATTATTGAGTATTACACTATTAACCACAGCACTGAGTGCTTGCTCAAGTTTACAGTTATTGCAGAGCATTAATCCCCTGAGTGCTCTTAATAGTAAAAATCCAAATAGCGAAAGGCTATGTGCTAACGATGATGGTACATTCTATATCTGTCAAGATATGGCACTACAAAATATAGAGATAAAATCTCATCCAAGTTTATTTAGCACCAATTTACACTTTAATAGACTAGCCGAATATACCGAACAAATGGCAGCGGACCTGCAAAGAGATGTACGAGGTATGCAGGTTGATCAACCCATAGTCGTGGCTTCATTTGTACATTTAGACTCGTCATTACAAAACACCGATACACTTGGCATCCAATTAGCCGAGTCTTTTATCAACGAATTGCAACAAATAGGGCTGCCCGTCGCCGATCATAAATTGATGGGTGTGTTAGATGTTAACGATAAAGGTGATTTTGCATTTTCACGCAATATGGGGCAATTTTATAACGAGGTTAATATAGGGTATGTATTAAGCGGCACTATGGTGAAAAACAGCAGAGGTTGGGTTGTTAATGCCCGTCTAATTAACTTTAGAACCAATGCAGTGGTAGCCTCGTCCTCAAAATTTTTACCCAACGTAGTCATCAATAATTTATTATAAACGTTATTGAAAATAAAGCCCCCTGAGTAGAGCGTTATCATATTTCAAAAAATATGATAACGCAGAAGTATCTATCGCCAACTGAAATAATCGAGATCTATATATTTATAAAATGGCTAAGTTTTAAAATAGTGGGGGGAACGCTAAGACTTTAGTGGCATTACAAACCAAAATCTTCGGATTGTTCCTTTACCTATAAATTACAATCTTCAATGGTATCTATTTATACCCAGCTTCCTGCAACTAACTCAACTTTATGCTATAAATATTAGACTTCACGTTATTATCAAAGAAAGTGCATAAAACTCTTGATTGACAAAGAATTTGGGACATTTAAAAAAGAATAGATAGCAATATTTTTATATTCATTTTGAAAAAAAGTGAAATTTAGATTTACATGCCTCTCCGTTTAACACAGGTTGATTTTAAGGAGTATGAATAATTGCCAAGTTTAACTATCAATTAGTGCCCAAAACCATTTGAGTAACGGTAGATGACTACCGTGAAATAAAATATGACTAAACGTAATACTAAAGAGTGGCAGGAAATAATCCAACAACACATAGCCAGTGTTTTGTCGGTTATGGATTTTTGCGAAAAACACAATATAAATAAAAAACACTTCAGTGACAGAAGACGGTATTGGCTAAAACAACAACACAAAACAGTCTCACCTTTTATCAAAGTAAACAAACCACACTCTAATGGTACCGTGATGTCACTGCAAATGGATAATGCTAAATTGTCTTTGCCGGTCCACACCGAGCCTGATTGGTTGGCACATCACTCAAAGCGTTATCAGCATGAGAATGTTTGTCGACCCTTCAAATATTTATCTGCATATTGATGCTGTAGATTTCAGACAATCCATCAACGGCCTGACTCTAGTCGTTGAACAGCGATTTAAATGACCAACCGGCAGTGAATTAAGTCACTTACTGTTATCAGAGCAGCAACTCAATGGGTTACTCGGCGGTTATGACATCATCGGCCACCGCCCCTTGATATATCAAGCCGTTCGCTTATAACCACAGATCATAAGCAGCATTAACGAACACCGTTTAGTCTAAATAAAGTCAATTAAATCAGTCTATTATTCGGTAAAATACAGATATGTTAGATATTACGTCTCAACCAGACGACCCAGCGATATTGAAACAGTTACTATCTCAAGTCATGGCACGTAATACCTTTCTGGAAGAGCTGTTTCGCCTTGCCCAACAAAAAAAGTTTGGCGCCAGCAGTGAAGGTCATCGGGCCAAGGCGAGTTGTTTAATGAGGCTGAAGTCGAGGTTGAGGCGCATGAGGCTGAGCTTAAGCAAGAAGCCAAATGAAACAAAAATAGCATTTACTATCGAAGCTATGTATTGGGGAGTGAACCGCGCTTCTTTTGCAACTCAAAAATCTATCTTTATTACTGCCACCACCCTCGATGATATAGGAATAAACATTTCAACTAATGTAGATGAAGATTCAGCTTCCGGTCAATAAAAAGTTAACATTCAACATCGTAGTTATACTTATCAATAAAATACTGCAAATCTGAAACATACGGTTCTAAATACTTGTAATATGATTTCCAATTATCTTTAGCTCCCGTATACAATGCTTGATCTGTTTGCCCCCTTGATGATGAAGAAACATACTTGGTCGAGGCATGCTTATGAAACTCTAAATAAGACTTATCATGCTGAACACCTAAGTAAGTAAATACTTGCTCAACAACGCCTTCTAAGTCATCAATTAAGTCCTCATATTTAACAATATGACATTCTATGCCAAGTTTATTTTGATAACTCTCTAATAAAGTAAATATTTGAACGTAACGTGCCACAATGTCTTTTAAAGTAATTAAAAATATATTGTTATTATTTGCAGCAAAGTCTTGTTGAAAACAGCTTAAACAAACAGCTAAAGGGTGGCGTATTGAAATAATCAATTTAGCATTAGGAAACAACAATTTAATCAACAATAAGTGCTGAGTATTGTGTGGTCCTTTATCAATAAGCACTCCCAAAGCAGGAATTTCCACCCCTAAATCTGTCACGCTATCAAAGTAAACTTTTCTTAAAACATTTAACTCTTTCTCGGTTAATGTCACTAAATCTTGAGGGTACTTTTTATTCAACCTTATTTTAAATGCTTGAATTGTCCGAGCCAACATAGGCAGTTCACTGAGTGATAAAGTATTTTCTTGTGTTTCTAATATAGTTTCCAGTAAGGTTGTACCCGACCGAGGAAAGCCAAAAGTAAATACATGTTTAACAGAGTGTTCAGAATTAGGTGATTGGCTTGTAAAAGAGCCTTTTTGTCTTTTAAGCGCAAACTTTTCAACTAAAGAATTGAGGTCATTAAGCTTGTCAACTCTCTTTCTTCGTGGAAATTTTTCTTCATTCACTGCTGCCCCATTCTGAAAAAACAGAAAGGCTTTATCAATATCCCCCTGTTTTTCATAAGCTTTTGCCTGAGTGTAGTAAAAGCTAGTTTTACCATCAGGCGCATCGATATTTAACAAGGTATGCACTTTATTGTATTGTTTGTTAGCTAAGGCAAGTCTCGCTCTTAATATTTTAAAAGTAAAATCATTCGCTAGTGTTAAATGCTTAAATTCATAGACACTAATAAAACGTTCTGCTTTATCAAATTCTTTTAAATTAATCATATCATCTGTGATTCTGCTAAAATCTAAAAGAGACAAATAGTTACACTCAGGAATAATAGCAACCACTCTTTTTAAAAGTAATGCTTTATTGCTGAGTCTTTTTGCTGATTCAATCAACATTAAAGCCGCTGGGACAGAGTAATCAGTCCAATGTTCAAATTTAGGCGCTAGACGCTCAACATCGGCTACCCTAAATGTTTGATGATAAGCTTTAAATAATAAAAACAATGTATCTGCATTGGTTAATGTTGCATTTTTAGCGGCACTTTTTTCAAAATATAAAATAGCATTATCAAGTTGGTTTAATCCAATATAAGACAGTCCTAAAACATCAAAAATTAATTTATAATGCGTATCAAACTCAGGTTCATTGATTAACTTAAGGGCATAATTAATGGCAAAAGCATGTTTCTCCAACTTATGATAAATAAACATTCCAAGCTGCCAGGTGGTAAAGTTATTTTGTTTTAATTTAATAAAAAGGCGCTCTGCTTTTTTATATTCACCTTTTTCGTATAACCTTCCTGCTTTGTTAAAATTATCCGTTTCTTTTGTAGATTTTTGCATTCCCCCCCCTTAGGTTAACTCGCTAAAATTGGCTTTATTTAATATACATAATTTTTTCATTTTGAAGTACATCAATAAAAAAATCAATTTAATATTTTTGGCATGAAATAAGCATGTCATTACCGTGTCAATAAATTACAAAGGTAAAACCATGAAAAAATATTGTTTATTTTTCCTATTCACTTTTATGTTTCAAGGCTGTTCCTCACTAGCATTTCATGAAGAGCATTATGCCAGCCGTTATAGTCAATTTGGTTATGGTTATAAACCACAAGCATCGGATCATACTGATACGATAAACGAACGATCAAGCGCAAAAATAATTAAAAAATATGCTGACAGAATTTCATTTAATTTACGTGATCAAATAAATATAGAAACAATTCCTTCTATAGCTATTACCTCTTTTGTGGATCTCGATGATAATTTGAAACAAACACACGCCTTAGGAAATAAACTTGCAGAAGCATTAATTATTTCATTTAGAAAAGCAGGTTTTAATGTGGTAGAGCTTAACATGAGCGAAGATATAAAAATCAATGACAGTGGCAGCTTTGCATTTAAGCGCCACTTAAACAAAAAAATATCTACGCCTTTTATAGTTTCAGGAATTATTAATTATGACCAAGCGGGAGTAACGATAAATACCCGTTTAATGCAGAGCCGTGATGCGGCCATTGTTGCTGCCCACTCATTATTTATGCCTTACTCTATCGTTAAAAGCACATTCCCCCATGTTGATGGAACCGACCTTATAATCAAAGGTGATTAAAACAACCGAAAAAAGGGATCTAGTAACATAATTTAGGGACTGAAAAAAAAAGCATTTAAGGACAAAATTTTCTTAAGTGCTTTATATCTAAATTGTATTGAAAGTGTCCAACGTTAGTAATACGGGTTAAGCGAAAAGAAGAGTATGTACTATAATTCATCTTTCTAAAACAGAAGAATAATGACCTCTACAAACTATGCCATCAAGCACAAGCATGATCATACAGCTTGAAATATAGTCCAATCTAACCTTGTTAAATAAGCAAGTTATTAAATCGCCATTGACCGTGTCATATCTATCAATAAAAACCTATTCTAACGAAGCTAACCTGATAGTAGCTATTATGGAAAGTAATGAATGAGTATGTTCGCAATAATCGATATTTCTCTACCGCAAAAGAATTTCGACAACACATTCGGCACTTTTTTAATGTCACCCTTCCAGATATTACTGACACGCTAAACAGCCGAATAAACGATAACATTCAGGTGCTAAAACCTGCAAGTTGAAGTGACTTGGTTATATATCGCCCAAATAGGACACACAGCACAAAAACTAGGCAGCTGTTTTTCAACCACTGACACAATACACTTTTTAAGTAGCGCAGGGGAAAGATAGGATAATCATAAAACGGTAATTATTTGCCACTTTTCTTGCTAATAACTGCCATCAAGGCAATAAAAAAAGCCACACATCAAGCTTGCTATTATTCCTCCCAATCCAGAACACCTAACATACTTTTACTCGCCAATTAGATACCGTAGAAATCAAATTTAAATCATCAAGTTATAATCCCAAAAAACCCTCCACCTTACCTCCCCACAAAACAAGATTTTAATTGGCCTAGTTAATGCTTAAAAGCCTGTGTTGAAATTTTCTTTATCATGCCTTTTTATTTAATGAATAGAACAGTAATGAGAAACGTACTGATCAACTTTAACTTTTCACTCTTGTATCAGCGATAAAAAAATCGAATGATTATTTCTTGAGCAAGTCAACAATATTATTAATGTTTGTTTTTGCCCTGCCGATACAATTCATAAGACCACTTAAGATATGTATCAAGCATATCAATTTATGTTTGGGGCATAGTGTTCCAGCAACTAAACAGGAATATAGTTATGATAAATTCTATGAAAAAAAACATGATCACTCGTGCACTTGCTGGTACAGCTTTGCTCGCATCATTTAGCACTCTCGCAGTGGTTGAGCCAATAACATTGGCTTTTGTTACGGTAGCCGACATTCAAGTTAATCAAACTCAACCGCTCGCTTTCGGCTCTAGCGTGATTGGTGCAGCAGGCAGTTCATGTGTTATGAATGTGGCCGTTT
>Ga0307492_10001240_pt1 | contig 10622 bp, 7 predicted proteins | sample SI3LmetaG_FD_202365 | JGI IMG/M metagenome (GOLD analysis project Ga0307492, IMG submission 202365) | Sea-ice brine microbial communities from Beaufort Sea near Barrow, Alaska, United States - SI3L | ecosystem: Environmental > Aquatic > Marine > Coastal | place: USA: Alaska | collected 2017-05-06
TCTCGGCATCGGTACGCAAGCGGAATTCCACGCGCCTGGACCGCTCTCGGTCCTCCGCGCCATTCGGCTCCGTTATCGGCTTAGAGGATGACAGGCCATTGGCCGTCATATGGGCTTTCAACCAGACTTTTTCTTGCTGAACCTCGGGCAGTAAGAGCAGATAATCCAAGGTTGAACGGGTTCGTTCCTGACTCAAGCCCATATTAAGAATATAGGCTGTATCCTCCGCCTGTCCGAGCCAGCCGCTGGAGGTATGACCTTCGATGCGCACCTCAGCAATATCTTCGCGATATTTAGGCGACGCGATAATACCTAGGTAGCGGGGAAAGAAGTCCTGCAGTATGTCCTCAAAGCCGGCCTTGAGTTCATTCTCTCCCTTGTCAAAAATAAGCTCAGGCCGCCCAAAACGAATACTTAAATCGGGATTTATCTGCGCACCCCACTCTTCTAGATTGGGCGCAAACTCGGAGAGCAAATCTCGATACAGCTGGGTACGCAATAGATCGTAGAGCACCGCCACATCCCGAACCTTATTGCGCTCGCGCTCGGCATTGACCATAAACACAATAGCAATCAGAAGAAACACCATCATCAGGCCGGCCATTAGGTCACTGACCGAGACCCAGTGCTCCTCCTGCTCAATATGCTCCTCATTGTTCCTCATTTTTTGATCTCTACGGCCTTAAGCAGGTCCTGTAGTCGATCTGTTAGGGGCATGTAGTCGTTTACAAACTTTTCGGACAGGGCCGTGAGCTGATAACCAAAAGTCGTCAAAGCCTTCTTAAGCTCTGCCTCCATGCCCTTTTCCAAGGTGGCAAGTTGCTGATTATTTTGCTCCAACAAGCCGGTTAGCTGGGCACCCATGGCGTTCTGCGAACGCTCCGTCCCGTCCAATAATAACTGGCTGACCCGCTCGCTGGTATCGCGAATGCCGCTCGCGGTCTGTTCCAATAACTGCTTCATTTGACCAGACTGGGCTTCAACCACCTCCTGCAGGCCTGTTGTTAACATCATAATTCGACTTTCTAGCTGCGGCAGACCCTGTTGCGCATCAACGATCATAGAGGTAAAGGTCGTGAGGTACTCACGAAGATTTTGACTCTGACTCTGCAGAGCGTTGAGCAGGGTTTCCATGTCCGACGCCACAGACGTAAACGATTGGGTCTGCGTTATAAGCTTTTCGAAGGCCTCGGCCGCAATGGTCGTAGATTTTGCGCTCCGCTCATTGGCGGACATCAGATCCTCTAACTGACCTTTGTAGCCAGCTTGCCAGAGCATCATCTGACCGACAGCTTCATTCAGTTTCTTGAAATTGTCGCCATATTGCTCTTCGATGCGCGTATTGAATTCGCGCATTACATGACTAATGGCCTCTTCCAGCGCAAGCCGATTGGCCTCGGTCATCTGGCTTTGGTAATGACTCAGCGTTTCGATAAGTTCGCGGTGCTGGACGGCCTGGGTTTTGCCCTGCTGATCGCGCCACGCCAACCAATCAGCAGTACCTTCCTGGCTGACAGAATTGGCTATCCGCTCCAGGTGCCAAGATAGATCGTCCATGGTCGCGGTTAATTTCGATTCTCTATGCGAGCGGACGCGCATGCTGGCCACGGCGTAACGAAACTTGATCGATAGCGCGCCCAACAGACCGGCAATGGATGTCCAAAACGCGGTCTTCAAACCTTCCAGCAACTGCGGTACGCTGTCTTCTATGGAGTTGGTATCAAACTCATTTAAACCCAAGGCAACCCCGAGAAAGGTGCCAAAAATACCCATACTGGTGAGAATACTGGGGGAATAGTTGGCGGTATGGGCCGAATAGACGGGTCCATGAAAGTAGATCAACAACAACCCGATAACGCCCATTATGATCCAGGTTAAGGTTGAAAAGGATTGCAACAGTTCCATGAATTGGCCCAATGATAAGTCGATAGCGGGCCAGTATGCCATTGTGCGAGGCTAGGGTAAAAGAGTTGCGAATTGAAACCTGTAATTGGTGTAAAAAGGAGAGTTGGAAAGCCGCCGATTACGGCAAGAGCGCGATTAATGATAGACATAAACGCACCCGTGCTTTTGTGTAACCTAGGCGACTGAGCCGGTGCTAACCAAAATAGGAGAGCATCACACCGGCGGCCACTGCAGACCCGATAACGCCAGCAACATTGGGCCCCATAGCATGCATCAGCAAGAAGTTCTGATTATTTGCCTCCAGCCCTACCTTATTCGACACCCGGGCGGCCATTGGCACCGCCGAGACACCGGCGGAACCGATAAGTGGATTGATAGGTACCTTGATAAAGACGTTCATCAACTTGGCCATCATAATGCCGGTACCGGTGCCGACACAGAAAGCCACCAGGCCCAAGGCCAGAATACCCATCGTTTCAAAATTCAGAAACGCTGCGGCACTCATCTTGGAGCCGACGGCCAAACCCAGCATGATAGTTACTATATTCATTAGGGCATTTTGGGCAGTATCACTGAGTCGATCGACCACTGTGCTCTCTTTCATCAGATTACCCAGGCAGAACATACCCAAAAGCGGGGCGGCGGAGGGCAGAAACATCGCCACCAGAAATAACACCACCAAGGGAAAAACGATTCTTTCCCGCTTGGTGACGACACGCAGCTGGGTCATCTTGATTTTACGTTCTTTTTCTGTGGTCAATGCCTTCATGATCGGTGGCTGAATGAGGGGCACCAGAGCCATGTAACTGTAGGCCGCAACTGCGATGGCACCCAGTAAGTCTGGTGCTAGCCGACTCGCGACGAAGATTGACGTAGGCCCGTCTGCACCACCAATAATGCCAATTGCGGCGGCATCCTGTAGCGAGAAATCAACCCAACCCATCGATGTCATCCAAGTTGCGCCAATAATGGTGCCGAAGATGCCAAATTGTGCGGCAGCGCCCAATAACAGTGTTTTGGGATTCGCCAACATCGGACCAAAATCGGTCATTGCACCCACACCCATAAATATGAGCAATGGAAACACACCGGTGTGAATGCCTACTTCGGAGATATAGTGCAGCAAACCCTCAGCGCCACCCATCTCGGCACCCGGGATATTGACCAGCAGGGTGCCAAAACCTATAGGCAGCAACAGCAGCGGTTCAAAGCGCTTGGCTATGGCCAGGTAAATCAGCACCACGCCCACTATCATCATCACTAACTGACCAAGGGTCAGGTTGGCTAATCCTGAATCCAGGAGTAATTGTTGAAATTTTTCCATTCCGGGCGACTCCTTAAAGTGTAATCAAGATATCGCCAACAGAAACCGAATCACCATCTTTGATGGCAATACTACTTACGGTTCCAGCCTGAGGTGAACTGACCTCCGTTTCCATCTTCATCGCTTCCAAAATAATCACGACCTGCCCTTCTTCGACCACGTCGCCCGGCTTGACTAACACCTTGAAGATATTGCCCGCCAGGGGTGCCGGTATTTCAAACCCGCTTGCAACAGCTAGTGATGCTATCGCTTTAACATCGCCGCCTTCGGTGACATCGGTGACAAAGGTTTTGCCATTTATCGTTACCGCGATCGAGCCCGCGGCATCAACAGAGGCAACATAGGACTTACCATTGACCGCAACGGTATAGACCGCGGCATCGGGACTCTGAGGTTTGCTTGGAGCGGCCAGAGTGGGTGCCGGTTCGAACATTTCCGGGTTACCACGATTTTGCAGAAACTTCAGACCAATCTGGGGGAAGAGCGCATAGGTGAGTATATCATCGAGCGGGTTTTCGGCCAGAGTGAATTCTTTCTCTTTGGCCAGAGTCAATAGCTCTGAGCTCAAGCGCTCTATTTCATTGTCTATTAAATCAGCCGGACGACAGGTCACTGCTTCTTTGCCCGCCAACACCTTTTTTTGTAACTCAGCGTCAAATGGGGCTGGAGCCGAGCCGTACTCACCTTTCAGGATGGCTTGAGTTTCTTTCGAAATGGACTTATAGCGTTCACCGGTTAAGACATTCAAAACGGCCTGGGTGCCGACGATTTGAGATGTAGGCGTCACAAGTGGAATATAACCCAGGTCTTTGCGAATCCGTGGAATCTCAGCCAAGACTTCATCGAATCGGTCTGCTGCGCCCTGCTCTCTCAACTGCCCTTCCATGTTAGTCAACATACCACCGGGCACTTGGGCAATCAGAATGCGCGAATCGACACCGCGCAACTGACCTTCGAACGGCGCGTATTTCTTACGCACCTCACGAAAATAGGCGGCAATCTCTTCTAGCAGGGTGATGTCCAAACCCGGGTCCCGATCAGTACCCTGTAGAGCCGCTACCAGCGACTCTGTGGGCGAATGCCCGTAGGTCATCGACATCGATGAAATAGCGGTATCGATATGGTCGATGCCCGCCTCGATCGCCTTTAACAGGGTCATAGATGACAGCCCGGAGGTCGCGTGGCAATGCAAGGCAACGGGTATATCCAGACTGGCCTTTAATTTAGTCACCAGTTCAAAGGCATCATAGGGCGTTAAGATACCAGACATGTCTTTGATGGCGATCGAATCGGCGCCCATGTCCTCAATTTGCTTGGCCAATGACAGCCAATTTTCAGTGCGATGCACTGGGCTGGTGGTGTAGGAGATAGTGCCCTGGGCATGCGCGCCCTGTTTGGTGACGGCCGCCATGGCGCGTTGCAAGTTGCGCGGGTCGTTCATGGCATCAAATACCCGAAACACATCAACGCCATTCTTTACGGCTCGTTCAACAAAGGAATCGACCACATCATCGGCGTAATGGCGGTAACCGAGCAGATTTTGGCCGCGCAAAAGCATTTGTTGTGGCGTTTTGGGCATCGCTTTTTTGAGTTCGCGGATACGATCCCAGGGGTCCTCGCCCAGAAAACGGATGCAGGAGTCGAAAGTGGCACCCCCCCAGGTTTCCAATGACCAATAGCCCACCTGATCCAGTTTTTCACAAATTGGTAACATGTCATCGATGCGCAATCGGGTTGCGAAAAGCGACTGATGAGCGTCTCGCAAGACTACATCGGTTATTTTTACCGGGTTCTTCTTTTTAGTCATCGGATCTCACCTTTCGGAATCTTATAGTGGGTCAAAACGGCTAGGGTTTTTAACGTTTATGCACCAACGACACAGCCGCAGCTACAGCGGCAATTTCACTTAAATCGTTATTATTGGCCCGTTTAGCAGCAGCTTGTGAGCTCTCGTGCTCATTTGTTCCAGGCATGCGCAAAATCAATTGAGACATTGCCATGGTCGCCAGTACTAAAAGTGCGAGAAAGACGAAGACAGTACCCATCCCCATCACCATGAGGTCTAGACTGTCCGACATAAGTTCAGACATAAGGATTAGTCCTTGTAAGACTTAGAAAACCAACAATAGATTCATGCTTTTTAATAGTTATATTCGAGCGTAGGCGCGACAACTAAAGCGCTCCTAGAGTACCTTAAAGGTATGAAACCACGCAATAACTGGAAGCTCAGCAGTTCCCATAATGATACATTTCTGACCAATTAACTTGGCTCACTTGAAGCGAATTGCCCGCCTTGCATCGTGAGAAGCAGTAGCACCGTCGATAGGCCCCACTGCTCGCCTTACGTGCAGATTTACCCTATTATGCGGACTTTTTTAGGGCAACCCCATTCAGATGAAAATTTACCTGGCTCCGATGGAAGGTTTAGCGGATTTCTACCTGCGCAAACTCATAGCGAGAACTGGCGGGTACGATCTGGTTGTCACCGAGTTCCTCAGGGTTGTAGACCAACTGCTACCCGCGCACGTTTTTTATCGCAACGCCCCGGAATTGCACAATAAGGGCCGGACCGATGACAACACGCCGGTCCGCTTGCAATTACTAGGCAATCAACCCGAGGCCTTGGCACTCAATGCACAACGGGCGATCGAATTGGGTTCGCAGGGTGTCGATCTAAATTTTGGCTGCCCAAGCAAGACGGTTAATAAAAGTAAAGGCGGCGCCGTACTGCTGAACGAACCGGAGACCCTCTACCAGGTCGTCAAGGCGGTCAAAAGCGCTGTCCCGGCCGGTCACGTCACCTCGGCCAAGATGCGCTTGGGTTTTAATGATAACAACCTAATGGTTGAATGCGCGGACGCCATTGTTCAGGCCGGCGCGGATGAATTGACCATACACGCCCGCACCAAAGCCCAAGGCTATGTGCCACCAGCCTATTGGCACCTGGTTGGGGAGTTTCGCGCGCGCATACCGATACCGGTTATAATCAATGGGGAAATATGGAACAACGTGGATGCTCACTTTGCGCTGGCCGAGAGCAAGTGCGACCACCTAATGCTCGGTCGCGGCGCTATTCGGCAGCCCTGGCTGGCAAAGCAAATCAAAGACAATAACGATGACATCGAGAGCTGGCCGATAATGCTGCTATTGGTGCGTGAATTTTGGGCTTTGGTTAGACTCCAGATGAGCGAAAAGTATTGCGCTGGACGACTTAAGCAGTGGTTACACTACCTAAAGGAAATCTATCCGGAAGCGGATATTCTCTTTATCGACATACGCCGACTGACCGACATACAGGCGATAACAAAAAGGATCGAGAAGGAATTAAACGGTTAGAGAGAGATTGCCAAATAGCAGAGAGTTGGTGCGCCCGGCACGATTCGAACGTGCGACCCCTTAGTTCGTAGCCAAGTACTCTATCCAGCTGAGCTACGGGCGCATACATCAGTACTTTAATAATCAGGCTTCTAGATTCCCCGTACCAGGTGAAATCTTTGAGAAATGGTGCGCCCGGCACGATTCGAACGTGCGACCCCTTAGTTCGTAGCCAAGTACTCTATCCAGCTGAGCTACGGGCGCTTACATCTAAAACCTAATGTTGGCGGAGAGAGAGGGATTCGAACCCTCGAAGAGCTTTCGCCCTTACGCCCTTAGCAGGGGCGCGCCTTCAGCCACTCGGCCATCTCTCCTAAGCAACGGCGCGCATATTACCATGTTTTATTGAAATAGAAAGAAAAACTTCAACAAAATTAACGCATTAGCAATTTAACTCCGCCTAAACGAAGGCCCCCTACAACACGGAGAGTCATTCTACAGGTTGGTCAGGAACTCCTAATTCACGTTGTATCCGCTGATAAATTTCTTCGCGGTGCACGGCAACGTCTTTCGGTGCGTTGACACCGATACGGACCTGGTTGCCCTTTACCCCCAGCACAGTTACGGTGACTTCATCACCAATCATCAGGGTTTCGCCCACACGGCGAGTTAAAATTAACATGCAAAATCTCCTACTTATTTACTGGAACATTCCTGCTTTCCAGTTGCCCGGATCTCACCAGAACAAAAGTTCAACAATCATGGGTAGTATTGACTACTATTTAAAAAAATAAAGCTTCAACGGCGAATAATACACAAAAAAGTATCGAATAAACAAAAAAGTATCGAGTTGGCATATTGAAGTTTATAAATCCTCGAAAGCACTTAAATCAGTGCCTAAAAGCAATAAGGCCAACCAACATGTCTATTCTATATCTTTTTTAGCATCCAAATCGAATGCTGTGTGCAGTGACCGCACAGCAAGCTCCAAATATTTCTCCTCTATTACAACCGAGATCTTTATTTCGGAGGTTGAAATCATCAAGATATTTATGCTTTCGGCGGCCAGGGCGTCAAACATCCTGCTGGCGACACCTGCATGAGAGCGCATCCCGACTCCCACTATCGATACCTTAGCGATAGAATCATTGCCGCGAACGGCCTGTGCTCCCAAATCGACGGCAACGGATTCCAGTATCTGGGTCACCCTCTGGTAATCGCTGCGATTTACCGTAAAAGTAAAGTCGGTTGTCCTATCCTCGGCGACATTTTGTACGATCATGTCGACCTCAATATTCGTCGCGCTGACCGGACCGAGAATACGGCTTGCCGCACCCGGAATATCCGGTACACCCACTAAGGTCAACTTTGCTTCATCGCGATTAAACGCGATGCCCGATATTACCGGCTGCTCCATTTCTTGATCACCCTCAAATGTAATGAGCGTACCCTCGCCTTCGACAAAACTCGACAATACACGCAGGGGCACCCTATATTTACCGGCAAATTCGACGGCGCGAATCTGCAGGACCTTAGAGCCTAAACTGGCCATTTCCAACATTTCTTCAAATGTTATTTTGGTCAACCGACGGGCCTGGGTCACAACTCTGGGATCGGTAGTATAGACCCCGTCGACATCGGTGTAGATCTGGCACTCATCGGCCTGTAGCGCAGCCGCTAACGCCACTGCGGACGTATCAGAACCGCCACGACCTAAGGTTGTCATATTACCCTGCTCATCCACCCCTTGGAAGCCAGCCACCACAACGACTCGACCCTGTTTTAAGTCGTCTTGGACTGTCTTAATGTCTATATCCTTGATCCGCGCTTTGGTGTGGGCACTGTCAGTCAAGATTTTGATCTGATTACCAGTATAGGACTTGGCGTCACAGCCAATTTCCTGCAGGGCGATCGCCAACAGTGCAATGCTAACCTGCTCTCCTGTGGACACCAGAACATCCATTTCCCGCGGAGACGGCTGTCGAGAAATACCCTGCGCCAGTGCCAATAAGCGATTGGTTTCACCGCTCATGGCCGAGACAACCGCCACGACTTCGTGCCCCTGAGCCCGAAACCCTTTTATCTTTTCCGCAATGGCCTGAATCCGCTCGACTGAACCGACGGAGGTGCCACCAAACTTCTGTACGTAAAGAGCCATATTTAGTCCTCTAGTAGACTAGGCACCGAGCTTGTGTCGGACCCAAGGCTCGGCCTGATCCAAGGCGGCTTGAAGCTGCGTCACATCGCCACCGCCGGCCATCGCCAAGTCTGGCTTACCGCCGCCTTTAGCACCCATGAGTGCACCCAGTTCGCGCACCAAGTCACCTGCCTTGACACGGGTCACTAGGTCTTTGGTTACGCCGGCGGCCAATTGCACCTTATCGCCATTGACTGCTGCGATCACTATTATCGCACTGCCCAGAGACGACTTCAGCTCATCCATTGTGGTGCGTAAGGCATTCGCGTCGATGCCCTGCATTTGCACGGCAAGAACCTTCACGCCGTTTATATCGACCGCCTTGACACTCAGATCTCCGGCTATGGCGGCTGCCTGTTTGGCCGATAGGCGTTGGATATCCTTTTCTAACGCCTTAATTTGCACCAGGGCCTGCTGTGCTTTATCAGTCAACTGATCCGGTGTGCATTTGTAAACCTGCTGTAAGTCAATAAGCAGTTCGTCCTGCTGATAGATCTGGGCCAGGGCATAGGGACCCACAACGGCCTCGATTCGCCGCACACCAGCGGCAATTCCGCTTTCAGACAGGATGCGAAATAGCCCCAAATCTCCTGTGCGCTCGACGTGCGTACCGCCACAAAGCTCTTTTGAAAAGCCATCCTCGCCCATAGACAGGACCCGTACTTGGTCAGCATATTTTTCACCGAACAGCGCCATGGCACCCGATGCGCGAGCCGTATCGATATCGGTCACCTCAGTAATTACCGCAGTATTGGCCAAAACCTGTTGATTCACCATCTGCTCGATGGTGCGCAATTGCGCCGGAGTAAGACTCTCTAAATGAGAGAAATCAAAACGCAATTTGTCAAAGGTCACCAGCGAACCGCGTTGCTGAACGTGCTCACCGAGTAATTGCCGCAGCGCGGCGTGCATCAAGTGGGTCGCACTATGATGGCGCGCTGTATTGAGGCGCTCTTCGCGCACGACTTGGGCGGTAACCCGATCGCCGACGCGGATCCTACCCTGCTGAACCACGACCTGATGCAGATGATGGCCCTGCAACTTATTACAGGCGACCACCTGCATCTGCGCTTCCAGCGCCGTTAATTGGCCCCGGTCCCCGGCTTGGCCACCGGATTCGGCATAGAATGGCGTGCCATCGAGCACCACCATACCGGTCTCGCCCTCTGCTAAGGATGTCACATCTACGCCATCGCGCAATAACTTAACGACACACCCATCGCCGAGCAAGGATTCATAACCGAAAAACGTGGTTTGTCCATCCAGATTGAGATCTATATCACGATCTAGCTTAAACTTATTGGCTGATTTGGCGCGAAGGCGCTGCTCTGCCATCAGTCGCTCGAAACCGTCCATATCCACACCAAGGTTCTTTTCGCGCGCTACATCGGCGGTCAAATCGGCGGGAAAGCCAAAGGTGTCATAAAGCTTAAAAACCAGCTCACCGGGTATTTCAGTAGCGCTCAGCTCGGCAATGCCGGTCTCCAAGATGGCCATGCCATTTTCCAAGGTCCGGGCAAATTGCTCTTCTTCGTTGCGGATCACTTGCTTGACCTGATCGGCCTGCTTGCCTAACTCAGGATATGCTTCACCCATCTCTGCGACCAGACTGTCGACCAGGCGATACATAAACAATTCATCACAACCGAGTTTATATGCGTGGCGAATAGCGCGCCGGATAATGCGCCGCAGCACATAACCACGACCTTCATTGGACGGATTAATGCCATCGACGATCAAGAAGGCTGACGAGCGCAGGTGATCAGCAATAACCCGCAGCGATCGATTTTCAATGTCGGTGCAACCGGTGACTGCCATGGCCGCCTTAATCAGGCTTTGAAACAGATCGATCTCATAGTTACTGTGGACGTTCTGCAACAC
>Ga0307492_10001241_pt1 | contig 10616 bp, 9 predicted proteins | sample SI3LmetaG_FD_202365 | JGI IMG/M metagenome (GOLD analysis project Ga0307492, IMG submission 202365) | Sea-ice brine microbial communities from Beaufort Sea near Barrow, Alaska, United States - SI3L | ecosystem: Environmental > Aquatic > Marine > Coastal | place: USA: Alaska | collected 2017-05-06
TTATTGGGGAGGGTCGCGAGGCGTCGCACCGCCCCATATGAGAGTAGGTCATCGTCAAGCTCCTAAAAAGAAAAACCCCGATCGGAAACGGTCGGGGTTTTTTTTGTGCGCTAAATAAAAGGTGGCCTGCGGGCCTGCAGATTCTGGCCTTGTCCGCGATAAGGTTCGAGGCCAACGCTAACTGACAATCCATCGCGGACGTCGTCCGACAGATATATGGGTCCGGTTTTAGAGTGTTTTCCCCAGTTGGGCTTTCAAGGCGGCAAAGGTTTGTTGTTTAATAGACTCTTCTAACTCCATGGGTTCGGCATGCGGTATTAGTTGCGAATTATCCAAATTGGCCGCTGCTCGGCTAGACGGGCTGAGATCGGCACCGGTGTCGATATAGCTTTGCAAGATCAAAGCCGCCTCAATGGAACCCTGGATCTTATCCTCATCGCCGGACCATTCCTCGATGCGGGCTTCTAATTTAGAGAGGACTGACTGTACCTCAGGAGCCGTCGGCTTCTTATCACTTAACCAACTTTGGGCGCTTTGCGCGGTTGTAGACATGCTAACCTCGATAAAATTACTGGATGATGAAACAGGCAATATTCGATTATATCCCGATTGGCTTGCCAATGCGGATGAAATATACACCGAACTTGCCTCCTCGGGTGCCTGGCAAGGCCGAAACATTCGACTGTTTGGCAAAGCCCACCCCATACCTCGTCTCGAGCAGTGGGTCGGTGTGCCCGGAGTAGCTTATCGCTACAGCGGCCAGGCCTATGTCGCCCAGGGCTGGCCAGCTCGCTTAGCAGAGCTACCGAAACGATTGTCAGAGCAGTTTGCTTGGCAAAGCAACGGCGCGCTGCTGAACTACTATCGAACCGGACAGGATAGTATGGGCTGGCACTCGGATAACGAACCTGAACTGGGAGTGCACCCCAGTGTTGCGATCCTGTCGCTGGGTCAGGCGCGCACGCTTCTTCTGCGTCGGATCGATGACCACACACAAAAAATAAAGGTTGAGCTGTTAGGCGGCAGCCTACTGTGGATGGCGGGCGCAACTCAGACTTATTGGCAACACAGCTTGCCCAAGCGGGCGAATAAAGTCGGTCGCATCAGCTGTACCTTTCGCAATATAGTGGATGAAATCTAGAGCCCGGCCGCGATTTCATCCGCATCCCGATAGAGATCGGACATCTTGTCAAATATCGCGCTCTTGATGTTCTGTTTATCAAAGTCCGACGGACTTACCAATTCGGACAGTTTTATGCGATGTAAGTGCAAGGAGGGTGTATTGGCATCAAACTCGCGTAGATCGCCCTTGATTAGAATGGGCAAGAAGGGATCCTTGTTGCCCCCAGTGCGGACCATTTTTTTCAGCGCGTGGCGAATCGGTAAGGGTACCGATTTGACAGACTGATTCTTGTATTTAACGATGATATAAAGACCGCTCTTGCCGATAAGGGCGCCCGGCACGATAAAGAGCCCAGTATCGCGCACTGCACTGTTGGCAATATTGTGAAAGGTATCGTGAAAGCTATAGGGGTTCGGCAGGACTACCATCTTGCCGTGGTCGGAGCTGGGAAAATTCAATGTATAGTTGGTATATATTTGTTCAACGGTCGGAGAATAGACACAGAGCCGGGATTCAAAGCGGCTGATGAAACTTTTAGCCAGCTCACGGTGACTGAATTTATCTAAACTCCACACCAGATCGTTATTGGCAGGCGCTGCCTTTGTTGCGGCTGTCATTCGGTATACTCCGTCAATCCTCATGGCTCAATATAATGGCTATTCGATGAATATGCAGTCTATTGTCTAAAGTTAATTTCAATAACGCGACGCGAATGCCGTAAGATAGACCTTATCTCGCAGGGGTGCCAAAATATGGGCGGCCCAAGAGTGTCAAATAACCGACTCATGGGGGTCGTCAATTTTTCCTTATTGTTGAGTCGACTGATCAAGGTACCCCGTGTAGAGGGTATAGTGTTTAAATAGATAGGAGATGTACATGGCTGAGGTGGTAAAAAACCTTATTGAACTGTTGAAGCTGGAAGCCCTCGGTGACAATAAATTTCGCGGTCACTCGCAAGACCTGGGCTTTGCCAAGCTCTTTGGTGGTCAGGTAATTGGCCAATCACTGTCGGCGGCCGCTCAAACGCTCAGTGGCCGCTTTCCCCATTCATTGCATGCCTATTTTATCCGCCCCGGTGATGCCCACAACCCGATCGATTTCTCAGTCGAACCTATTCGCGATGGCCGGTCTTTCAGTGTTCGGCGTGTCATCGCCAGTCAATTCGGCAAACCCGTCCTCGCCATGACGGCCTCGTTTCAAGTCGAGGAGGCCGGTGTTAATCACCAGGTTGCCATGCCAAATGTGCCCGGGCCAGAGGTATTGGAGCCGGAATTAAAGATCTATCGCCAGCATGCCAATGAGATACCGGAAAAAATCCGTAACCAGTTCACCGCCGATCGGCCGATCGAATACCGGATTGTTGAGGCACAAAATCCCTTTCGACCGAGGCACGGCATTGGCAAGCGGCATATGTGGATTCGCTCGACGGCTCCATTACCCGATGATCCGCTGATTCACCAGTCGATGCTAGCCTACACGACCGACTACGGGTTTCTTGAAACGGCTTTGATGCCGCACGGTATTTCCATCGCCCAGCCGGGTCTTATCCTAGCCAGTCTGGATCACGCCATCTGGTTTCACCGGCCTTTCCGGCTTGATCAGTGGTTACTCTACGTGGCCGATTCGCCCTCAACCAGTGGTGCACGCGGTTTTGTGCGCGGGCAAATATTCGACCAGCAAGGAAACCTGGTCGCCAGCACTACTCAGGAAGGTCTGATTCGCCTGGAGGGCAACGAACAGTGAAAGAAATTACCCTGGCTATCACAGGTGCCTCAGGCGCGCCCTATGCCCATAGGTTGTTGCAAGAGTTGCTCAATCAACAGTGGCACGTTCATTTGCTAATCTCCAAGGCCGCCATGATGGTGGCCGCTGTTGAGCAGGGCGCACCCTGGCCGAGCAATCACGACAAGCAAGCAGCCTTTGTCCGTGAGCAGATTTCCGACCAGGGCCGTTTAAGTCTCTACGGTAAGGACGACTGGATGAGCCCGGTCGCCAGTGGATCCGGGGCGCCCAATACCATGATCATCTGTCCCTGTTCAACCGGGACCTTGGCCAGTATCGCGACCGGTCAATGTGATAACCTCATCGAGCGAGCGGCCGACGTTGTGCTTAAAGAGTCCGGCAAGCTGATTCTGGTACCGCGAGAAACCCCCTTGAGTGAGATCCACCTGGACAACATGCTTAAATTAAAAAGGGCCGGTGCGGTGATCCTGCCCGCCAGTCCGGGGTTTTATCACCAACCGCAAACCATCGCCGACCTGGTCGATTTCATTGTCGCGCGCATCCTCAAAAGTGCAGGCATTGACCAGCAGCTGGTACGTCCGTGGGGCCAGCCCGCATTAGGGCCAGGAGCGCTTTAACTGCGTTAGAGTCTCGATCCTGGCTTGGTCCATCGCCTCGCCAATGGCTTTGCCGGTGAGGCCTTGCTTGACAAAGGGGGTGGCCTGAACGGTCGCACAGGCCGATGCACAGGCAATCAGCAAGGCACTTTGCGGGTAATCGAACTGCTCGAAGCCAGAACGGCCGTAGAAGTCTGCCCTACAGGCTAGGGCAAATTGTTCCACTCGTGCGGGCTGGCGGAAGGCGTTGAGATTCTTCAGTAGGCCCAAGATAGTGGCCGGTCGTAATTCTGTCAGGGTATGGCACAGGGTATGGTAGCGCGCAACGATTTCAGCCAGCTGGGCCGGACCGTTTGGCCATTTCATCCGTTTGGCAATGGCGGGCAGCAGATTCGCACCCAGTTGCTCATGGCCGCGATGGGACGGCAATATGTGAGTCGCTGTTAGACCCTTGCCCAGGTCGTGGCATAGGGTTGCCAGCAGTACGTCCAGATCGGCGCTGTTCGAGCGCGCCCAGTCGACTGCCTTGAGCGTGTGGATGCCGGTATCAACCTCAGGATGCCAGCGCATTGTCTGGGGCACGCCAAAGAGTCGATCCAGTTCGGGGAAAATGGTCTTCAAGGCATTGACCCGTTTGAGCACCTTAAAGAACTCACTGGGCGTGGTCTCGGTTAGGGCGCGCGCCATTTCGGTCCAGACCCGCTCAGCCACCAGATGGGTTAGTTCACCACTCTCGGCCATCGAGGTGAGCAGTTGCTGGGTGTCCTCGGCAATGCTGAAGCCCAGGTGTTGAAAGCGCGCGGCAAAGCGCGCGATGCGCAATACACGAAGTGGATCTTCACGAAAAGCCGGCGAGACATGGCGCAATATGCGTTTGTTTAGGTCGGCTTGGCCGTTAAAGGGGTCGATAAGCTTGCCCTGCTCGTCTTCGGCCATAGCATTAATGGTTAAATCTCGTCGCGCAAGATCCTCTGCCAAGGTAACACTGCTGTCGAAGGCGACCGTGAAGCCCTGATAACCAACACCGGTCTTGCGCTCGGTGCGGGCCAGGGCATATTCTTCTTTGCTTACCGGATGTAAAAAAACCGGGAAATCGGCTCCAACTTGCTGATAGCCCAAGCCTTTGAGCTGGTCGGGGTGACTCCCCACGACCACCCAGTCGCGGTCTTGGGTCGCAACGCCCAGTAGCTTATCGCGGACGGCGCCGCCCACCAGATATATTTGCATACTGTCCTAAGATAAACGGAAAAGTTGTAACCATTATAAACAGAAACGCCCCAAAAATGGGGCGTGAGTGTGATTACACGGAAAAGGGTTCTGTTACCAGGCTATTTGCAGATTGGCTGAGAAACCAAAGTCACGCAGTAGCTTGTCACCCGTTGTTAAGGCGGAACTCAGTTCCCCGTCAGTCAAATCGGCTATGACCGCACTATAGTCGGCCGAGAATGCATCAAAGGGTAACCAAAACGCAAAGTTCAAGCCGGTACCAAATGGCGTAAGGCCCAGGCCTGTGGTGAACACGCCGGTTTCATCAGGGTCACTGACATTCCAGTGGGCACCGGCACGCAGTGCAGCATGGCCCCAGAGACTGAGTTCGCCGCCCAAGGAAACTTCACGAGTCGGTATGCCAAAATAAAAGGGTGAGTTATTGGTAATATCCAAGTCTGCTCCGATGGTACTGAACTCCGTGTGATGGGAAACGCCAACGCGCATCTTCGGTCGCAAGTTCACATCAACACCCAGAGGGGAGGTTAGGGTGTAAGGGATCAAGTTTTTGATTGTGGCGCCGGCCTTGACACGTCCGTGAAAATCCCACTCTTTGGCGATACCGACGTCGATGTTGGCTCGAAGCAGTGGGGTCAGGTTTTGGCCAATACTACTGGTATCGACATCATTGAGGCCAAACTCGTGATCCTCCAGCATAATGATTTGCACCTTAGGGGTGATGCCAATCGAAACTGTCTGACCACTAATAACAAACTCTTTGGCCATCGAGATGCCGACTTCGCTGATCGCTGCTACCGCAACGCGGACCGTACTCTCCAGGTCATCGGTTGAAATATTGGCGCCAGCACCATTAACGTATCCGTTTTCCCCAGTATAACCGGTTACGTCTGCTAAGGCGTCGGTGATGTCGTCGCTCAGGCCAGTAACAGCCGTTACAGATACTCCTAAGGCCGCTAATGAGCCGTTGTTGACTTCAGTGAGTGCGGTTTGGGCCGCTGTTACCTTGGCGACTGAACCCGCTGCATCGGCGGTCCCTTCAATAACTGCCTGGGCATTAGAGATTTCATCGAAATCGCTGGTCCCGTTCCCGTTTCCGTCAGGGCCTGCAGGTTGTCCACCATCTACATAGCCAGCGTTTTCAGTCAGAATGTCCAGTTGTGCACTGAGTTCGTCCATGGCCGTGGCCAAGTCCGCTAAGTTGGTTTCCACTGTACTTAAATCGGTAATCAGGTTTGAATCGCTATTGGTGTCACTCGACACCGATCCGGCTGCTCCCCCTATGGAGGTAGACGCTTGGCTGATCAAACCCGTGCTATCGTCTACTGCATCGGTTAATAACTCATTGTCAGCGCTGGTGAGGTTCAACGTAGCGCCGAACTGAATATAGTCCGACAGATGGATGCCAAAGCCGAACTCTCGCGATGGCAGGGCAAACGAAATAGGTAGTACACTGGCTTCGACGTAGGCGTCTTTTGAGGCAAAGGTCTTTAACCAACTATTAAGGTCTGCCGTGACCTCTTCCAGCTCGGTCGTGGTGCTACCTTCCAGAGTGGTCAGCTTGGTCTGGAGACTAAGGGTGTTTGAAGAGATAGTGACCAAGGTGGTTTTGGTTTCGCCTAAGTCAGTTGCAGTGGTGTTGATATTTGCAGTAACGACACCAATCTGGGTATTTAGGGTGCCCACTTGCGTTATAAAGGTCGCCGTATCGCCTACTGGGTTTGCGGTTGGGACAGTCAATGGAGTATCGCTACCGAAATTGTTGGTAAAACCCAGGCCGTCGACGTTAGCTTGTAATGTATTGCCCAACTCAATGAGGCCACCCGTGCCTGTTACTTGTTCGCTCGTAGAGGTAAAGATGTCGAGACCCCGATTGACAATATCTGTATCTAGGTAATCGTTGGCGATCTTTCCGAACCCTCCTACTTTTGGGCTGATCGTGATCAGGTCAATATCGAGAGAAAAAAGATCCCTACGCAAGTCGGTCGCTAACAGCGCCGGGTTCATAATCGACGATTGCCCTGCATCCGCTGACGAAACACCGATGCCCCCCATCGAAAAGGTTCTGGAATCACCGGCATTAAAGGGTGTCGCAAAGGCCGAGCCGGCCATCATTACGGCGACGGAAACTAGTGTTTTTTTCATAGATAATGCCCAATTGCCAATTTAGTTGATACACCAAGCGTAGTCGCTCAAATGAATCGCGTGAATAAGATCACTGGTTAAAAATGACCATGATGTCAGATAATGGTCAGTATGGTCCAGATTGAGCAGAATGTCCCATTTGTTTCAACGTTCGACATGCAGGCTGTCCTAATGTGTTGGTCAAAATAAGCCTAAGGCTTTGTTTGCGAGCGCCGATAACCCATGCAATAGCGCAATTAAGCAGCATCGGGATGGAGTAAAATATGACTATTCGAAATCTTATGGTCGGCCTTATCGTTTTGGCCTTCGCCAGCGGTTGCAGTATGTGGCCCTTTAACAGCAAGCAGAAAAAAGTCGATCAAATTGTCGCTCAGGTCACTGAGATCAATGAGAAGCTGCCACCGATGGAACCGATGATTCTGCGTGCGACCGGCTATGCCGCGGTCAATCCAACGGCGCGCGGTTTGTCGGAGGTGCAGAAGCGCCTGCTGGCGATGCGCGGGTCTAAGCTTGATGCCTACCGTACACTGGCGGAACGGGTCTATGGTACGCAGATTATTGGTAATTCAACGGTCTCAAATCTAGTCGTAGAAAATGATCAATATCGTGCTTTTGTAGATGCCAACATACTCGGCGCCAAGGTCGTTTATCAGGATGTGCGCGCCGATGGCAGTTACGAAACCATGGTAGAAATGATCATCGATCAAGGCTTCCGCAACTGTTTGGCCAGTCAGAACACGGGCAAGCGCAACACAGGTTGTGCCTCTGATGCGGTGCACGATCTGGATGCCTTAACCCGCGGTAGCTTAACGTCGCAAGGGGTCGAAGCGGCCAGTTCGGGTCTGTACTTCATCGAATAATCTGACTTCAGGAGGCTTGCCATGTTCAGTATGTTGAAATCCACGGCGCTCCTAATCGCCCTGGCTTTGTGTCAGACGTGGGTCTGGGCTGAGGCGATGAATTTGGTGCCGGTCGCTGCCAACGGTATCGCGGAAATTGAATACGGAGATATCAATAGCGCCCGGGTTCGCGCGATGCGCAACGCCATCGAGAACGCCTCGATGCAGGTCAGCGCCAATATCCAAAGTACCCAGGTGATGGAAAACGGTAACCTGACGGTGGACTATTTGCGCATTCATTCGGCCGCCAAGGTGACCGATATACAGGTTATGTCGGAAGGACAGGAAGGCGACTACTATCGGGTGCATATTATGGCACGGGTCGCACCGGACCAAATTTGCGCTAATGTGATGGCTAACCAGTACCACAAATCGGTCGCTATCACCGGCTTCTCGATGGAACATCCGCAACACGCTACCTTGGGGCATCTGGGCTCGGTCGATCGCTCATTGCCGGCGCTGTTGGTGAACGATATCAATGGCCGGGCGGGGCTGCGGGCCCTGAGCGCCAATTACATGACCCTATACCCTAATACACCCAATGCCCCAACGCAGATTTCACCGCGTATGACCCTAACTCGGGCGGTGACAGCGGCCAAAGACTTGGGCGTGCAGTTTGTCGTCTCCGGTGTAATTCGCGACTTGGCCATGGAAAACCCCGATGCTCCGCGCGCCAATAATTGGGATCGATGGCTGAAGAGGGTCGGCATTACCAAGGCCAAACGTACGCGTCATTTTGTGTTTGATCTGTATGTCCATGACGGCTATTCCGGAGCTCTGGTGTTTCAAAGCCGCTACCGCACCTATGGCCTGTGGAATGAGAAAAACAACAGCAACGTAGGTTTCGGCACGGCTAAGTTCTTTTCCACCGACTACGGTTTACAGGTTCGGCTGCTATTGGATCAGGCGGTGACCGACCTGCAGAAAACTATCCAGTGCCAACCTTTTATGGCGACGATCGCGCAAGTCAGTGGCAAGCGAATATATGTCTCCAGCGGTGCTGAGAGTGGTCTGCGGCCGGGTGACTTCCTATCGGTGTACCGCACCAGCCAGAAATTCGATCGTCAAGGCGAGAGCTTCTGGCAAATCAGCGATACCCGACTGGTCGCCGAGGTGAAACAGGTTCAGCCTTATTATGCTGTAGCAGAACTAGCCATCGACTCAGAACGGCTCAACCTTCAGGTCGATGATTTGGTGATGGCTTGGTGATGGCCTGGTGATGGCCTTAGCCGCGCCTAGCTTTCGTCGCGAAGGCGTGCAAAGGCCTGCTCATCAAACTCGCTGATGACACCCTCGGTATCACAGCAAAAGCGGTCATTGGTATCCAGGTTCATCAAAGTCATATGATTACCCCAGGCATAGCCGGTATCGAGCGCGAGCATGTGGGTATTATCAGTGCGGCCCATCAACGCAGCCCAGTGACCAAATACAAGCCGATGCTTACGTTTCGGTGCCGGCCAAGCAAACCAGGGCAGCATGCCGAGCGGGGCGCTACTGGCTGCTGATTTGAAGTTGAATTCGAGTTTGGACTGCTCATCGCAAAAGCGCATTCGGGTAAAGGCATTGACGATAAAGCGCAGCCGTTCCATGCCATCGAGGGAGTTTTTCCACAGCCTGGGTTCGCTGCCGTACATATTGGCCAGAAACACCAATCGGGTTTTCGGTTTGGCGAGCACCTGTTCCAGTTCCAGCGCCAGCTTGCGCGCCTTCTTATCGGACCAGAGCGGGGGGATGCCGGCGTGAGTCATGGTCAGTTGGCGTTCGGCATCCTGTACCAGCATCGGTTGTTGCGCCAGCCAGGCCAGTAGTTCGGGGGCATCGGGGTGATTAAGTGTGGCGCTGATGCCTTTGTCCTTGGTCGGCTGTGCTAACTCGTGCAGCGCCAGCAGGTGCAAATCGTGATTGCCCAGAACGGTTTGTGCCGCCCCACCGAGGTTTTTCACAAAGGCCAAACAGCCAATCGAGTCGGGACCTCTATTGACCAGATCGCCGGTCAGCCAGAGTTTGTCGTGCGCCGGATCGAAGCCGACGTGATCGAGTAAGGTTGTCAGTGGGGTCAGGCAACCCTGCAGGTCACCTACAGCATAGAGACTCATAGCGGCTTATTGACTAATGTGGTTCGCGATGCGAACAAAGGTTTCGATCGACAGGGTTTCGGCCCGATCGCTCGGTTTGACGCCCAAATCCACCAGACCCTGGACATCAATCAGTTCCTGCAGATTGTTCTTAATAGTCTTGCGCCGTTGCGCGAAAGCCGCCTTGACGACGCGGGCGAACATCTGGAAGTCCTTGGCCGGGTATTTGATTTCTTTGCGCGGCGTCAAACGGACGATAGCCGACTCCACCTTGGGTGCGGGGGTAAAGGACTCCGGGGGCACGGTGAACATATAGCGGGTTTCACAGCGATACTGCATCATGATGCCGAGTCGGCCATAGGCGTTTTCGCCGGGCGCAGCACAGAGTCGTTGGACAACTTCTTTCTGCAACATGAAGTGCATATCAAAGATCAGGTCTGAATTTTCCAGTAGATGGAACATCAACGGTGTCGAAATATTGTAAGGCAGATTGCCGACCATGCGCAGCTGGCGGTCATCGGTTGCCAGCGAACGGTAATCGAAGGTCAATGCATCGGCCTCGTGAATGGTTAGGCCCGGATAATTGAAAAACTGGGTGCGTAAGATCGGGATCAGATCGCGGTCGAGTTCGACCACATCGAGCACGCCATCTAGGGCTTTCAACAGAGGTGCGGTGATGGCGCCCTGGCCGGGACCGATTTCCACCAGATGCTGGCCGGGTTTGGGGGCGATACTGCTAACGATTCGGTCGATCACGAAGAAGTCGTGTAAAAAGTTTTGGCCAAATCGTTTTCGTGCTTTATGCATACTG
>Ga0307492_10001242_pt1 | contig 10613 bp, 10 predicted proteins | sample SI3LmetaG_FD_202365 | JGI IMG/M metagenome (GOLD analysis project Ga0307492, IMG submission 202365) | Sea-ice brine microbial communities from Beaufort Sea near Barrow, Alaska, United States - SI3L | ecosystem: Environmental > Aquatic > Marine > Coastal | place: USA: Alaska | collected 2017-05-06
AAAAATGGAACGGCCTAGGCCGAGAGCTGTTCACCAGCGCCGACAACTACGTATTGGAAATAGCCGAAGACGTAGCCAAAGACGACCCCGTACGGAAACTGATTTTAGCTGCAGTGATGTGTATTGATATGGTGCTGAAAGAGTAGGGCAGGCAATACCCCAGCGAGGGCTCTATGCCAATAGAGCCCAACAAAGCCCACCCCAAGCACACACGACAAACCTTAGCCCTTTAGGTTGCGCCAAATGCCGCGCGGCCCAACAAATTCAGGCAATGATTCAAACTCCGGCAGCCGGATCAATCAACCTCTTTTGGGCCTTTACCAGTCGAGCCTTGCCTCTGGCCAGTCTGCACTGGTGTGATATGATGCAGCGAATCATTCCGGGACCTCAACCATGAAGTGGACTTTAAGCATTGTTATAAGCTGTCTTATGTTGTCTGGCTGTATCGGCATATCAACCAAATCTATGCCAGAGAGCTCAAATATCCTGGTTGTCAGCCAAACCTCAAATGAATACCAACTGACCCATCTGAGCTTCAATATCTTTCCGCCGTTTCGAAATGCGCACACTACGATCATTGATCCGGGTTGGACAATGACATCTTTATGGAATGACCAGGTTAGGGCGCTTACTCAGGACTCCCGCTTTGAGTTCACCTATCTAGATGAGCCCATTCAGGATTATGAGAACGACAAAAGCCTGAATTACGCCTTGCGAGACCTAGCCGAGGCAAATGACGCTGACTATGTATTAGTGCTGAAGTCGTCTTCGGTCCCCAATGATATCGGCCTGAAAACGGAGGGCGGCCATTATGGCTATGTTCATGAATCCTCTAAGGGCTATAGCGATATTGGCCGTGTATATGCGAATGTTCATGTAAGATTGTTAGACGCGACAACCTTGGATAAGGCCCTGTTTAAGTTCCGAAGTTGTGGCCGTGTGGAGCCACTGGTCTTTACCTATCAAAAAACCGAACAAGCCCTTACTTTACCAGACAGGCTGGGCAATATAGAACTGACCAGTGTCCTGGTGGCAGAGGAAGTGGCTGACGTTAGCGAGATCACTAAAGCGCTTGCCGTAAGCGAAATTGAACAAGCTGTAGGTGCCTGTAAACTAGGTTAGATATAAGGCCCTGCAGCCTTGGCTCAGTTAAAATAGCCGTAGATGGGCAGGATGCTGAGTACCACAACCGCTGCGATCAATAACCAGTAGGTAATGAAAATTAGCGGGCTGGCGCGCAGCAGTTGCCACAGTGTCGGAACCCGCCCGGCGCCCATGTCCTCGGCGTACCGGTCGCGCATGGTGCGGCTGTGTTCCGTCTGAAATCCCTCGATCAGCGTCCGCGCGCGGGCAAATTCTTCATCTGTAGTGACCCAAATGGCCGCGACGGAGATGCCCCAACGGCCAGCCGAGGTTTCATAAAAGTCGACCTGATGATCGATCAACAGTGACCGTACCAGGTCGGCTTCTTCGATCGGAACATGATTGAGACGAAAGGCAAGTTTAGCCATGAAGGGTCCAGCGGAGCGAATTCAGTGCATCATACCGCTAAACCAGAAGTAGGCCAATTGTCAGTCGGCCCAATCGTCGATTGGGCCATCAAGAGGGTGCTTAGAGCAGTTTAAAGCGTGCCACTGATTGGTTCAGTTCCTGGCTGATGGTCATGGCTTCATCAGAAACCTGCAAGTTATTGGAGGAAAAGTCGAAACTGGATTTAGCCTGTTCACTAAGCGTTACTAGGTTAGAGTTGACCTCTTCGGCGACGTGACTCTGCTGTTCGGTGGAGGTGGCGATCTGGATCGATGCATCCGACACCCGCTTAGCGGCCTCGACGATGCTGTCCAATGCCGCCATGGTCGAATTGGATTTTTCGACCGAGGAATTGACCGAGACCAGGCCTTCTTCAATCGCGGTAACGGCCTCCTTAACGCCTTTCTGCAAGCTTTCAATCATGGCTTGAATGTCGTCAGTCGAGGCCTGGGTTTTGCTGGCCAGCGAGCGCACTTCGTCGGCAACTACGGCGAAGCCCCGACCCTGTTCACCGGCGCGGGCGGCCTCTATTGCAGCATTCAGCGCCAGCAGGTTGGTCTGCTCGGCAATGCCGCGAATCACGTCCAGCACCGAGGCGATATTATTGGAGCTGGTCGCCAGGTCACTGATGGCCTTAGACGTGCTGCGCACCGTTTCACCGACCTGTTCGTTCTGGCGCACAGATTCGACGGTGATCCGTTTGCCTTCTTTGGACAGGTTATTGACCTCTTCGATCTCGGTCGCTGTCAATTGGGCGTTCTGCGCCACCTCACGAATGGCAACGGTCATCTGGTTGACTGCGGTAACGATCATTTCGACCTGTGCCAGTTGTTGATTACTGGTCTGCTGCACACCCTGAGCACCCTGGTTCATCTCGTTGACGTTGCTTAAGACCGTGGCAGATTGGTCGACGATACTCCGGATTAATTCCGATAGACCATCCATCAGTTGATCCACTTCGTTGGAAACGGCCCCGACCTCGTCCTTGCGGGTCGAACGAATACGGGGGGTCATGTCGCCGTTGCCACTGTTGAGTGCTTTTAGATAGATGGTTAACTCAAGCAAGTCTTTCGCCATCCGGCGTGGGCCCAGAATGCCGATGCCGATAATGAAGAGGATGGTTAAGCCGAGCAGCAGCATTAGACTGTTGGTCCGTGAATGAATATGCGCATTGGCGGCCTGTCCGAGGTCGGCAGAGGCTGCATCGACCAGTTCACCGGCTAGGTTATAGAAGGCGCGCAATTCGGTGAAGGCAGGGGCAGACTTGGTCTGGCTCCAGGACAGGGCCTCCGCGATGTTACCCTGCTCGACTAGGGTGAAAACTTGGTCACTGTTGGCTTGCCAAGTCCTATAAGTCGGCTCGAATGCTTTGAGTTTGGCCAATAACTGCGGCTGACCGGCCATTAGGTCCAAAAAGGACTGCATCCGAGTATAGGCCTGCTGCGCGTTTTCTTCGTAATCGGCCAGGCTTTGCTCTAGCGAAGCGGGCGTCAGCAGTACCGTATTTTCGGCGACCTGGGCCTGATACAGGTCCCTATCGCCGTTCAATACTGCCGATAAGGCTGGGTTAAGATTGTTATAATAGCGCGCGAAATAGCTCTCAGAGGTTTTGATCAGGTTTAGACTGACCAGTGCAATTATGCCTATGACCAGCGCGACCAGCGTAAACGCGGCGGTATATTTAAACCGAAGTGTAGTGACGTTCATTGAGTATTCCTAAAAGTGCATTCCATGGTAGGTATAGACATCGGCCTGTTGGATGCAAACTTTAGTTTAAATTGTTAGCGTAATGGTGGGCGGCATTGGCTCGATCGTCTTTACCATTGACTGTATGCAGTCATCGTTCCTGTCGGTTCAATCAAGCCGCAAAGCCGGTATACTGTTGGCGTAGCTTTATCAGACCGAGATACTGCAGCCACATATTAAGGATTCATCATGAACTCTATATCGCAACCCCTTCGTTACCTGTCTATTTGCCTATTGATTACCGGCGCTGGCATGGTTTGGGCCCATGGCGGTGCCACGGGTATCGTGAAAGATCGAATGGACGTCATGAGTAGTCTGTCTAAATCGGTCAAAAAGCTAACCCCGATGATGCGTGGCAGAACGGAATACAACCCAGTTACGGTGCAACAGGAAGCGGAAAATATCGCCAAGTTGGGTGGCAGTCATCTCACTGAGATGTTTCCCGAGGGCAGTTTAACCGGCGCCAGCGAAGCCAAACCCGCGATATGGCAGCAATGGTCTAAATTTGAAACCTATGCCGATGAACTGATTCTATTGGCCGACGGATTGGCCGCCGCGGCAGTCAATTCAAAAACACGCCAAGATGGCGTTGCTGCCACGGCTGGATTAGAGCAGACCCTAACCGTTGAACAGTTGGCGAAGATGCCGACCGCGGATGTATTTCGCCTGGTGACAAAAAACTGCGCAGGCTGCCATAAGACCTTTCGCAGTAAAAAGAACTGATGACCGAATTAGACGGGCCGAGCAGTGGAATCTATGCGAATAACATCTAAAGTTACTAATTACAATGCCGATTATATTGATGGTATAACTTATAGATGGGCGACAATGATATGACAATGCTGAGCGGTATTAAGGGCAAACTCGGGCTGCTGTTTATGGCTACCCTACTGATATTAAGTGCTTCGGCGCTACTGACTACGAGTCGGTTGAATACCAACGTAGACCAATACGAAAGAGTGGTGACGGGCGTCATGCAGGCTGAAGTCGTGGCGTTGCAGGCCAATCTAAACTTTAAAACTCAGGTCCAGGAATGGAAAAATGTACTGATTCGCGGTAGTGACCCGGCCCAGATGGATAAATATTGGACTCAGTTCGAAACCAGTCACAATGCTACCCAGGCCTCCATCAAGGCGTTGCTGCCCCTGATCAGCCCCTATCCCGATCTGCGCAAAATTGCACAACAATTTCTCGCCGATCACACGGCCATGAAAAAAGCCTATAGCAGTGGTCGAACGCAGTTTATCAGTGCTAAATTTGATCTGGCGGTGGGCGATAAGGCGGTCAGCGGAATCGACCGAGCCCCATCCGCGGCGCTCGATAAACTGATCAATCAGCTTGATATCCGGGTCAAAGCACAGGCCGGCATCGCGGCCGGGTCGGCCGCTGCCAGCGTACAGTTTAGCTATATCTTGACTGTGCTCATCCTGCTGGTCGCCTCGATAGTGATTTTTAGCCTGATCGACCGGATAATTTGTCGACCGCTATCAAGTGTTCAGGCAAACCTGGCCGATCTGGCCAAGGGCGATCTGTCGATCACCTGTACCACGGTGAGCAAGGATGAGGTTGGCCAAATTGCCGACTCAACACGCGAGTTGCAGACGTTCCTGCGCGCCAATGTCGATAGTATGAAACAGACCTCACTCGCCCTGATTGAAGCCGCGGATCACTTGGAAAATACCTCGGCTTCCTTGAGCCGGCAAACCGGTGACCAGATGGCCGCAACCGAACAGGTTGCCACGGCCGTGCAGGAAATGACCCACAGTGCCAGCGAGGTGGCGAGCAATTCCGAGTCGACCTCGAGCATTACCGAGGAGACCTTGGGCAAGGCCGGGGATGGCACGAAAAAAGCCCAATTGGCTCAGGAGCGGGCTGTCAGTTTGGTTAGTGATCTGAACACTGGGGCCGCAGTGATCAAGACCCTGGCCGAGAACGCCGCCAATGTTAGCAACGTGCTGGACGTCATTCGCGGCATCGCCGAACAAACCAACCTGTTGGCGCTCAATGCCGCCATCGAGGCGGCTCGGGCCGGTGACCAGGGTCGTGGGTTTGCTGTTGTGGCGGATGAGGTGCGCACCCTGGCGCAACGGACCCAGGATTCCACCGCCGAGATTGAGAATATTTTGGAATCTGTCACATCGGGTGCCGATAAGGCCGTGGTGGCCATGGATTCTGGCCAATTGCGCTCCAAGGAAGTGGAAAATGATATTACCGCTGCGGCCTTAGTGTTAACCGACATTGCGCAGATAATGGGCGAAATTAATGGCAAAAGCGTCCAGATCGCCACGGCGGCCAATGAACAGACGGCCGTTGCGGACGGTATTTCAACGCTGATCCAAAACATTCATCAACTGTCGGAAGCAACCCAAGGTCAGGTTGACGAAACCCAACAATTGGCCGATACGCTCAAAACGCTGGTCCAGCAGTTTGATCGGCAAATAACCCACTTCGTGTTATAGCCCGATGCTCGGACGCACTCGCGCCTAGCGCGGGTGACCGTTCGCAATGAGGCGGCCGGCCAGGCCGCTGTATTGATCGACCCTGTGCGCCGGCGTCGCTGTGCCCAGCAAAAACCGTACTGCCAAACTAATAAACTCCCAGATCGACACCACATTGGACTGGACCGTCGAAGGTCTGTTTGACCTCGGCCACCAGTGATGCCGGTGTTTCACCCCACAACAGCAGATGCGTCAGGACCAGCAGCTTCGGCTGCACTCGTTGCGCAATTTGGCCCAGTTCCAGGCCTGAGGTGTGCATATGGCTGTGATACTGTTGCCAGTGGGGTTCGCGCCGGGCAAAGCCTGTGGCGGAGTAGACTTCATGAACCAATAGATCGCAGTCTTGCCACAGGTCATAGACGTCTGGGCAGGGTGCCGTATCGCCGGACACCACTACGGTGCGGTCGGCGGTGGTGAACTTGTAGCCTAGAGGCTGCCAGGTAGAGCCATGTTCGACGCCAAAGGCTTCAACCAAGACCCGATCGTCTTCAAAGACGATACCGGCATTGATCTCGAAAGCTGTGGCGCTGCCACCGGTGGCGTTAATGGGTTCCAAACCGCAGGTGCGCGCCTCGACGTCAGCCCCGTAGGCACTGACCACCTGGTCAACCAGATGACGCGTGCCACTCGGGCCGTGGACTTGCAGCGGCAGCGCCCGGCCCATCACCCAGGGGGAGAAAATCAGATCCGGTAAACCCACCGTATGGTCCGAATGCAGATGGGTTAGAAATAGCCGGTCGAGGTTTTTGACGTCCAGCGCCAGAACGCCCTGGTTAAAGGCCTCATGGGCGCGTCGCACCAGGCCGGCGCCGCAATCGACCAGGTAGGCGCGATCGCCGACCGTGATGGCGGTGCAAGGACCCATGCGGTATGGGTCCGGGTTGGGCGTTCCGGTACCGAGCAGAACAACCTGGGTTTGTTTCATGTGCAACCTCGCTGAGGTGGGTGGATGGGGTTCACTACACATAGAGCGGTGTGGTGAACCTATTGACGGCCCAATAGACGCATGCCACCAGCCAAAAGCCGAACCAGAGCAGAACGCCATTGGTGAGGACCTGAGCATAGCCATAACTGCCGACATCGATAAAGAAATAGGGATAAGCGCCCACCACCGGTCCGCGTATTAACCAATAGACCAAATAGAGCACCGGGAACACCAGCATGGGCAGGGTTTGGGAGAGGTCCATCGGTTTGCCGCGCAGGTTGAGAAACCAGAAGGTGACATAGAGCAGGGGGGTAACCCGGTGCAGTAGGTTATCGCTGAACACTTCGATGCCCTGAGGGTCCCAAGTGTCGGCCAACAGTAGATTATAGACCAGAGCGGTAATGGTGATGTAGACCGCGATGGCGGTCTGGACTTTCATCTGGCTGAGTTTTAGGGCCCAGTTTGCTTGATTAAAAAACAGCTGGCTAAACGCCAAGATCGCGATGGCCAAATTGCTCAGGATTGTAAAGTAACTCAGGGTGGCGATCAGCTCCGACAGCCAAAACCTGGCCGGCTGGCCCCATAAACCGGGGAAGTAGGTGGTGCCGATGCCGGCCAGCGCAGAGCCCAGCAAAAGCCAATAGAATCGTCGTTCGGTGGTCGTCATGTGTCGTGCTCCTTTTTAAGTTGACGTATAAGGTCATTGAGGCTCAATTTAGCGGACTCCGAGCGCAAGCATCGACATGCCACTCAGGGAGCCGCATAGCGTTCGGCCAGGGCCTGGCATTGCGACCAAGACACTGCTTTGGCCCAGGCCACCGACTCTGCGATGGCGCGCTGTTGGGGTTCGCTGGCGCGCACAATCCAGTCGGCGGCTTCGGTGTCCAGTTTGAGGCTGTTGATTTCCGCCATCACGCCGACAAAGGCCATGAAGTCTGGATCGTTCTCATAGGCGCCGATTAGGTGGCGCAGTCGTTCCAACTCGATCGCTCCTTGCAGATAGTGCAGGGTGCCATCGAGCATGGCCTGGGCGGTGATGCCGATGGTCTGTGCGGCGTGTGTGCTGGAATCGTTATCTGACATAGGGGCAGTCCTGTTGCGCAGCGCGGATGCGCTAAAAGTTTGGTTAGGGCCGGCCTGGCACTAGCGATATCGTCGCAGGCCGGTGGCGACCTGCGTCAGGGAAAAGCCCAGGCGCAGGTTGCAGCGTTTGAGATTCTTCTTCAGCTGTGCGTCGGACGGGAGCACAGTGCCACCCGTGGCCATCACGATCCAGTTACCGCTGTCGGTACTATTTATCCAGATCTGCTTGAACAGCGCGTGCAGTTGGTCGAGCAGCTCACTCTGCCGATGTTCCTGCCAAAAGTTCAGTACCAGCCAGCCCTGGGGGGCCAGCAGCCGGAAACAGCTGTCCAGATAGGACTGTTGCGACTGTTGTACGTCCATCCCGGTGGCGTGGTAAATATCACTGCTAATCAGGTCGTACTGTTCACCGGCACTATCGGCCATGTTAGCGAGTGCGGCCGCGGCATCGCCGACCGATATGCTCAAGCGCGGGTCACGTGGCAATTGAAAATGACTGTAGGCCAGGTTGACCACCGCTTGGCGTAATTCGATCACCTCGATCCGGGCCTTGGGCAGCTGCTGGTAGAGTAGGTTGGCCACTGCGCCGGTGCCGAGGCCCAAGAGCAGGGCTCGGCTCGGCTCGGCATCGAACAGCAAACTCAACAACATGGCGCGCACATAGGTGTACTGGATGCGCGTCGGGTGGTGCTTCAGAATACAGCCCTGTTCGTCATCGTCACCAAAGGATAGATAGCGTTTATTGCCATCGTCATAGACCAGGACCGGGCCAAAGGCGTCATAGACCCGTTTGATTTCCTTGCCGAAATTATTCATCTGCTCTCGTTCATCTACTTTTAGTCATCTGTTGGCCAATTCGTGTCAGCGCATCGTAGCGCGCTCCCATGCCGGGCTCAATAGGCCAGCTGGGTGCCGGGCGGATTTTGGGCTGCGTGTGTCGCCACCATGGCTATCACCTGACCGGGCGCGCTTAAAAAATGGTTGGTCTGACTGAACAGTCGGCCGGCACTCGGGCTGCGTACTTCGATGGTCTGCGGGCTGGGTTGATCGAGTAGGACGATTTCTGCGATCAGATCGTCGGCGGCGAGCCATTCACCCAGTGCTCGCTTATAGGTCACTAGGCCGGCGTGACTGGCCAGGATCAGACTGACCTGATCAACCCCGTGCTGTTGCGGCGTGCAGGCCGGTGGTTGGTAGTCGCTGGCGCTGATCAAGCCCTGCCCGGCGAGAAAATGGACGATGCCCTGACTGTCCTGTTGGGCCAGTTCGGTCGACACATCGGTGCGACCGCGCAGTTCGAGGGTCGCGGCAAAGCAGGGGCTGGCAAAGGGGTAGTCGGGAAACTCGGCCTGTATTAGCACCCAAGGTTGGGTATGGCTGCCATCAAAGGCTACCGTGCCGCGCACGTCTTCGCCCAGGCAGATCTCGTAGCCCAGGCTGCAGGCCAGTTGCCGGCCAATTTCAGGCTGATGCTGGCCGTAAAACAGATGCGGCAGGGCGACCTCATCGCAATGTAAGTCCAATACCAGGTCGGCATCGATCGATAGTCCCAGCAGGGTCTGATGCAGGCTGGCAAGCTCCATCTGGCCGCTGCGCTGCGTTACCTGTTGCAGCATCGCTGCGCGCAGCAGGCGGCTATTGTGTGCGCCATCATCGCCCAGGCGCGGCGCCAGAGTCTGGATCAGCTCGGCACTATCGAGTGCCATGCCGCGATTGAAATTCTGCCCGGTATGCCAATCGCAGCGGCCGGTGACGTGCCCGAAGGTGCGTTGCCGTAAGCCGATCGGGTTGGCATAGGGCACCACCACTATTTCCGCCAGCAGCAACTGCTTTTGTTCCAATTGCGCCAATTGATCGATCAGGTGTTGGGCAACCAGTAGCCCTGGGAATTCATCGGCGTGCAGGCCGGCTTGAATGTAAGCCTTCTTGCCGCCGGCGGGACCGAAACGGTGTACGCCAAGGTGGCTCTGGCTGCCGACCGCGCCGGCCGGTAATGCAATAGTGTGGTAACTCACAGAGGGCTCTCAATAGGGTGTGGCAATGATGGCCGATAGTGCCGCTGCGCGCACCTAAGTGCAAGGGCGTTGAGTTGTTAGAGCCTGCCGCCAGGGTGTGACTAACTAGCGAAAGGCCACCGCCCACTCAACCCACTGACCGGTAGCGATACCATTTTGCATAGCTGGCTGAAAGGACCAAGCCAGGGCTTGCTCCAGAGCGGCCTGATCCAGTTCCTTATGTCCGGAGGATTGTTCTACATAGGGTTGTTGCAGCTGTCCCGACGCGCTAACGAAGCCGCGTAGCACGAGTTCGCCGCGCAGGCGTTTGCGCACGGCGCTGGGCGGTTTGATCGGTACCGGCGGTCGACCGGCGAAGGTTGCCGCGACAAAGATTGGCGTCGGTGCTTGGTCGCTACCGGCCGGCCCTGTGCTTGCTGGGCTTGTAGTTGCTGGGCTTTTAGTTGCTGGGCTTGTAGTTGCTGGGCTTTTAGTTGCTGGGCTTTCAGTTGCTGGGCTTTTAGTTGCTGGACTTGTAGTTGATGGACTTGTAGTTGATGGAATTGTAATTGCTGGCGATTTGGCTTCCGTATTAGGCTCGACCTCGACTTTTACCTCCACTTCAGCGACCGAGTGGGTCTCTGGCAATGAGGTTGAAGGTGGCATCGCGTTGGTCGGTATTATGGTCGGTGCCCGTGCCGCTTGGACTGTGCGTTCGAGCTCTGGTGTTGCGTTCTGCTCGGTGGGCAACGGCGTTTTTTGTGGCATCGCTATGGCGCTTAATTTTTTTTTGTCGCTGGGTTTTGTAGGCGCCGTATTGGCAACGGGAGTGGGTGT
>Ga0307492_10001243_pt1 | contig 10613 bp, 14 predicted proteins | sample SI3LmetaG_FD_202365 | JGI IMG/M metagenome (GOLD analysis project Ga0307492, IMG submission 202365) | Sea-ice brine microbial communities from Beaufort Sea near Barrow, Alaska, United States - SI3L | ecosystem: Environmental > Aquatic > Marine > Coastal | place: USA: Alaska | collected 2017-05-06
TTGTAGCCCGGCGAAATTGGCACCGCTTTTGTCAATCACAACTCTGTCGGGGAAGCCGTTGTTGCCTATTGCGCGGGTGAAGAAAGCGGTCGCGGCTGCTTCATTCCGGCGCTCAACAAGCATGAAATCAAGGGTTTTCCCAAACTTGTCGGCGGCTCGATAATAATACGCCCACTTGCCTTTGACTTTGATATAGGTTTCATCTCTCACTCGGCAGGGCATTGCACTGCAATGTCCCGAGAGGGCATCCGCTAGAAAACACCTGTTGGGCGCTTCCTATCTTGGGCATTTGCGCTATTAACGGTGAATATTTCACGACCCATCGGTTCAGGGTTGCGTGATCGACTGCCACAGCACGCTCGGCTAATATCTCCTCAAGATCACGATAGGACACGGCATAACGGACGTAGAAAAACACGGTGTGGACGATCACGGCTTTTGGATAATGTGCGCCTTTGAAATCAATGGCCATGAAGGGTTCCCCGCCTGTAGCTCTTTTGCAAAAGCTATTCCGCGATCGGGACAGTATGGAAACCGCCCATGAAAATTTGCGACAGAACCAGATGGACAGCAACAACGTCGAACGCCCCATTGCCCTCAACCGCAATAACGCGCTGTTCGCGGGCCATGATGAAGGCGGCAAAACCTGGGCGCGCAGGCCTGATACCGCTTACGCAGCACTGCTCATTCCATGGGTGCGGCATAGTTCAGAAACTGGCACGCCGTTCTCATCCTCTTTCAAAATTGCGATAATCTGGGCCTCTGAATAACGTGATTTTTTCATAGTGAATCTCCTTGGCTTATCTTGCCGTGAAAATCCGTTTTTCAACACAACCATTTTTCGGGGGGATTACCCGTGCACTGCTATGTTCGCCAAGTCTTGTTTACAGTGTGGCAGCCAAGCGTGTGCCCTGGTCGATAGCGCGCTTGGCGTCCAATTCTGATGCAACATCAGCACCGCCAATTACGTGGCAAGCGATCCCTTTTGCCTCAAGCGCATCAGCCAAGCTGCGTTCAGAAACCTGACCAGCGCACATCACGATTGTATCAACCTCAATCAATGTTGGGTTTTCGCGGGCTTCGCCAAAGGACACGTGTAGGCCATTGGCATCGATCCGCTCGTAATTTACGCCACCAATGAAATTCACCTCTTTCATTTTCAACGCTGCACGGTGAATCCAGCCTGTGGTTTTCCCAAGGTTTTTACCGTGCTTCTGTGCTTTGCGTTGGATCAGCGTAATTTCACGGGCAGACGGTTCTGGTTGGGCACCCTCGGGTGCCAATCCACCGCGATGTTTGGATGGATCTGCTACGCCCCATTCGCGCATCCATTCTGGTAGGTTTTCGGTCGTGCTTTCGCCTTCATGGGCTAGGAATTCTGAGACATCGAAGCCGATGCCGCCCGCACCAATAACCGCTACGCGTTTGCCAACAGGGGCTTTGTGACGCAAAACATCAATATAACTTAGGACATTGCCGCCATCCTGACCGGGAATGTCTGTGTCACGCGGCAACACACCTGTGGCGACAATCACTTCGTCAAAACCAGTTAGATCATCTGCGCTAACTGCGCGGCCAAGTTCCGTTTTGATCCCCATTTCGGCGATCATCGTGCGATACCAATCTACAAGTCCCCAGAACTCTTCTTTGCCCGGCACTTGTTTGGCCATGTTCAACTGACCGCCAATTTCATCTGACTTGTCAAAGATGGTGACTGTATGGCCACGTTCTACCGCAGCCATCGCGGTGGAGAGGCCTGCAGGACCAGCCCCCACAATGGCGATATTCTTTTTGGTTGCCGCCACGGACAACGTCAACTCAGTCTCGTAACACGCACGCGGGTTCACGAGGCAGGAGGATATTTTGCCACCGAATGTATGGTCCAAACAGGCTTGGTTACACGCGATACACGGCGCGATCTGGTCCGCTTTGCCGTTCATTGCTTTCGAAACGAAATGCGCGTCGGCCAACATTGGGCGGGCCATTGACACCATATCGGCGCAGCCTGTTGCCAAAACCTCTTCGCCAACTTCTGGGGTGTTGATGCGGTTAGATGTGATGACGGGAATGTTCACCTGACCCATCAACTTCTTCGTTACCCATGAAAAAGCAGCGCGTGGAACGGATGTTGCGATTGTAGGAATACGAGCCTCGTGCCAACCGATGCCGGTGTTGATGATCGTCGCACCCGCCTTTTCAACTTCTTTGGCCAGTTGCACCACTTCGTCAAAGGTTGATCCGTTGGGGATCAGATCAATCATCGACAGGCGATAGATGATGATGAAATTCTCGCCGACAGCCGCGCGGGTGCGCTTGATGACCTCGATCGGTAGACGCATACGGTTTTCATATGAGCCGCCCCACTGATCGGTGCGTTTATTGGTGTGGGTGACGAGGAACTGATTAAGGAAATACCCCTCGGACCCCATGATTTCGACGCCATCATACCCAGCTTTCTGCGCACGTACGGCTGTCGCTGCAATATCGTTGATCTGCTTTTGAATACCCTCTTCGTCCAACTCGGCAGGTGGAAATGGAGAGATCGGGGATTTAACTGGCGACGGTGCAACACAGGCTGGATTGTAGGCGTAACGGCCCGCATGCAGGATTTGCATCGCAATCTTGCCGCCAGCATCGTGAACGCGTTTTGTTACGATAGAATGGTTCGCAACGTCTTCTTCGCTGGTCATCTCTGCCGCGCCGAATGCAACCGACCCTTCTGGGTTCGGGCCAATACCGCCTGTGACCATTAAACCAACTTCGCCACGTGCGCGTTCTGCGTAAAATTCAGCAACGCGGTTCCAGTCTTTTGTTTCTTCAAGGCCAGTGTGCATTGATCCCATCAAAACGCGGTTCTTTAATGTAGTGAACCCAAGGTCCAGCGGCGCAAGCAAGTGTGGATAATCAGACATAGTGACCCCCGTTAATGTGTCGTTTGGATGTAGATCACCCAAAGCCCGTGCCTATGTCACGTACTACGCGGCGTCATCGGGTTTGTGATATGGGGTAGGGCGCGTTAAGTCACTGCAAAAGGAGACTTCGATGACCCCTGAAGAGATTGCAAAACTGCCCTATCGCCAAAACGTTGGCCTGATGGTGTTGAACGGTGACGGCGATGTGTTTGTTGGCCAACGCAAAGATAATGCGGTTGCCGCATGGCAAATGCCACAAGGTGGCATTGATAAAGGCGAGGACGCGCAGACCGCTGCATTGCGCGAACTTGAGGAAGAGACTGGGATCAGTTCTGATTTGGTGACTGTGGAAGCCGTCAGCGCGGGATGGATCCCCTATGATCTGCCACATGGCCTTGTGGCGAAGCTTTGGAAGGGGCGGTATCGCGGCCAAGAACAGAAGTGGTTTTTAATGCGCTTTCATGGCACAGACGATCAGGTGAATATCCAAACCGAACACCCAGAGTTCTCTGAGTGGCGCTGGCTGAAAACCGCCGAACTTGTAGACAACATTGTAGCGTTCAAGCGGGATGTCTATGTCAAGGTAACCGAAGAATTCAAAGAGTATTTATAACATGCGTTTTATTGCCCTCGTCGTCAGCCTGATTGCACCTGCACAAGCGTTTGCCCTGTCTTGCGTGCCGCCATCCGTTGAATTCAGCTATGCAACGGCCACACAATCCAAAGAGACCTATTTGTTGGGGACGGGTACACTGGTCTTTGATCAGACACTTATGCCACGTTCGACTGTAGGTGTTGTACGACCCGCTGAAGTTACGCGTATTCCAGCTAAGGTTTCAGGAATGGCGTTTACCGGTGCTGGTTTTGATCAAGAGTTTGAAGCTGATGTCGAGTTGATTGTTCGGTGTATCCTGTCTTGGTGCCCTACGGTTGCTAGCGAGAAAGAGCATTTGTTGTTCTTGAAGCAAGCTGAAACCAACTATGAGTTGGCTTTAAACCCTTGTGGTGGTGCCGCATTCCCTGAACCAACGCCCGAGATGCTGGATAAAGTGTTGACGTGCTTTAAAGATGGCAACTGCAGCACTGATCCTAGCTAAGTTTAATGATCGGGATTTGGGGCGCAATCGTTTTGTCCCACCCGCTTGTATTCCTAGGGTCGTTTGCCACCTCGATTTTGCGGCCCACTGCTGTAAAGCCACTTCGTGCATAGAAATTGAGGGCCATAGGGCTGTCGATCGTACAGGTATGCAGGTGGAATCGTTCAACTGGATGGTCCCACACGGTATTGATCGCAAAATTCATCAGATAGCGGCCAGAACCCGTGCCGATTAGATCTTTGGTCAGCCCAAAGAAGGCAAGTTCGCATTCATTGTCCGTGCGGAAATCCAACTCTAACAAGGCTTGCGTTTGACCATCGCGCACCAGTGTAAACAACTGAACCTTCGGATCATGGATGATCGCTGACAGGTCGGCATCCTGCATAGTCAGTCGGGAAAACCACAGCCATTCCTCCCCAACACGACGATAAATATCGCGGTATTGATCAAGGGTAATATTCTCCATCCGGCGAAGGGTTACGCCATCGGGAGTTAGCACAGGGCGCGTGTCCGCCCGTGTGCGCATTTCAAGTTGAGTGATGACCATCGCCAACTTGCCTTTAGGAACGTCGTGATAGCCGTCGCTTAACATCAGTCAACCAATCCAGCAGTTTTGAACAAGGTCATCATGTCTTGTTCAGGGCGTGGCCCGATATGGCTGATGACTTCTGCAGCGCAGATATTGCCCATGCGGCCACATGTTTCCAAATCGCGTTCTGTGGCCATGCCAAAGATAAAGCCCGCGGCGAATTGATCGCCCGCACCTGTTGCATCAACAGGAACCACAGTGGTGACTGGAACGTCTACCCGTTCGCTGCCACGAATGATGGTCACGCCATCGCCGGACCGCGTGCACACAACCAGCGGGCACATGGCAGCCGTTTTTGCGAGCGCGTCTTCCAGATCATCGGTTTCAAATAGCGATTTCAGCTCAGCCTCGTTCCCCATGACGAAATCCAACTCGTCACCAATCATGCGCAAGAAATCAGCACGGTGGCGATCAACGCAGAATGGGTCAGAGATGGCGATGCCAGCTTTACCGCCAGCTGCACGTGTCAGGCGCGAGGCTTGCAAGAATGCTTCTTTGCCAGCGTCCTTGTCGAACAGATAGCCCTCAAGGAACATGATCTCAGCATTGCTGGCGACATCATCAGGCACGTCTTTTGGACCAAGATTGGTGGATATACCAAGGTAAGTGTTCAATGAACGCTCACCGTCTGGAGTTACAAAGATCATACAACGCGACGTCGGCAGGTTGCCGTCTGCTGCGGGTGCGTTCACAAAATCGGTGCCTTCATCGATCATGGACTTGGCATAGAACTGGCCCAACTCATCATCACGGACACGTCCGATGAAGGCTGTCTTCAAGCCAAGAGATCCAATGCCCGCAATGGTGTTCGCAACGGAACCACCAGCAGTTTGCAACCGCTCACCCATCGTTTGGAACAAGGCTTCGCTGCGATCTTGTTCGATCAACTGCATGATGCCTTTTTCGATATCCATCTCGCCCAAAAAGGCATCGGTGGATTGGGTGATAACGTCTACTACAGCATTACCGATGCCGACGACTTTGTACTTGGTCATATGTTCTTTTCCTCAAAAGGGCAGAGATCACGGATGATACATGTGCCGCACAATGGTTTGCGGGCCTTGCAGTGATAACGCCCATGTAGGATCAACCAATGGTGGGCGTGAAGTTGGAAGTCGGCGGGGATGTTATCCTCGACTGCGCGCTCGACGGCATCGACGGTTTTACCAGGTGAAATGCCAGTACGGTTGCCGACGCGAAAAATGTGGGTGTCCACGGCTTGTGCAGGCTGTTGCCACCACATGTTCAAAACGACGTTGGCGGTTTTACGTCCAACACCCGGCAATGATTGCAGCGCGGCGCGTGAATTGGGCACTTCGCTGTTGTATTCATCAACCAAAATTTGGCTCAGCTTTATTACGTTCTTGGCCTTCTGGCGAAACAGCCCAATGGTTTTGATATGATCGGTCAGGCCTTCAATCCCAAGGTCCAGCATCTTTTGCGGCGTATCAGCAATCTGGAACAATGCGCGGGTCGCTTTATTGACGCCCACATCTGTGGCCTGCGCCGACAATGCCACAGCCACAACAAGGGTATAGACATTGACGTGCTCCAACTCCCCTTCGGGTTCAGGATCAGTGTCTTGGAAGCGCGTGAATATTTCGCGGATCGTATGATAATCGAGCTGTTTTGCCATGGACGTCCTATGCCCGTTTGCGTGGTCTGCTGCAAGCATTGCGCAAAAAACGGGTCGATTGGTTGGGCGGCAGCCGTTAGTTAAGGGTTATGTTACACACAGACACAGAAAACAGCGGTTATCATTACAACGTAATGCGACGCGCCATCACGCTGATTGATGCAGCCGAAGATAATCTAAGCCTTGAAGATATGGCGGCACAAATGGGGATGAGCGCTGCACATTTCCAACGGGTGTTCAGTCGTTGGGTGGGTGTTTCGCCGAAACGCTATCAGCAGTACCTGACACTGGGACATGCCAAGACATTGTTGCACAGCCAGTTTTCGACTGTTGATACAGCCCATGCCAGCGGTTTGTCTGGCAGCGGACGACTTCACGACCTGTTTCTGCGTTGGGAGGCGATGAGCCCGGGTGAGTACGCCAAACATGGTGCTGGGCTGGTTATAAATTGGGGCTGGTTCGATACGCCCTTTGGACGGGCTATTGTTATGGGAACGGACCGCGGTATTTGCGGTTTAGGCTTTGCTGCCGAAATAGGAGAGGATGCGGCGTTTATTGACCTACGCCAACGCTGGCCAGATGCCCAATTCATGGACGCGCCAGAGGAGTTGGAAGGTTGGGTGAATACAGCGTTTGGTATCAACGAAGGGGGTGGAAAAGCACCGCTTCTTTTGATGGGTGGACCGTTCCAAATTAAGGTGTGGGAAGCTTTGTTAAGCGTGCCGTCTGGTCAGGTCACTTCATATTCCGAAATCGCAGAGATCGTGGGTAGCCCTAAAGCTGTGCGTGCAGTCGGTACAGCCGTGGGCCGCAATCCCGTGAGTTGGCTGATCCCGTGTCACCGCGCGTTGCGCAAATCAGGCGCGATGGGGGGGTATCACTGGGGATTACCAATGAAACGGGCGATGTTGGCGTATGAGGCGGCAAAGGCCGAAGCCTGAATTAGTGATCATCTTGGCAGGATGTCGCCGATTGGTTTTTCCCCTTATTTTGTTGTGCGGCATGATCCATATATAAAGGGACGACAATGAAGCCCTGCCCGAACGGGGCCGTAAACTTGAAGGCAGTAGGATATGAAACCGATGAAAACTCCGATTATTTTAGCAATGTGTAGTGCGATGGCGCTGGGCGCTTGTACTGATCCAGCATCTTTAGGCGGCAACGGCACCGTCTCAAATCAGAAAACCAAACAGGGCGCGATTGCCGGTGTGGCTGCTGGCGCATTGTTAGGTGCATTGGTTGGCAACAGAGATGACGCCCTTAAAGGTGCAATTTTGGGTGGCGCAGTGGGCGCTGGCATCGGGTACAGCCTTGATAAACAAGAAGCTGACCTGCGTCGCGATTTGGGCAATGAAAACGTTACTGTCCAAAACACAGGCGACCGTTTGATTGTGACGCTGCCGGAAGACATCTTGTTTGCAACTGACAGCTTCGCCGTGCGCTCAGATTTGCGCCGTGATTTGAATGCTGTGGCTGGCAACTTGCAGGCCTATCCGAATTCCACGATCCAGATAGTCGGCCACACGGACAGCGATGGCGACGCAGCTTACAACCAACAACTAAGTGAACGGCGTGCAAATTCGATTGCAGACATTCTGCTGGATGCTGGCATTCCGTTCTCTCGCATTCAGACCTTTGGCCGTGGCGAAAGCCAGCCCGTTGCAAGCAACCTTGATCCAGCGGGCAAAGCTCAAAACCGCCGCGTTGAGATCGTGATTTTGCCAAACGCTTAAATCGCGGTTTGAAAATGCACACTAAGTGTGAGGGCCTCGAAGATTTCTTCGGGGCCTTTTGCATTGTTTGTGTTGAAAGTCGTGTTTACTTTCATCACAATAGGAGGAATTCAAATGGCACATATTAGGCTACTCGGCATCTCAGGCTCACTTCGAAAAGACGCGACAAACGCAATGTTACTGCGCGAGGCGGCGCGACTATTTGGTGAATGTGACTACACGCAGGCAAATATTGATTTTCCATTATACGACGGGGACGATGAGACTGCGAATGGTGTGCCTGAAGCCGTACAGCTGCTAGCCCGTCAAATTGCGGATGCTGATGCGGTGATTATATCCACACCCGAGTACAATAAAGGGCCATCTGGCGCGTTGAAAAATGCACTGGATTGGGTCAGTCGCGTTGATCATCATCCTTGGGCAAGCAAACCAATCGCGGTGATGTCTGCGGCAGCTGGTCGTGCGGGCGGCGAACGTGCGCAAATGGTTCTGCGTGGATTTATGGTCCCGTTACGTCCTCGAATTTTACAAGGGCCTGAAATCCATCTGGCGGGCAGCGCAAATGCATTTGACGAGAACGGTCACCTTACGGGCGAAATGTACATCAAAGACCTAACGGCGTTGATGGAAAACCTGCGGGTTGAAATCGCACGTTAGTCGTTGGTGACACTGATTTCGATCAAGTTCCGATCAGGATCACGGATGTAAATCGAGATAATCGGCCGCGTTGCACCTGTACGTGCGACTGGCCCTACTTCGATTGTGATACTGTGGGTGGATAGATGTTCGATCCAATCTTTCAGTGGTGTTGCCGATAGAAAACACAGATCCGCACTCCCCGGTGTGGGGTTCGCAGATTTAGGATCGAACTCTGCCCCAGCCTGATGCAGATTGATCTTCTGAATCCCAAATTTTAACGCCCAGCGTTTGCTACCGTCTGCAATGGTAAAGCTTTCAGACTGCATCCCAAGGATGTCCTGATAAAACGAAGAGGTTACCTTGATATCTGCAACAGTCAAAACCAGATGGTCTAACGCGGTTAGAGTGGGGGATTGTCCCATTGCCCGATTGTCCTTATCCATTTTGATATGAATATTGATCCAAGCCAAACGGCAAGTCAAAGCGATGTTTTGGACGTTGCTCGCGCACAGGCTATGCAACACGCGTTGGGGCATGACCCTTCAATTCAGTCTGGCGATCCACTGCCGCCATTCTTTCACCAATTGTATTTCTGGCAACCTCAACCAGCTAGTTCTTTGGGCCGTGATGGTCATCCAAAGGTAGGCGGCCTTGTTCCAGATATGGGCTTGCCCCGACGCATGTGGGCGGGTGGCAGTTTGATGTTTGATCGCCCACTTGTCGTGTCTAGTCAGGCCACGCGGATCTCGCGCTGTGAAAGTGCAACACGCAAACAGGGCCGCACAGGGCCATTGGCGTTTGTCACAATGCGTCATGAGGTTTGGCAAAATGACGCGCTTTGCCTGACGGAATGGCAGGACTTGGTCTACCGCGAAGATCCTGATTTGGACGCGCCACGTCCAACGGTTGCAATGGCCGATACGGACGAGGAGGAGCGCATGGAAGTGGCCTTTGATGCCACCATGTTGTTTCGCTATTCCGCGCTGACGTTCAATGGTCACCGCATCCATTACGACCAGCCTTATGCGCAGGACGTTGAAGGTTACAGTGGACTGGTAGTTCACGGTCCCCTTTTGGCACAGCATTTGATGTTGATGGCGACACGTTCTCTGGGTGATCTTACTGAGTTTACGTTTCGCGCCACATCACCGTTGATGCATTTTGAAACGGCCACACTGTGCCGCAAAGGGCGCAAACTGTGGGTCCGTGGCCCAGATGGACGGCTATGTATGACGGCAACCGCCTAGGGGCGAAGCGACGCTTGGATATCGAAAATGTCGGGTATGTTGTTGCGGCCTTCAAGAACCAGATCGGTCATAACTTCTGCAATCTTCGGGGCCAATCCGAACGCAATCTTGAAGCCGCCATTCGCGACAAAATGATTGGGTCGATCAGGGAGCGCGCCCAACATCGGCGCACGTGTGCGTGATCTAGGGCGCAGTCCCGCCCAACGTTCGATCACGGGGGCATTGGCCAGAACGGGAAGGGCTGCGCGGATACGATTAATGATGTCTTCTAGCTGTTCATCGGTGGACTTTGGGTCGTCATAATACCGCTCTGATGTGGAGCCGACACCAATGGTGCCATCCTCATGCGGAATCACATGCAGATAGTCAGCGTAAAGCTGTGGGGCATTTGGCATGTCGAATTTCAACAATGCAGCTTGGCCCTTTTCGCCTGCGCCGACTTCATGCGCGTGGATTGCGCTTAGATCAACCAACCCCTGAACGCCTGTCGCCCAAATGGTTTTCCCGCTGTCTGGTGCATCCGTTTGGACCTCGACACCTTTGGTGCGAAGGGCAGCAACCAGTGCTGCGCAGGCCATCCGCGGATGCATGTGCGCACTTAGGGTGTCGTGGATCAGCATGCCTGTAGGACTGTGCGGTGCCCAAGGGTCCAGTGGATCGACAGGGATAACTGACCACTCTGCCTGCCCCTGCCAAAGCTTACGGGCGCTTTCTGAACGCGTATGTGAAAGGGCCAGCACATTGTCAGTCGCAATGGGCT
>Ga0307492_10001244_pt1 | contig 10610 bp, 11 predicted proteins | sample SI3LmetaG_FD_202365 | JGI IMG/M metagenome (GOLD analysis project Ga0307492, IMG submission 202365) | Sea-ice brine microbial communities from Beaufort Sea near Barrow, Alaska, United States - SI3L | ecosystem: Environmental > Aquatic > Marine > Coastal | place: USA: Alaska | collected 2017-05-06
GGTATTTGTTGGCCACAATACTCTCTGTTATTGGTGCTGCGGTTATAAAAATGGGCGATATAGACTCAAGCGAGATTTGGGTAGGGTTTGGCCTTATGCAAATAGCCAATATGGCTTTTGCATTCGGACAAGTTTATTATCGTGATTGGAAACGAGCTCGGCCGCACATTACTGATGCCTCAGTGTTTGGATTTTTATACCTAGGGGCCAGCATTTTTACCATCCTTGCTACGCTACTCATTTCTCAGCAGCCACCCATTCCTATTAGTGCAACACCGACCCAGTGGCTCGTCTTGGTTTATCTTGGTGTGGTTGCTTCGGGGCTTGGCTTTTTCTTCTGGAACAAAGGCGCAACCCAAATCAGTGTCGGTGTACTTGCAGCATTTAACAATGCTGTTGTGCCATTGGCGATGTTTGCCTCCTTATTTGTTTTTGGGGAAGCAAACGGAGGCACTTCACAAGAACTGGTGCGGCTGAGCATCGGTTCGTTGTTGATTGTGATGGCCTTGTTGATAGCAAAGCGAAGAGCAACTTGAATGGGCATGTCGAATTTAATGTGACAGAGCAACGTTACTAGGACACAACTAGCCATTCATTGCAATATTTGCAATGTGTGTCTGCTCATAAAAGAAATATAGTCAAAGTATGCGGGGTCCGCTTTAGAAACAGTATGTAAACTAACTTGGATTTATACTCTCAACTACCTTCTCTTTAAAGCTTAAGTCTGAATAGAACTGAGTCACCGAGTTTACTGGTTCTATCCCAGTGCGCAGCATTAACGGTACCGCTTTTTCAGTTGCCGTAACATAAACATTAGTATGGCTGTGACGTGCTAATAAAGGTCCAATAACATCTTTAAACATGACAGCCTGGTTAATTGATAGGGTTGTTGTAACCAGAATTGGAGTGATAAAGGGGGGGGATCAGAGTTAAATTAACTCTGATCCTTAAGCGCTGGGTAGTTAGAGGTTATTCTGAGCGTTCGGTAATTTCTAGTAAGTGATAACCAAATTGTGTTTTTATCGGACCATGAACAACATTTAATGCATCGTTAAAAACAACTTGATCAAATTCAGGTACCATTTGTCCTTGACTGAAATTGCCTAAAGCTCCTCCTTGAGCACCAGAAGGGCATGAAGAATGTTTAGCAACATCTTCGAATTTTGCACCATTTAGTATTTCTTGTTTCAACTCTGAACATTGCTCTTCAGTATCAACCAATATATGACGTGCACTAGCTTTAGGCATAGGATGTTTTCCTGTTAATAAGATTAAAAATATAAATCGGTAAATAGAACCAACTGTTCAACATTTTACGTGAATAGAGCAATATTCTCAATAGAATGAAAGGGCCATTGAGGTCCCTAGTTTGAAAGTGTTAGGTGTTACCTAGAACCCTATTTTATACATTGGTAAATCGTCTCGCTTTGTTATATTTGATGTTCAGGCTTCATCTGCATTCGGAGCTGCTGACTCATTTCTACGTTTTTTGGCATTACCTCTATCTGCTTTTTCGCTTCTCTTTTTCTTCTTGCGCTCATTTTTTTCAGTTACGATTTTGATTGCCTCTTCTTGCGATAGAGTAGGATGTTTGGCAAGTAACTCTTCGACTTTTCCGTTAATTTTGGTCATTGTTGTACCTTATGTTTTGTAAGTTCAGATGTTACAGGTATTTATCTGCTGCTGAAATAAGCAGGCATAAAACACACATCGAAACATGATTGAATTGATTACATCATAATGTCCAATAGTATTAACAAGTTAATATGGCTGCTCTGTTCATTTTCAACGAACCTGAACCCGCAGGTATGGATACATACCTTCCTTCCTAAACTTCTCAATACATCAAAGTCTATGACGCCATGGACATAATAAAGTTATGCTGACCTGACCGCATCCCATGCCTGCAACAGAGAAGCCGCAAGCACCTCAATATCACCTTTGTCGGTAAGCTGGGAAATGATGGAGATCCGCAAGATGGATTGATTTTTCCATGTTGCGCCCAGAACAAAATTTTTATTTTCTTCGCGAATTTTCCGGATTACATCGGTCGTCATCTGATTGCGTTTTTCCAGTTCTTGGTTTTCGTCGCCAAAAGCAATGGCCAGCTGATTTAATACTACTTGGTTTAGAATTCTGATCCCGGGGGTGCCTGCCAGTCGTTGTTGCAGTAGTTTGGCGCAATCATGATGGCGGCTGACCATTTCTAACACTCCCTCACGTCCCAAAGCTTGCAGCACCGCCCAGAGAGAAAATCCCCGCGCGCGCCGTGAAAGCTCCATACCGAATTGGGTTGGATTGCGGCCATCATCGGGATCACTGACCAGATAGCTGGCAGAAATATCCATGGCTCGGCGATGGGCGTTAGGATGTTTGACAATGGCATAACCGGAATCATAGGGTACCTGTAACCACTTGTGCCCGTCTACTGTCCATGAGTCTGCGTGTTCTAGTCCTTCACAATGGTGAGCAAGGGAGGGGGCTGCCCGCGCCCAGAGACCAAAAGCGCCGTCAACATGAACCCATGCATTATGCGTTTGACATAGGGGGATAATGTCATTAAATGGATCGAAGGCGCCGGAGTTGATGTGGCCGGCCTGCAGGATCACAATTTTCGGTCCGTCGGTTTGACCCAGTTTATGTTCAAGATCAGCAGGCAGCATTCGACCTTGGTCATCAACCGCTATAAAAACAAGGTTTTTGCGCCCGAAACCGAGATACCTGAGGTTTGAGAGAATGGTAGCATGGGCCTCTTCACCCAGAAATACCTGGATGTTGGGTGCCCCGGTTAGGCCTTCCTGTTCTAGGTCATAGCCCTGGCGTCTTAAGACTTCACTGCGAGCCACACTGAGGCAAATAAAACTGGCAGTAGTGGCTCCCGTGGCGAAGGCAAATGAGCACTGGGGTGGCAGATCAAGTAGTTCGAGTATCCATTTTGCACAGACTTCTTCAGCAATAGCGGCGGCAGGAGCGGTTTGATGGATGGCTGCATTCTGTCCCCAGGCAGAGGTCAGGATATCCGCGGCTACGCCAATGGGATGAGAGGCTCCTTGAACCCAGGCATAAAAATTTGGATGAGTATTGTTGACCAGACCGTGCTTGGCGGCACTGACTAAATGCTCGATAACTGCCTCGCCGTTCAAGCCCTTACTCGGCAAATCGCCGTCAAACCGTGCTCTGAGTTCGGCCGTTGTTGCTGAGGGAAAGGCCGGTAATTTTGCTCCATCTTCACGCCATGCTACCGCATGTTCAAGCGCCTTCTCGGCGGCCGCTTTGAATTCTTTTTGAGTGGTCATGGATTGCCCTTATAAATTGTTGAAGTATTATGTGGTGCCCACAATATGTATGGGGGTCACTGAAACGCTCAACTATTATCCGCAGAATTCCATTCAGCTAAGTTGATTTCTGAAACAACACCCAGAGTGATTTAATCCATGTGTGGTGTTGGTCGGTTGAATTCGTAGCTCTTACCTGATTATCGAGTTAAGTCAGAGCTATTTCTTTTAATCTTACAGCATTCCACATAGATAATTGGCCTCTCAGGAATTATCTATGCTGATCGGTATATAGTATTCACTCGGTATTAGGCGCGACTGCTTCACTCACCAAACCGTAATCACCTGATGTGAGCTCTGCCGCTTTATAAGTGCCGCCAGGTACAGCAAGCTGTAACTGCTGACCATTGAGTATATCTGGGCCTACTACTACTTTTTCGTAATGTCCGTCTGGGTAAATCATGTGATATGTAATCGGGGCACCCATATGATAAAACTCGATACCATCTGAATACTTAGTATGAAAATGATCGATACTATTGTCGTCGGTCAACATGTAATAGATAGCGGTCATTGTGGTGCGTTCACCACGTGCAGTGGTGACTAGTTCCCTGTGATCGGCTTTAAATGTTTGACGAAAATACCCTCCTTCAAAGTGATGATCCAAACCGAGCTGTTCTATCCTCTAGGATACAGCGGCCTGTGCAATCTACTAATTCACAAAAATCAATTAAGCTGTAAACAATGCCTTTAGGCATGTCTTGTCTATGATTGCCCACAAAACGCATGAGTTTCCTAGGTTGATCGCCCTTAATCAAAGAGTGAATGTGTTGCTTAATACTGGGGTGTTTTGACGTTTCTGGCGTGGTTTCCATCTTGGCGCGAATAGGGTTTAAATCGACATACACCATACATGCTAGTACCGCACTTTCATCCCTCCTTGCCGTAAAAGCAGGCTTGAGATTTGAATCGTACCTCCCACTAAATTTATCGGGAATAAATTAGAACAGCTTTAGCTGGCCCTAAAGGGGGAACGCCAAGGATGGTGGCGAATAAAATCTGCCTGTGCATTTGTCTTCTTTATTTATCACTCGTCACTATTGTGACGACCTAGAGTAAAAATAACAGTCTGCACCTTTAAGACAGACTATATTAAAAGCCTAAATCGATGCCTTTTTTCTTATTCCGTTTCATCGACTTTGCTGTTTTAGCTACCTGCTTTCTTAAGACCATACCAGGCTTAAAACCACCACCACTCATAACTTCAGCATAGGAAATCTTTGAAGTTACTCTGGAAACTTCTACTAAACCAACCTGTAGTTCAGCTCTACCAATTGATTCCTTGGTGTAAGGGTCTATGAAAACATCACCAATCTCGTACACCGCAAAAACACTGCCGGTTTCGACCGTGTCACCACCAGCATTAAAGACAACCGTATCGCCTTCGACATTGACGAGTTTATGAGGATAGATACGTGTAACTAAATCATCTATTGCCACTTTAGATACAGACTCGATTACTTGATCTAAATTTTGATACGCAGAAGCATCAACTTCATAAATATCCGAAAATTTAACTTCAGAGGTAACAGTATCAATTACGCGTACTCTAATACTTAATATCCCATCCCGTATTTGCGATGTTTGCCCAGTAATTTTAGACGTAGTGAGGTAAAGGTTTGCATTCGCCTCTACAATTTCAGAGAGTAAAAGCAAGTCAGCGCCCATCACTTGGCCTAATTTAGCCTTCTCTTTAATCGGTGTTGCCGGACTTGAGATTAAATGTATCTCCGCCGCCATAGATGACAAGTCTTGCCTTGTTAATAGCGAAAACTTTCGACTTTGTACAACGAACTGCTCGATAGAACGATTAACTTTTTTCGACACTTTCGCACCGTTAACTGGTTCAAAGAACTGGTATGTTGGTTCTTCGTAGGCGGTAGTGAGTAACGCTAGTCTCTTTCGTTTCGATTTTGCATTTGCTTGATATTTATAAATTTTAGCTTTAACAGTGACAAAGTAATTACCATTAGCTTCTTGTTTTTGGCTAATTACTTCATAGCTATCAATATTGCCATTCACTCTGCTTTGCATAGCTGTATTAGTATCTTGAGCATTAGCTTGGAATTCCCCGCCATCGCTATCGGCGTAGCGAAGTGACTCATTGACCACTGTCGTAGAAGACGCTATTTCTATGCCAGTTACCTTCGCAATAGCATTAGCCAATGATGACTTTAGCGCTGAATCATAACTGGTGCCAACTCCTTTAGCTTGAATTTCAACTGAAACCACTTTTGCAGTTGCGGTGAAACTTAAAAGCACAAAGAGGAGCACAATAGTTTTATATATCAGCGCCATATTACCAATCCTCGTCATTGATCACGATCCTACTCTTTTTGTTCGCCCCTTTATCCTTATCAGGCGCCGTTATTCCTTGTGAAAATGCGGCTTGCTCAGCTGCACTATTTTGCGAACGACGGATGCCCTGATTCATCCCCATAATGCTTGGACTCCAGGCATAAGCTGATAAATAGAAGCTCATACCATCAACTGTTTTTTTATCAAGGTATATTTGTTCGGCACCCACAAGGTTTAGCTGAGAACTAGCATTAAAACTAGTGTCAACAATCGAACCGACTATATTGTCTTGTCTTGTAGTTAGTCTAACCGTATCTTTAGACATATTCACTTCAACAACTTTAGTCTGTTTAACATCTCTAACTGAAGTAGCCAAACGACTAAAGTCGATATTCAACTCCGAAAACCTCGTTAATTCTGCAAGAGAGTTAGCCGTTGCCTGGTCGGCATCATTTATGGCACCAAGTCCCGCCATAAAATCATCCGAAGATACGGTAGTTTGCGTTGCGCCATAGCCATAAATAGCCCACTCTCCATTTGATAATCTCTTCATCCTAGTACCAACAAGCGACTGCGGAAAATCAGGGTATTTATTAAGGTCTTTAATAACTTGTTTTGATAACTCGTCTAATGCATTTGCATTCACACTGGCTGGGGAGACCTGGTTTTTCAATACCGATGCAACGGCAGCTGTCTCAGATGATCGCATTAAAATAATGCCTAGCTGGTTATTATGAATGACCGATGCCCAAACTCTTCCACCACTTAAAATATCTGATATCGATTGAATTTGCTCCTCGGTTTGTTCAAATTTAGCACCTTCGTATTCACACGTATGCACGAAATCAGCTTGCGGCTTTTCAGCTTCATTTTTTTGTTTAGCTAAAGTTTCATCGTCTTTCAATTTATTAGCTAGCAGAGAGAAGATAGAACCCGCATCCTCCTCTTGCTCTTTAACATCTTTTAAGTATAGAGCGTACCTTACCTTTGCCTCTTCTCTGCATTGCTCTTTGTACTTGCCGTCCATCGCATTACCGCGGCTACTGCGTATATCTATTGATGATTCAGTAGAAGAGTTTAGGCCATTTTCAGCCGTCTTTACGGCTATCTCTTTATAGCCGCTAATCATCGCTTGTCTATACGCCATGTTGACAGACTCAATATACATAGCGCTGCTTGGATCTGTATTACCTAAGGTACCAACAGCAGAAACCACCGTATAATTTTTGCCTTGTTGGTTAAAAAAGCGCTGTAACTGATTGGCCCAAAGACTAAATTCGGACATTACGTCGTCATTTGCCTCTAACTCAGGAGGACCTGGCGGGCGCTCCTGAGAATATGTATTCGCAGACAGTAATAGCAAAACGCATAAGGTAAGCTTTCTCAAAGTTAAACTGGTCATTATTGTATTTACCTGTTTTAAATATTTAATTACCAAGATACAGTTTTAGAACTGCCGCGCTTAATAATGGGGACTTCTTCTTCCCAATACGCCAAACCGCTAGTGATGTCAGTTAATGATAACTGAAAGTAATAATCTACCTGAGTCGTACTGCGTTGCATGGAGCTATTTCTTTGAATAATTTTTCCAGATAGTGAAAAGTCAGGAGCAATCATTGTGCCCTTGCCAGCTACTCGAGATTGAGCAAACTCATCATTATTTCTGAGCTCTCTTGCTTGGTATGACATTTCGTCTTCTGCACCATTTGCACTGATCGCAGTTGTTACAACCACCTTCTTTGACTTAAGCAATGATACTCGGATTTTTTTAACTAATTGATCGGTATCAATGCGTTGCATAGTGTCATTAATAACTCGGCTAATAGCCAAAACATATCGACTATCATCTGGGTGATCGAGTGCGCCAGAAATCAGCATTGACTCAACCATTTTGTCTGCGGCTTCAGAAAAATCTCGATAATCGAGACCCATGACTGTGGGTGCAGTATCATTTTCAATATCGACTTTTATTGGTTTGGTCGAAGCGCATGCACTCAATGCAATAGAAACTGCAATAACTAATAATATTTTACTTTGATTCATAAATTAACCTTTTTTCAATAAAGATTCGTAATTAACCGATTCACTATTTAATTTAAAGAGTCGATATTCGACGTTTTGTTTTCAATTTTATGTCAAAGCGCCACAATAGAGACATAGGGTTTAGAGCTGCTTGTAGGCTGCTTAATGTACACAATACCAGAGCCGTTTGAAGGTAAAGAAACCTGATGACTAGTTTGTGCATATGGTATCGATAGTAAATTATCACCATTATTTTTGACTTTAGTTACTGACCAGTTAGCTGGGGTCTTACCCCAGATCCTTTTATCTGCCGAGGTAGTAACGGCAGAAATTAGTGATGCAGCAAATCCGACATAGATGTTTTCCTTAGCTGCTGCTTTTTGAATTACTCCCTTAGCTACGGCGGAAGCAATGGCACGAGTAAGAATACCGCTCCAACGTTTTTTTAATTCTGTTTTGGCCAGCTTTTCCATTGAACCTAAGGCCTGCATGGAAAGATATTTTCCATTTAAGGTATAAGTTGATGGATTAACTGTTGACTGGCGAGGTTTGACTGTTGGTAGTGCAATCGATAGTACAATGAATTCATCACCCACTTTCCACGGTATGTCATACCTATTCTCGTCAAGCATCGGCCCAAGACCCGTTTCAGTTATCACCCAAAAATAGCCATCGTTTATATCTTTCATATCGAATATTTCAGGCTTTTGAACTTCCACCATACTCTCAACGCGTTTCATTAACGTATCAGCATTGGTATGGTCTGATTGAGACGATAAGAAAAGCGCGTTGGTAAATGCGACAGCTGGGTTCATGAAATTGTCATAAACTTCCCATGAATTGACTGCATCTGACAACACGTGAGCTTCTTCATTACTTTCAAGTTGCTCCGAGTTTACATTTTTATTTTTTTCTTTAATTTCTTCTGCATATCGTTCAATTGCTATACGTGTTCTTTCGTTAGCTCGATTGAATTCAACTCTGGTAAAGTCGATATTACTTTCAGACCAGAAATTAAGGGCTTTATAATAGTTTACTAAAACTCTTTCAGTAGGCGTTGGTTCATATGAACGCATATTGTCATTAACCAGCAAAGATCCAATCGATTCGCCTGCTTTAGTGACTAATCCTTCTGTATCTTCATCTTTAAAAAGATATTCAATTGCATCATAATGTTCGCTAGAACGAAGCAAATTTCCAGACAAACGATAATTTTCGGCCACATCTAAATGTTCTAATACAGAACCCGCTTTTGGTTCAACAGGCAATAAAAGCCCCGCTTCATCCACGAATCCAAGATTTGTATCTCCCAACAGCGCGGCATTTGCATAGTTTCCTATTAAATACCCATCGTCAGGTTTCTTTCCGGTTGAGACGCAGCCAGACAAAAAAAGCACACTGACTGCACAAGATAGAATATATTTTTTACTCATAACAGAACCTTATTCAATATTTTACAGTTCAAAAATAAGAAAGATTTTTCAGTATTTTCAAGGTTGTTTTATCTCGAATAAAGCCATTTTTAGATAGTGTTTTGTCATTTTATTGACTAATTCTCGCCTTTCCTTTGTGTATCGTTAATGCAATTTCGAGGGGGAAATTGTATAGGAATAATAAAATTGCTTAGTTATATTTTTCAATACTTATGCATGTAAAAAAGTACCTTAAAGTAAAAATTCAAGGATTTACAAATTTTCGGAATATACTTAAAGACGATAACTAAAGTTACTTTAATACATTTACGAAATTCCTGAGTACAGATAAAATAAAACGCCATTTTTCATAAACATAAAGCAGAAGGCGATTTTTTAAAAAGTAGCAAAACAAGCATTATGTCCTAAGCTTAAAGGTACTCAAACCACCACGGACGGTCTGTCATGCCTCAGCCACGTAAAACCCAAATCAGTTTAATCGATACCCCTTATTGTGTGCTCGGAGTTCAGCATTGGCATGGAATGGAATGCCTAAATGAAGCACGAGTCTATTTGAAATTTACAACGGGATAAGCAGATGCAAATCCCATTGTGACACTATTTGGTTGTGCTGATAGTTGAGTTTAAGCGGCAGTGACTTATCGTATGTTGATAAGGTGATGTAACCCGCGGATAACGGGAAGTGAGGCGAATTCGTTACGCCAACAGGCTTTTCTAGACTAAGTATTGGACGGATGAAGAACATGAACCGATTAACCCGCATCTATGGGCTGAAGTGTCGCCACTGCCTACACGAATTAACAGGCAGTATGGTGTCTCAATATGGCTATTGATAATCAGCCACATTGTCGATTTTATAAGTAAATAATAGGTGCTACACATCCAGCTTAGACATTGCTGTAACTCAGCACCTGATTCACTAAAAACGCACTGATTTGTGCGGTTTAATCCTGCATCTAGGGGTTAGCAAAGGTGGTGCACTTCAACCTTTAAGCTAGGTGTTTATGTTGTTATTTTTAACCATGGCTGTCTTCTTTATTTTCAGGCTTCATCTGCATTCGGAGCTGCTGACTCATTTCTACGTTTTTTGGCATTACCTCTATCTGCTTTTTCGCTTCTCTTTTTCTTCTTGCGCTCATTTTTTTCAGTTACGATTTTGATTGCCTCTTCTTGCGATAGAGTAGGATGTTTGGCAAGTAACTCTTCGACTTTTCCGTTAATTTTGGTCATTGTTGTACCTTATTTTTTGTAATTCAGATTTTACAGGTATTTATCTACTACTGAAATAGAGAGGCATAAAACACACATCGAAACATGATCCATTTGATTACATCATAATGTCCAATATATTAACAAGTTAATACGGCTGCTCTGTTCATTTTCAACGGCTCTGCCCCAGCAGGTTATTTTTGCTAATGGGTATCATTAATGTTTTTTGTTTGGCGCATTATTTGGGTTTATCGAAGCGCTTGCAATTAGACTGTAAATTTCACGAGAGTTAAAGCTGATGGTGGGCAATAAA
>Ga0307492_10001245_pt1 | contig 10609 bp, 4 predicted proteins | sample SI3LmetaG_FD_202365 | JGI IMG/M metagenome (GOLD analysis project Ga0307492, IMG submission 202365) | Sea-ice brine microbial communities from Beaufort Sea near Barrow, Alaska, United States - SI3L | ecosystem: Environmental > Aquatic > Marine > Coastal | place: USA: Alaska | collected 2017-05-06
CAAAGATACGTTTTTCTAACCAATCTTTTCTATGGGAATAATCTTGTACGGTTAACTCATTGACTCCGTATAAAAACCTCCTTCTAACGCATCTGTTTGTACAGTGATTTAATCCGGCGTTTTCGTTATCAACGATATTCTTTCTGGCAATGGTCATTTCATTCATCCTTAAATCATTGTGTTTATTATTTTGATGAATGTTTTGTAAGATTACAATGCATGACCCCGGTTATTCATGTAGGTGAATGCTAGTTGTAGTTGTGAGTGAATGGCTGTAATTAGGCTGTCTAATTTTTTATCATATTGTTTTCATAGTGCGGTTTGAATGTTTACTTATATCTACTCATTCATGGTCTGATAAATATTCGCATTTAAATTTTCTACTAAATGATAGAGTAATCCCTTTTCTGACAACGCAAAATGGTTACTGTCTGTAGTGAACAGAGGTTTTGCACTCTGGTTAGGTGTAGTTTTGAGCATCAATTGGTATTTTGAACCCTCTATTTGCTGCCATGTCCAAATATCGCCCATTTTTTTTAAGTTAAAAATTCCTCGATTTAAAAAGCTAGCTGCAAGTATTTCCTTATCTTTTACTTTATTCTGAACTCGACCAGAATAAAGACTACCGCTTGAATCTTGCCATAAAATATCATTGTCATTTTCCGCAAATTGAATCAAAGACCATTTTTTATTCTCTAATGAAACCTGATCCGTTTTGATATCATAATAATTAACTCGCCAACCATCTTGGCTTTTGATGCTATAGGAAATTGTCTGGTTATTTTTCCAAGACAAACCACGAATTTCACCTTGGGATATTTTTAGAGTTCTCGACTTGCCATTTCGACTATCAATCAAATAAATTTCATTGAGTCCACGCCCAAGTAAATTGTTTCCATCATACGACCATAACAGATCTACAAAATGAATGCCGTTTTTCAATACTGTTAATTTTTTTAAATCACGGCCTTCAGGATCACTCAACCAAACCTCTTCGTTTGATGTACTGAGTCCTATGTAAGCGATTTGATCTCTATTAAAAGCAAACGTAGCGAGCTTGTCATCAACCGAGGTGTTGGCCACTAACAGGTGATTATTTTTTTCAAAATCGTAATAAAGTGCATTAAGGTTGGCATAACCCGCAACGAATAAATAGTCTTTGCCATTGATATGACGCTGAGGCAATCTCAATTGTTGGCTGCCAGAATAAACTACGCGCTTATCTTTCCCTTGAAGATTATAACTTACCAGTTGATAGGCTGGATGATCACCCATTAAAACAACACGTTCACCAGAGTGATCCCATATCCCACAGCAAATATAGGCATCTTGTTTAAATAATAATTTAAGCTCATCTGTTTTTAAATCGAGTGAATAATAACCCTCCCATACTTGTTTATCAGGAGATGAAATCAACAATTTATTTTCCGTTGGATGAAGATCAAACTGACTATTACCATTAAAATATTGTACCGGTTGATTGAGGCGACGTTTTGTTCCGTCAACTAGATCCAGTTCAAATAAACTGTACGGAGAACTTAAATCGTCAGCTTCTGTATAAATTAGATGTTGGTCATTATGAGTAAAGAGTATTTTTCCATAGCTGCCCGCAGGACAATTATGAATTAGTTCTGGCTCACCTAGAATTAAGCCATTTATTTCACGAATAAAGTACTGGCATATCTTGCTGTTTGCTATCAAATAAACAATAGCACTACCGTCACTATTCCATGAACTAGGCCCAGCGCTAACTTGTTCCCCATGTGAAATCTCAACAGTGGATTCATCCGCTAATGACTTTATCCTTAATTTGATTTTTCCATCAGTTAACTCCATATAAGAAAGATATCGTCCATCAGGAGAAAGCTTAGGATTAGAATCTTGTCCAGCTGAACGTGTTAAAGCCTTAACATTGGTAATTGTTGATGGTTCTTTATCCTGTATGAAGATGAAAGTGATCCCAACCAAAACTATGCCCAATAAAATTATCAACGGGTTAATAATACCTGGCTTTTTCATCGAAGAAGATACGCTTCTATCATCAGCTGTATTAGCAGCTAGGGTTATTTTGCTGTCTGATTCTGAGGTGACATCTAGGCTTTCTAGATTATTCTCTTGTTCATTTATCTCGCTTACCTCAGCAATGAACTTGTATCCCTTTTTAGGAAAAGTCGTAATAAATTTGGGTTGTTTAACATCATCATTGAATATTTTTCGCAATTTGGTAATCAGTTTACTGACGGCATTATCGGTAATCATGCGACCTAGCCAAACTTGGTCAATCAATTCATCGCGACTGATAATTTGATCTTGATGACGACAAAAGAAGGCCAATAATTCTACAACCATCGGCTCAAGTTGTTGGCGTTGAGTTAAATTTTGCTCTGCTGAGGTCAAGCTCTGCTGCTTTTCGCAAAATATATAGTTTTCTATTTTCCAACGCATGCAGTTAGTCATCATTTCTCTAAGTCATGGAAAAATAACATATTTTCATCTTTCGGTCACTCAAAGTCGACTTCTTATATGAGCTTGGTCACTAAAAGTCACAACTAGTCACAGTGTTTTCACGACTTTTATTCAATTCGGTTTTAACATCATTTCCAGCAATCACGCACACAGGAAAATAACTATGGCCATTATTCAGACCACTTTTAAGATAATCTACAATATCGCTATCTTGGACATCAAACAGATCCCAATAGGGCTTTTACTATTGATGACTTTTGGGGAGACTTCTCAGGCAAAAGATGTTGAACCACTTAGTTTTAAAACGCCAACAGCGTTAATTAAACAAAAACTAAGCACCAAACAAGACGCTATAGCTTTGTTGAATTCCGAACGCTTGCATATTCAATTACTTGAAATTGCAAAAAAAATTAGCGCTAGTAATCAAAAAAAACTTTCAATGGATAATGAAATTGCGCTTAACTCATTCCTCAAGCAAACTGAAATGACATTGGATTTGATTGCAAAAAATCGAGACCCATCAAGTTTCTATCATTATTTTCTGTATTCAAAATTCAATAAAAATACCGCTACTTTAAAAACACCTAATCAACAAGGATTAACAAAACCACTTAATCAATCTGTTTCAGAATATTCTGGTGAAGCGCTACACAAAGTCAACTACACCATGAGTTGGTCTTTATCTCGGGGCCAAGATTACATGTTCGATATTTTTAGGAACTATCAAAAGCTCGAAAAACTGTCATTAAATCAAGCAATAAATCTGATTTCCAATTTTCAACTTTATAAAGTCTATGAATATGTATTGCCGGTTGCTATTCCAATCATCCACGCCGAGCAGAATAAACGCTATCTAGTAGAGACCGATGTGTTAATTAAAACACCGGATGGTGCAACTATCTCGGCTGTTGTGGTTAGAAAACGTGGCGATAATATCAAGCGCCCTAGCGCGTTTCAGTTCACCATTTACACCGATGACAAATGGGCAACAACAGAAGCTATGCACGCGGCTGCTCATGGATATATTGGGGTCATTGCCAATACTCGAGGCAAAGGAAAGAGTACAGATAAGATAATCCCTTGGGAATACGATGGCAAAGATGCTACAGCAGTAATAGATTGGATTTCAAAACAAAGTTGGAGCGATGGAAGAGTTGTCATGTATGGTGGTAGTTACCTTGGTTTTACGCAATGGGCTGCAGCAAAATATAGTCACCCAGCATTAAAGACCATCGTACCTTATGAAGCCGCCAATCCAATGGTTGGATTACCCGTTGAAAATAATATTTTTATTACTCCAAATTATCAATGGGCGTTTCATGTGACTAACAATAAGACCATGGATAATTCCGTATATGAAGATTGGAAACATTGGCAAGATACATATGATAATTTATTTAGCAGTGGGCGCGCATTTAAAGATATTGATAAAGTCGAGGGAACACCAAATCCCTGGTTTCAAAAATGGTTGAGTCATCCCAATTTTGATAGTTATTATCAAAAAATGATGCCTTACAAACAGGATTTTAACAAAATAAATATTCCTGTACTGTCTATTACTGGCTATTTTGGTGCCTCAATCTCAGCACTATATTTTTTAAAAGAACACAATCGATATAATAAAAACGCCAACCATACAGTTCTTATCGGTCCATACAATCATGGTACGGCACAGGGCATTCCTCACAGCAAGCATAGCAATTATAAGCTCGATGAAGTCGCTTTAAATAAAGATACTAAAGAAATCACTTTTGAGTGGTTTGATCATGTGTTGTTCAATAAATCCAAACCAAAACTGTTAAAAGATAAATTTAATTATCAGTTAATGGGCAGCAATAGCTGGCAACATAAACCATCATTAGAAAAGCTCAATCAACGCACAAAGACTTATCATTTAGGAAAAATAAAAAGTAAAGACTATGAATACCCTCTAACCACAAAGTCACAAAATAAAACGGATTTTATCAAGCTAAGGGTAGATATGAGTGATAGAAAAACTCAGACCAATCTGAGCTCATGGAAAGTTATTCAGGAAAAATTGAATGAGCCCAATGGTTTAATATTTATCACTGAAGCATTTGAGCAAACACAACAACTTGTAGGTTCAGTTACTGGATATTTCAATCTATCGGTCAATAAAAAAGATGTCGATATTGGTTTTAAATTTTTTGAGCTCAAATCGAATGGCGAAACTTTTAAGCTGGCCCACTACATCAGTCGAGCTAGCTATGCCAAAGATATGAGCAAACGCCAACTACTCACACCGAATAATAAAACCATGATCTCAATTGTTAACAGCACTATGACCGCAAAACTCATCGAAAAAGGTAGTCGTCTAGTGATGGTACTTAATGTTAATAAAAACAGTAAGGCTCAGGTCAACATGGGTACTGGAAAGGATGTCAGCGAGGAAACTATTGATGATGCCGGAGAGCCTCTAGAAATTAAATGGTTTAGTGACAGTGAAATAAATATTCCCATCACTCCATGGAAGCCCGATAATTAAATCGTTTTATCAAATTGATGCCTATTAATTTAGGCATCAACTAAATAAATCTAACCCTCAGGGAGACACTTTAATTCTATTAAGCCTCAGCTAGCTGTAAAGAAAAATAATAGACAGTTAGAAATAATAACTGGAAAAGTAACCACATCCTCCAAAACGAAGAACAATCAAAAGCTAAAGTCTACTTGGAAGTAATATTGTTATTTTTTTGTTGGTTTTAGAATGAAAGTAGAGAGTTAGGACGAAAGAAATTTTTCCCTAATGAGAACTGTTTTTTAAATGTAAGGGGGAAAGAGTAATCTAGGTTGGATCTTCGTAAAGCAACTTTGCGGTGTTAATACTTTTTAGCCATTTCTGCTTCAGCTGCCTAGCTTTTTCTTTATCAGTTCAATCGGCTCCACGAGATGGCAATAGTTTTAGCCATAGTTTTCAATTTTTTTAAGCCAATGGGTTTGTTGTAAGTTAAGTCGATGAAGTGATGACCGAATATTGGAAGCCATCTTGGATTTGTTAGGATTAATATTGGATTTACCAGTCCACTGGACGAGCTCGACATAATCTTTTAAGTTCATCGGTAACAATTCGTTCTCTTACTTTTGAGGTGATTGCAGAAACGGACTTGTCTAGATGTTCTTAGGTGAACCATCGGTAAGTAAAAAATATGATATTATTCTTGGCGCGTTCCGCCCTAGGTTTCAGATTTTACTTTCAAATGGGTATGTAGCATAACAATATCAGCTCCTGACTATATCTGTTTAACTTTCGCTCGCAGGCATTTCCTCCTGTGCCTTCAAGCTGAGCTCGAGCAGATCTTTGTGCGCATCTTTCATGTGCTGCGCCAGTTCGTGTATATCGGGCATCAGTTTTTGACAGGAGATTACTCCAAAGTCAAGCCAACCGTTATAACTTTGCAACGTAATATTCAGTGCCATGCCGTGATAGGGGATCGAGACTGGGAATGTGCTGATCTGTTTAGCGCCTGCAAAGTAGAGTGTCATATTAGGCCCGGGAACGTTGGAGATCAGAACGTTTGCGAAAGGTGGTAAGGAGTTAGCTACTCTGGCTCGAGTCAATGTCGAGGCAATACTGCTCACCAGCCAAGGTGCACCGATTGACGGGAAGTCTGTTGGCATAATGGCCTTTACATCGGACAGTAGTGTTTTTGTATTAGAGGAAGAGGCCTTGATTGCCTGTAGTCGTTGCAGAGGATCTTTGATGGTAGTCGCAAGGCTCATGCGGGCGATGGACACTTGGTTACTCAACTCGGTATTGCCTTCAGGGCGCAGACTTACTGGTATAGCTGCCAATAACGATTCTTCGGTTCGGAACCCTTCATCTGCGAAGTAGCGATTCATTCCTTCGCCAGAAATTGCCATGACTACGTCATTAAGACTGACATTATTCAGTGTGGCTATTTTTTTACAATCGGCGTACGGAATGGAAAAGCGCGCGAAGCTGCGTTGATTAGTGATGGTCGCGTTCAGCGGCGTTTTGGGTGCAAGCCAGTTCATCCGCTCTGCATTGCTACCATCTGGGTTTTTAGTCGGTTGAAGTATCTCAATGGCCTTGCGAGTCAGCTTAGGCAAGTTTTTAGCCAATTTAAGTGATTGGCTGATATTGTGCATCACGCCTGAGGCTGCAAGTTCAGCTATGCCAAAATTATCGTCGCTAGAGGCAACTCTGCGGCGTGAGCGTCTTTTCGGTTTTCGCGGCACTGCGGTCACATCCATAATAGCTTCCATTAATATTTGGCCACCCATGCCGTCCAGCGCAGAATGATGCATTTTCGAGTAGAGTCCTACGTATCGAGTGCCCTTAGGTAGGTCTGAAGGGACGGGTAGGCCGTCGAGTATATACATTTCCCATAATGGGCGGCTGCGATCAAGTAGACTGGAATGCAATCGAGCTACCAGTTTGTCTACGGTAATACGCGTTGCAGGGGGCGGTACAATCACGTGTCGAATGTGGTAGTCAATGTCGAGGTCTTCGTCCATAACCCAAATAGGATTTGCTATATCGAATGGCATATTGATTAGCTTGCGCTGAAATATGGGAGCCATGTGCAAGCGGTTTTGGATGTGGTTTCGCACATCCGCCATAAAATCTCCAGAATAATCCGCAGGCAACTCCATTATGCTAAGGCCGCCGACATGCATCGGAGTTTCAGGTGATTCCAAATGTAAAAAGGCGGCATCCAAACCACTGAGGTGATCCATAGGGTATCCTTGAGATTATTGAAAAACGTTTTTCGCGACTAGGCGAATACCCATTTCAGCATGAATTGAGGGTGTCGTCCACTATCAAAGAAAAGTAATGTCAAATTTATGGCTTTAGCAACGGCCGTGTAAGATAAATTCGGTTTTATTATACCTAGGAATTTCCACTCTAGCGGATTGCGCTTAGCGATCTCTTCAAAAAATTCTGCATAGGTTATCCGCTTGGCATAGCTGACCATCGCATCCACTAAATCACCCGCTAATTTGGCAATGACTTGGTACCATTTCTTAAATGATGTGGTATGTTGAAGGCCAAAATAGCGGACTCTTTGGAAATTTTTGGGAGAATATGCTGAACCACTCTTCCGATAAAGATCCGAGCGCTGACAGTTTCATGTCTTTAATATCGACATCACTCTTTGCAGTCGTTGTAGCGGGGCAGTCAGGATTCTCGCTTGTATCGACTATCCGGTGGTGACCCGCAAAATTCTGGAGCATTTGAATAAGAAGTGCGGACCACCGGTTTGGGTTAATCGACTACCAGAACCTCGAGCACCGCCACAGTTTGAGTTATTCGATTAAAATAAGGCTGTAAAAATAACGAAAATACTGCTTACGGGAGGCTGGTAGATATTATTTCGATCAAAGGTTCATAATTCAGTTTTTTTGCACAATTATGCGACTATTTTACCTGTTGATCCGAGTGGTTTACTAAAAAAACTCTAGTAAAATAAAGTATTGTTAGAGTCATATTGACTGTGGTAGGCTTAGTGAGAACGAGGAATTAATACTTCCTATACTCTTTTGCTTTGTTTGTATTAAATATGAGGAACTCCATATGAGACCAATGAAAAAACAACTTGTTACTACGCTGCTTGCCGGCACCTTATCGGCATTCGCTGCGACTGCTGATACAGTCATTTTCGATCTAGAAAATAGCGATGCGGATGGTACGGTAGTTAACACCGTTACCAGTGGGGGAGTAACGATAACGATCGCGCCGAGTGCAGGTAGCATGCATATGTGTACATATGACGATAGCACCCCGCTTTGCTTTGCTGGTTTAGGCCTAAACGGTCCGCTTAATCCCAGTAACGTGTCTGGCAGACGATTCATATCTACTTATCCAGGTGTAGTTATCAATGATGCTGCACCCATAACTTTCACCTTTTCTGAGGCCATCAAGAGCTTCGGTTTTACCACGCTAGACCTGCTAGAGAATGGCGGAAACAATAACGTGACTTTCACTCTTTCTGGTGATGGTGGCAGCACCTCGCACTCAATCACTGGTCCTCAGGGCGCAAGCGGGGTTGATGTAGATTTTGCGATATCCTCCTCGTCATCCGATATTACGACCGTGACATTTACCCAGACAAGTGGCGGGAGCGTCTATGGTGCGGCATATGGCATCGACGACCTGTATGTTGAGGTTGGAGACATAAAGCCGATTATATTTGGTAACACTTACATAAGTACTGGTGCTAGTGCAGAAGTTTATGGCGACATTTTAGCCAATACTTATCTAGTTGCTGGAGCGAGTACCGTTGTGGAAGGCGAAATTCAGACCGGAGCAGCTGTCACAACCGGCGCAACGACTGACATCACAGGAAATATTAGAGCTGGCGCGGCTATAACGCTCGGAGCATCGACAGTTGTTGATGGCGATGTGTGTTCTGGCGCTGCTTTGACATTAGGCGCGGGTGCATCATACAATTATGAGGATTGTTCGTTTGACGCGATGACTTATACTAATAATGATGTTATCGCTGCACAAGGCTCCTATAGCGCACTAACAGCAGAATACCTATCTGACCGTAATCAACTTAATCCAACGATGTCTGTAGACGAGACACTTGACCCTGCCGATGGTTCTACTACCCACGATGGAACTACTGTTGTGTATAATGCAACAAGTCTGACTTTAGCTGCGGGCGTTACCCTTACGCTTGATGGTAATTATGATTGGGTTTTCAATATCACCGACATCTTGTCATTTGGTGCGGGTACCAAGATAGTAATGACTACGGGTAGTCAAGGCAGTGTTACCTGGAATGTAGGCGGCTATGCATCCATAGGCGCAGAGGCAGAAACCGTAGGGACTATCTTTGCTAATGGCTACATCAGTACGGGTGTGCGTGCGAAGGTAAGAGGCGCGGTTTCTTCTTCTGTTTCTTCTGAGCCTTCGCAGTCTTATTGTGGCGGCCTATTTTCAGCTACGTCGTACGTTACGATAGGTGCAAGCAGCACGGTCAGTTGCGAGTAGGCGGTGACTTAGAGAACTATAAGTAATAAGAAACGCTGAGGCTCATTGGCTTGAGTCATCGGTACTTTGCGGAGTTAATATAACCCCCCCTCCCAGATTTCCCTTGGAGGGGGGTAATTTTTTTAGTTTCAAAACTAATAGATAATGCCTTTGGTAATACATCAAAACCAGCCACCCCGATTATAGTCATTATCTCAGATTAATAGGGTCACGTCTTTCTTTGCCGCATCTTAACGCATGTGCTACCATCGCATATGGCTAGACAAATCCGAATAGAATACCCTGGAGCAATCTACCACATCACTTCACGTGGCAATGCACAGCAAGCGATATTTGATACTAAAGCCGATCGATATCATTTTCTTTCTATCTTAGCGCAAGCCTGCAAACGCCATCGCTGGAGCGTCTTCACCTATTGTTTGATGGATAATCATTATAGAAAATTATTGACAGTCATCATATAGTCAATCGCTTACAGTAACAATCCATAAAGTCGTACAAGCATTATCGACTTTACTGATTTATTGCTCGTTTTAATTGCTGCACAATAATAACCTCAATGAATATCAAGGATGATGTCATGGCGATAATAACATCGAAACCAGCCACCCCGATTATAGTCATTATCTCACATCTATATCAGCGTTTGCCGTAACCTTTTAAATCTTTCACGGGTTTAACTGAACGTTTTCATTATGTAAACTCTATTTATCAAAATGATTTTCAAGGACTGAAAATGGCTATTCCCCGTAAATATCTTGTTGATGATTCAACACCAGGCTTTTATCACTGTATTTCTCGTTGTGTTAGACGCGCTTATTTATGTGGTGACGATCCAATCACTGGTCATAATTGTGACCATCGGAAAGCTTGGCTAGAAACACGAATGTTAGAGCTCGCGTTTATTTTTTCAGTTGAACTTTATGCCTATGCAATCATGGATAACCATTATCACTTAGTGCTTTACCTTGATCCATTAGCGCCGTTGCACTGGTCTGATGGTGAAATTGCTGAAAAATGGTTGCTCACATACCCAGGCCGTTTGGATGAACCCGGTTTTGAACTTCAAAGGGAATTGAAGAAACAGGCGATTATGGCTGACAAGAAAAAACTTCAGAAATATCGTCAGCGCTTTGGTAGCCTTTCTTGGTTTATGAG
>Ga0307492_10001246_pt1 | contig 10608 bp, 10 predicted proteins | sample SI3LmetaG_FD_202365 | JGI IMG/M metagenome (GOLD analysis project Ga0307492, IMG submission 202365) | Sea-ice brine microbial communities from Beaufort Sea near Barrow, Alaska, United States - SI3L | ecosystem: Environmental > Aquatic > Marine > Coastal | place: USA: Alaska | collected 2017-05-06
GGCCGAGGACGGGCGCTTTATCGAGGTTCAGGGTACCGCCGAGGGTGTACCTTTTAGCCGTGCCGAACTCGACGAGATGTTAGCGCTGGGAGACAAAGGTATTCGTGAGTTGATCAGTATGCAGAAAACAGCACTGGAGCTCGTGTAATGCAGGATTATCAGCGCAAGTTCATTGAATTTGCCTTGTCCCGGGGGGTCTTGCGATTTGGCGAGTTCACCCTCAAGTCGGGCCGCATCAGCCCGTACTTTTTCAATGCCGGGCTCTTCAACACGGGGCAGGCGCTGAGTGAACTGGGAGATTGCTATGCGGCAGCCCTGGTTGATGCCGGGCTGGACTTTGATCTGCTGTTTGGTCCGGCCTACAAGGGCATTCCGCTAGTCAGTGCGACGGCTATCGCGCTGGCTCGCCATCATGGCCAGGACTGCCCTTATGTGTTCAATCGTAAGGAAGCCAAGGCCCATGGTGAGGGTGGCAGTTTGGTGGGTGCGCCCTTGCAAGGACGTGTCATGATTGTTGACGATGTTATTACCGCGGGCACAGCGATTCGTGAGGCGATGGCTATTGTGGCAGCGGGCGGCGCGCAAGCCGCTGGCGTATTGGTGGCCATTGATCGGCAGGAAAAAGGACAGGGTGAGTTATCGGCTATACAGGAGGTAGAGCGGGACTATGGTGTTTCGGTCATTAGCATCGTAAAGTTGGAGGATGTTGTGGCGTTTATGGAAGATAGCCCTGCGTATGCGTCGCAACTTGTCCATCTTCGAAAATATCAGGCCGCCTATGGTGTCGATCTTTGAACTAGACTCAGTACCTAGGAGTAGTTTACGAGCAGATGTTGGTCACTGAAATTCTCCACTCTCGACCACCGCAGCCCCTATTTTCAAAGGGGTTGCACGCGCCACGATGTTGTAGTCGCTGGGGGTGCCGTGTACGGCTGGTTGTCATTGTCTTGTCGATTTGTCTGCCTTATCCCGCCGCGGCTGAGTTATACAAATATACGAATGAGGACGGGGTTACTGTACTCGACAGCCACGTACCCGCGCGCTACATCAAAGATGGCTATACCATACTCAGCCTCAGCGGCCGTGTTATGGAAGTCGTGCCGCGGGCGTTAAGTGACCAAGAGATTCTCGTCAGAGATCGCGAGCTGGCAGTGGCGGAAGAAAAAGACCGGCTAGCACGTCAACGCCTAATCGCCGATCAGAATTTGATGAGAGTCTACGGCACGCCGGCAGATGTCGTCAGGGCCCGGGATACTAAGTTAGCGAGTATTGATGGTTTTATTGCGATCATCAAAGGTAATCTACAAAATCTGCAATCACAAAAAAGACGTTTTGAGGCAGAACTTGCGGATGTCGAGCGTCGGGGTGGTGTTATCAGCCGTGTGCGCATCGATCATATGCTCGGCATTGAAAATCGTATTCTCCAGGCGATGAGCGAAGTGGACGTAAAAGAGCAGGAATTGTCGGATCTTTCTGCGGCCTACTCGGCCGACCTAAAACGTATCACAGAGCTCTACAGAGGCAAACCTCGCGATGGCTAAACGGCCGCTTGGCTTGTGTCAGCCCTATTGAAGATAGATACATGAATATCCGAGGTTTAGCTCGGGCGCGAGGCGACGTGTTTAGTGCCTGAGTATCATCTCAGCGTCTACGTTAAAAAATTGCGCGACTCATGGCTTGCCATTGTTCTTCCCAGTGCTGGGTTGGAAGGCGCGCAAAGTCACTGCGTACAAACTGGCTGATACGACCTTCTGCGGCGGCCATCATCAGGTTGGCAGCGACTTGGGTCTCGAGTTGCGGGCGCTTGCCCTCACGCAGCTCTGACTCACGCAAGACTTGCCTGAGTTGTGTTTCGAAACGTTCAAAGAATTGTGCAACCCGAATGCGCAGTCGATCGGTTTCTCCCGCTAAGGGGTCGCCGGTCAAAATCCGAGTAATTCCCGGGTTGCGCTCAGCAAAGGTCAGAAGCAGGAAAATGCTCTGACCGCACTTGCCGATCGTTGTCGGCTCATCGTTGAGTATCATGGAAATTCGCGAAAAAATAGTGTCTTCAATAAACTCAATCAAGCCATCGAACATCTTCGCCTTACTAGGAAAGTGTCGATAAAGCGCGGCTTCTGACACGCCCACCTGTTTTGCTAGGCCCGACGTTGTGATGCGACCACCAGGTGTTTCTTCCAGCATGATTGCCAGGGCCTGGAGTATCTGGTCTTTTCGAGAGATCTTATCTGGATCTGACATAAGTGGTGATGATCCTAATGAGTGGTGTCAGGCTGTTGCGCGCCCGCTGTGGGTTTAAGTTCTGCAGGATGGCGGGCAATCAGTGTGCCCACGCCTTCGTCTGTCAGTACCTCAAGGAGGACCGCGTGCGCCACGGTGCCGTCAATGATATGCGAAGTTTTGACACCGTTGTTAACGGCATTCAGCGCACAAGCAATTTTCGGTAGCATACCGCCGGTAATCGTACCGTCCTTGATAAGGGCCTCAACCCGACTTGCCGTGAGGCCTGACAGCAATTCGCCTTGTTTGTCTTGCAACCCTGCTACGTTAGTTAGCAGTATCAGCTTTTCAGCGTTTAGCGCCTCGGCTATTTTGCCAGCCACAATGTCTGCGTTGATATTGTAGGTTTCATTGTTGGCGCCTACACCGATAGGGGCGATAACTGGAATGATATCGCTCGAAACTAACAAATCTAATATGGTGCGATCAATGGAAACGACTTCACCAACCTGCCCGATATCGATAATTTCAGGGGTTTGAAGATCAGCCGATGTTCGCTCGATAAACAATTTCTTGGCCTTAATCAGGGTAGCATCCTTACCGGTGAGGCCCACTGCCTTGCCGCCGCTTTGGTTGATCAAGCTGACGATTCCCTGATTGACAGTGCCGCCGAGTACCATTTGAACGACGTCCATTGTCTTGCTGTCGGTGACGCGCATGCCATCAATGAAACTTGACTCAATATCTAGCGCCTTCAGCACTTGGCCTATTTGCGGGCCGCCGCCGTGGACCACAATAGGATTGATGCCCACGAGCTTCATCAAAACGATATCTTGGGCGAATTGACGTTGCAGGTTTTCATCAATCATCGCATTGCCACCGTACTTGATAACAATCGTTTTATTGGTAAAGCGCTGAATGTAAGGTAAGGCTTCAGTTAGAACTTTAGCAACGTTTTTTGCTGCGTCAATAGACAGGGTCATTCAAACTTCCTATAGCGATTTTTGATAGATCATTTCGTGATGAAAAATGCGAGTACCTAATGGCTGCAAAAATGTTGTAACAAAATAACAGTTCTAGAATGTAAGGCTCTTATCAATGTTAAGTAAGTTGTCTCGGAACATGTTCTGTATTCTGCGCAGACTAGTATCGTCATCTGCTTCAAACCGTAACGTCAGACACGGACTTGTGTTCGATGCGCGCACCAGACCCCAGCCGTCAGAGTAATCAACCCGAATGCCGTCGATCAGGGAAATACTACCATCGTCGAACGTATTGCTGTCAATCAAGGCGCTAATGCGAGCGAATTTATCAGCGTCGCTGACGGGAATTTGGATTTCAGGCGTAGATACAGTTTGTGGAAATTCTCCCATCAAATCGTCTAGACCGGCCGTCTGTGAGCCAACAATTTCTAGCAGTCGCGCGCCTGCGTACAGGCCATCATCAAACCCGAACCAGCGTTCCTTGAAGCAAATATGGCCAGAAAATTCACCGCCGAGCACTGCATCGGTTTCTACCATTTTCTCTTTGAGATACGAGTGGCCGCTGCGACAAATGATGGGCCTGCCACCAAAGCCACTGATGATGCTGTTGAGGTGGCGAGTACATTTAACGTCGTAGACCACATCTGAGCCTGGGTTGCGGGACACGATATCTTTAGCGAACAGCATGAGTAATTGATCGGGTGCAATGATGACGCCACTGCTGGTGACTGCCACCAGCCGATCGCCGTCGCCATCGAGTGCAATACCCAAGTCGGCTTCTTGAGATTTGACCATGAGAATCAGGTCCGTAAGGTTGGCCGCGATGGTTGGGTCTGGGTGATGATTAGGAAAGTTACCATCGACATCACAATACAGAGGAATCACTTCGCAGCCGAGATTCATTAGGACGTCGGGCGCGATCTCGCCCGCGATACCATTACCGCAATCGATGACAACGCGCAGGGGTTGAGCGACGACGATGTCGTCTGAAATAGCCTCAATATACTGCTCCCGGATATCCATTTCGGTAAGCTGCCCAGCACCGCTGCTGAACTGTTCAGCGAGAAACCGTTTATAGAGCCGAGCAATGTCTGTCTCCACCAGGGTTCTGCCGTCGAGAACGATCTTGAAGCCGTTATATTCCGGTGGATTATGACTGCCTGTAATCATGACGCCGCTGCGAGTTTCTGTGGTGTGGGTACCAAAATAAAGTACCGGCGTTGGCACAGCACCAAGGCTGATGACGTTTGTGCCTGTCGCGAGAATTCCGTCAACCAGAGCCTCCATCACTTCTGGGCTTGATAGTCTGCCGTCTGCGCCCACGAGTAGTGAGGATTGACCCGTGTCTGCTGCTTCAGAACCAATGGCCATGCCGATCTTGTATATCACCGCAGGTGTTAGTGTCTCTCCGACCACCCCGCGAATATCGTAGGCGCGAAAAATAAGGCTGAGATCAGTGTTAATGACCGCGTCGGGCTCTGGCGGTGTTGCTGTGGCCGCCAACGGATCTGTATCTAGTCGAGCAATTTCAGCGCTAACAGACGCCAGTAACACCGGGTCTATCGAGGCGCTAGCGCCGGACTCGCTTGCCTCAGTCTCATTTTTCCCAGGCAAGGACTGATTTCCCGGCGGCGGTGCGTGACTCAATTGTTGCAGGTGGTCATCAAGATCAATGAAGGCCGCTAGCGAGTAACCTCTTGATGGCTGGTATTGACCCGTCGTCACGTCAAGCAGTTGATTCTTGAGGTGCGCAAAGTCGGCCGCCAGCGATGTCGCAAAACGTCCAATGCCCACCAATGTCATGATGAGAGCGATGAGCAGAGCCGCCAGAGCCGGTAACAGGTAGAGCATCATGCCGGCAGGGACGGCAGTGCTCAATGCGTTGTTGGGATAGAACGCTAAGTGCCAGTTCGGGTTATTCAACGCTCTCATATGTTTGTTGTCTTCGGTCACAGCGCCAACCGACATGATGGCAGTGCCAGGGTTGTTACCAAACGATTGCATCAGCTCTATGCCACCAGGTAAGTGGGTGGCAAAGCTGTCGCTAATGGCGTTCATATCGAGATACAAAAACAAGGTGCCATTTACCTTCGATTCAGAGGGCCGTTTGATGGGTGCGGCGATACTCATGACCCAGCGGCCGTTGGCGTTGATAGCCTCGGGGAAGACACTTTCGCCCGCCTCTATGCGGTTCACCAGATCCACTGAGGTGAAAATAAACGGCGGCTGGCTGTCTCGATCCACGTGTGCCTCACCAAGACGAATCAGGCGAACACGCAGGGCATGGGGAATAGTCTCCCTGACGCGCGCCTCTTCCAGGGAAATGGTGGTTGCGTCGGTGCCATCGACCAGTTGGCTGAGTCGGACACTGGTTGCCAACCGGTTCGTCTGACTCAGTAAGGCCTGCAGTTGCAGATTGAGGCGCTGTTGCAGACCATCGGCTGCATCACCGACAAGCGTGTTGCGGTAGTGGTCGTTGAGCGTCGATTGCACGACAAAAATACTCAGGCTAATGCCGATCATCAGGGCGATGGCGAAGCCCAGTAACGGTAACTTGCCGACCGACTTGAAGATGCTGCTTTTATTCAATTTCGTCGCGCTCACCTTCACTCCTTACTGTTGACCGGATGAACCGAAGCCTGCAACACCGCGCTCGGATTGTGTAAATTCATCGACAATCGTCAATGTACTTTGTACGACGGGCACCAGAACCAGCTGCGCAATTCTATCGCCGGGGGCGACGACAAAGGCCTGGTCACTGCGGTTCCAGCACGAAATCATTAGCTCGCCCTGGTAATCAGAGTCGATAAGCCCTACCAGATTGCCCAGCACGATACCGTGTTTATGGCCTAGGCCTGAGCGCGGCAGTATGCAGGCTGCGAGGCCAGGGTCTTCAATGTATATGGCGAGGCCTGTGGGAATGAGATGAGTAGACCCAGGTGGCAGCAACAAATCACTGGTTAGGCAGGCCCGTAAGTCCATGCCTGCCGAGCCGGGAGTCGCGTAGCCGGGTAGCGGAATCTGATCGCCGATCAGGGGGTTGATTATCTTCACCTGTAAGGCGTTCATGAGGGCGCTTTCCTGGGTGTTGTTGGCATGGCATCCATATGTTGCTTGATTGACTCAATGATGCGCACAGACACCTGACGCTTTGACGCTACGGGCAAGCTGGTGGTCTCATGCATAGAGATGATGGTGGCAGAATTGTTGTCGCTGTTGAAACCAATACTGATATCAGCAACATTATTGGCGACGATCAGATGCAAGCGTTTCTTGTGCAGTTTCTTTCTGGCGTACTCCAGGAGATTCTCAGTTTCTGCGGCAAAGCCAACGGTGAAGGGTGGGTCAGGCAGGTGGGCGACGCTGCTAATGATATCGGGATTCTCAGTCAAGGTGAGCGTCATGGTCTGAATTGAATCTGTCTCTGATTTTTTGATTTTCTGCTGGGCTATGGCCGTGGGCTTGAAGTCAGCCACCGCCGCGACGCCGATAAAAATATCACAGGTGTCTATCTGTGCCATCACAGCAGCGTACATGTCGTCTGCACTGACGACCTGCACGACGGTGGCTCGACTCGGGGTTGCCAGGCTGACAGGCCCAGAGATGAGTATCACTTTGGCGCCTGCCTCAATGGCCGCGTCTGCCAGTGCATAACCCTGTTTGCCGGAGCTATGGTTGCTGATATAGCGTACGGGATCGATGGCCTCTAAGGTAGGTCCCGCGGTAATCATCACGGTCTTGCCTGTCAGCAGGCCGGAAGGGAATGCGTCGCAGGTAAGCTTGACGATGTCTGGAACATCGAGCAGACGCCCTTCACCAATCTCACCGCAGGCCTGCAGGCCTGCATCGGGACCAAAGAAAATAATCCCGTTTTGACGCAAGGCCGTGCAATTGTCTTGGGTGGCAATATTGCCCCACATTGCCTGGTTCATAGACGGAGCCACGGCGATTGGGCAGGTCGCTGCTAGGCACAAGGTGGTCAGCAGGTCATCTCCCCTGCCCTGCCTAAGGCTGGCCAGGAAGTTGGCGCTTGCTGGTGCTACGAGGACCAGGTCGGCCCAGCGTGCGAGCTCAATGTGGCCCATCGCAGATTCTGTCTCTGTGTCGAGTAAGTCCAGTGGTACGGGAAAGCCTGACAGCGCCTGTAATGTCAGTGGCGTGATAAATTCTGTGGCGGCGCGGGTCATAACGACTCGCACCTGTGCGCCTTGATCCTGCAGACGCCTGATCAATTCTGCGCTCTTATAGGCGGCAATACCGCCGGTGACGCCGAGAAGGATATGTTTGTTTTGCAGATCGTTCATAGTTGGGCGTTGGGATCGTTGATTGTTGTTGTTGATAACCGCTATTCCTCATCGTTTCAAATCATAGTAGCTGTCGTTCGTTCGTTAGTGCGGGGCAATCTGCCTAGCTGACCTCTGACTTTGCTTACAGCCATGTGGGCCGCTGGCTGGCAGTGGGGCGTTGCAAGCCCGAGTATCATCACTGGGCGTAAAGATAGCATTTTTTCTGTGCAAAAGGATGGTTAGTGAATATTCACTACGGCGTTAGGATCAAAAGGAGGCGCATGGCTTGATGAAACTACAAGATTGGCCGGTCCAAGAAAGGCCCCGAGAAAAGCTCCTAGCCCGCGGTGCAGGCGCCTTGTCTGACGCGGAATTGCTGGCGGTATTCCTGTCGACAGGCACACGGGGTCGGCCGGTAATGCAACTGGCCAGGGATCTATTGCAGGAGTTTGGCGGCGTACGTGGCCTGTTGGAAGCAGATACGGCGACCCTACTGGCGGCTCCTGGCTTGGGATTAGCGAGATCAGCGCAATTACGCGCGGCTGTTGCGCTGACTGAACGGTGCTTACAAGCAGGCTTTGAGCGAGGTGACCCAATGACTGACCCTGCGGCGACGGGGCGGTTTCTTAAGAGTAAGCTGCGTGGCTATGCTAGAGAGGTTTTTGCCTGCCTGTACCTGGATAATCAACATCGGCTGATTCGCTATGAGGAGCTGTTCTTCGGCACTATTGACGGCGCCAGCGTGCATCCCCGGGAGGTGGTCAAGCGTGTGCTGTTTTTTAATGCGGCGGCGGTGATCTTCGCCCATAACCATCCCTCGGGTATTGCCGAGCCGAGCCAGGCGGACCAGCGCATTACCGACCGACTTAAAAGTGCGCTGTTGCTGGTCGACGTCAGAGTACTGGATCATATGGTGGTCGGTGATCAACAAGTTGTGTCATTTGCAGCACGGGGGTTGCTATAGTCTTGGCTTGCTGGCGAATTTATTTGAACTCACTGGGGCCTTCTGGTATAAAGCACGGCTCTCAGGGTGGCGTAAGTGATGTACGTCCCGCTAATTCAAGTTATCAGCATCCTTTGCTTGTCAGAGTTTCGTCAGGACATTGTCCTGGCCTCGCTGCCGAGGAAAGCTGATAGCCAGCAGTAGTAAGACTATAAGGACGGGTGAGATGGCGCAGGTATGCCAAGTAACCGGTAAGAAACCGGTCAGTGGAAACAACGTTTCCCACGCAAACAACCACACAAAGCGACGTTTTGTGCCTAATATTCATGATCATAGATTCTGGGTGGAGAGCGAGAATCGCTTCATCAAGCTGCGCGTGTCAGCGAAGGGAATGCGGATCATTGATAAGAAAGGTATCGATGAGGTCATTGCGACCATGCGTGCCGAAGGTCAACAAGTCTAGTTAACACATTGTCAAAGGTTCGATCATGAGAGATAAAATCAAACTGGTTTCCTCTGCGGGAACGGGTCACTACTACACCACCAGTAAGAACAAGAAAACCATGCCTGACAAGATGGAGATCAAGAAGTTCGATCCCGTGGTTCGTCAGCACGTGATGTACAAAGAAGCCAAGATCAAGTAATTCGTTCTGTCAATTACGATCAAATAGACAAAATTAATCAGGCGGCCATGTTTAGCTGCCTGGTTGATTTTTATGCGCTATCTCCTCGTTTTTAGCCTGCCTTCTTCGTTAAAACATCCAGTGTAGGCGCCCTGCCTTACGCATGTATCTCTCGTTGTTAGTCACCTGCCGATAGGGGCTTCCTTTGTGGTGGTTGCGTTGCTGGTGCTAACCATATTCTCGCAAGCTATTGTCTTGCAAGCCATCGTGCTTGCTGCCAATTGTGCGTGTTAACAAGAGGTTGCCAATGTCGTCCAGCCGCCCCTGCCAGCCTGCTTGAATAAACACAGTCGTATGATCCTCTGTGATCAATGCTGGCCCTATCACAGGCTGCTGCGGCAGATACCGTCGCTCGTAGACAAGCACTTCCGTGCTTTGATCGGCAAGGCGGATAGCCTTGGGTGGGGTTGGAGAGTGCTGGCGGTGGAATGTTGGTAGTGTCAGAGGTGGTCTTACAGCCTCAACGTGAACCCTGAGGTTCACTAATTCCACTGGCCGTGACAGCAAGTGGCCATAGCGTTGGTGGTGAGCGTCTTGAAAGGCCTTTAGGGCCGTGGCTTTCTTATTCTCGCCTATCTCGTTAATGCCAGCCTCGTTAACCGCAGCGTCGTCAATATCGGCCTTGCCAAAACCGGTCCCATCAAAATCAACCGCAATTGAGTAGGTCTGACCCTGGTAGCGCAGGTCCATGGCGTACTGATGTCGCGTTTCGAGGATGCCCTCATGTTGCAGCTCTTGTTGGGCCTCGGTGAGTAACTCCGCTAACACCGCCTGCAGCTCAGACTCGACAACATGCTCGAGTAAATAATTGTGAGTCTTGACGAGGTCCCTGCCGGGTTGTGCTGTGAGCATGCCGAGCGCTGACAGAACGCCACTGTTGAGGGGTACGATGGCGCGCTGCATTTGCAGCGCATCTGCCATATCACAAACGTGCAAACCGCCGGCACCGCCAAAGCACATTAGCGCAAAGTCTCTTGGGTCGTGCCCCTGTTGTATAGAAATGACGCGTAGCGCCTGAATCATGTGCTCGTTGGCGATACGAATAATGCCGAAGGCGACGTCGATGATGGGTAGCGCCAGCTGAGTTGCCAGAGGCTGGAGAGCAGCTTCAGCGGCGCTCAGATCAAGGGCCATGCGGCCACCGAGAAAAGCATCGGGTCGCAAGCGGCCGATGACCAAATTAGCGTCAGTCACCGTCGGCGCCTGCCCCCCATGACCGTAGCAGGCGGGTCCAGGGCTTGCGCCGGCAGACGTGGGGCCAACCTGCAGTAAACCGCCAGCGTCAACATAGGCAATAGAGCCACCACCCGCGCCAATCGTGTGAATGTCGGCCATGGGAACGGCTACGGGATAGGGGCCGATTTTTCCCTGATTGGTCAGGCGGATTGCGCCTTCCAGCAGTGCGACGTCGGTGGATGTGCCGCCCATGTCAAACGTCATGATGCATGACTGTTGCGTTTGTTCGCCTAGATAGCGGGCCGCTGCCAATCCGC
>Ga0307492_10001247_pt1 | contig 10595 bp, 5 predicted proteins | sample SI3LmetaG_FD_202365 | JGI IMG/M metagenome (GOLD analysis project Ga0307492, IMG submission 202365) | Sea-ice brine microbial communities from Beaufort Sea near Barrow, Alaska, United States - SI3L | ecosystem: Environmental > Aquatic > Marine > Coastal | place: USA: Alaska | collected 2017-05-06
ATGAAGATGCCCGTTATCAATATCAAATTGCCGCCAGCGATATAGACGATGGGGATAACCTCACTATCACCAGTTCAACAACCTTACCAAGTTGGTTAACTCTAAGCGATAATGGAAATGGCAGTGCCAGCTTGTTTGGCACGCCAGATAATGATGGAGTGGGCAACCATGATATTAATTTAACGGTAACAGACGACGGTGGCGCCAGCGATACGCAAGCCTTTACCATTACAGTCATCAATGTTAACGATGAACCAACTATAACCTTAGCGAGCACGCTGAGCACCGATGAAGATAACGGCCAAACCTTAAGCTTCACTTACACTGATGTGGACGGGGATACAGTCAGCGCTTCGGTCAGTACGCAAGCAAACAACGGCACAGCCACAGTCGATGGTAGCACCGTCAGCTATGAGCCTGTTGCTGATTTCAATGGCGCGGACAACTTCACCTTAACCCTAACTGACAGTGCCGGGTACACCACCACCGAAGTGATAAACGTAAACGTCAGCTCAGTGAATGATGAGCCGACTATTACCTTAGCTAGCACCCTGAGCACCGATGAAGATAACGGCCAAACCTTAAGCTTCACTTACACTGATGTGGACGGGGATACAGTCAGCGCTTCGGTCAGTACGCAAGCAAACAATGGCACAGCCACAGTCGATGGAAGCACCGTCAGCTATGTGCCTGTTGCTGATTTCAATGGCGCGGACAACTTCACCTTAACCCTGATTGACAGTGCCGGGTACACCACCACCGAAGTGATAAACGTAAACGTCAGCTCAGTGAATGATAAGCCGACTATTACCTTAGCTAGCACCCTGACCACCGATGAAGATAACGGCCAAACCTTAAGCTTTACGTACACAGATGTGGATGGTGATACGGTCAGCGCCCTTGTCAGTGCGCAGGGAAGCAATGGCACGGCTAGCGTTGATGGCAACACTGTCAGTTATATCCCTAATACTAATTTCAGTGGTACCGACAGCTTTACCTTAACCCTGACCGATGATGCGGGTTATACCAGCACAAAGCTGATTAACGTCACCGTGGGCTCAGTGAACGATGATCCAGAAGCCGTCAATGATAAGTTTGACGTTGACTTTAATGACAGCAATATTTACCTGTTAGATGTACTGAGCAACGACAGTGACATTGACGGTGATGCACTGACTATTACCGGTGCTAATACCAGCACGGGCACAGTGACGACTGATGGTGCGAGCCTTACACTGATCACACCAGTGGGGTTTTTGGGGCAGATAGTACTCACCTATTCCATCACCGATGGTAATGCGACCTTCGCCACGACCACAGTCGAGCTGCTTATTAGCGGTGAGCCAAGTGAAACTGCGCCGGTTATCACGGTTCCCGGGATGGTAGAGGTAAATGCAACAGGCTTGTATACCCGAGTGGACCTAGGTGTGGCAACCGCACTGAACAGCTTGGGTAAACCACTGGCGGTTTCATTAGTTGATGGCCAGCCGGTATTCCGACCCGGTAATCACATTACATATTGGCAAGCAACCGACCCAATAACAGGATTAACAACGGTTACTAGCCAGCAGGTGATTGTTCACCCGATCATCTCACTGGGTAAAAATCAGGTTATGGTAGAAGGTAAAATGGCTAGCGTAGACGTGATACTTAATGGTGAAGCACCCAATTATCCTGTCATAGTCACACTCAGTGTCAGTGGCAGCGCCAATGGCAGTGATTACAATATGGATACTCGGCAGGTTACGATTGTCTCAGGAACACAAGGCAGCTTGATGATTGATATCGCTCAGGACAATATCAATGAAGGTAATGAAACGATCATTGTCAGCCTTGATGAAGGCAATATAGCTCTCAACGCCAGCCATGTTATTACTATTGTCGAAACAAATGTTGCCCCTAACATTGCGTTAAGTAGCTTACAAAACGATCAAGCTCGTCAACTGATCACCCCGGGGGATGGGTTAGTCACGGTACTCGCCAGTGTATTGGATCTCAATGATGATAACGTCAGTACCCAGTGGTTATATGACACAGCGCTGGATATTAATGAAATTGATGAACACACTATCTTGCTTGACCCAAGAGAATTGGACCCAGGTCTATACCCCATCAGTGTAAAGGCGATAGATGATGGAGAAGGTCAGTTAAGTACAACTCAAACTCTCTACCTGGAAGTGCAGAATAGCTTGGTTGCGCTGACCGATGCCGACTCTGATGGCGATCTGATCCCTGACAATGAAGAGGGGTATGGGGATAACGACCAGGACGGCATTCCTGATTATCAAGATGCCATTGCCCAGTGTAACGTCATGCCTCAGCAGGTCCTGACGCAAAATGCTTTTTTGGTGGAAGGTGAGTTTGGTGTGTGTTTACGCAAAGGTAATACTCTGGCCGCGGGTGAAACAGGCGGTGTGCAGTTAACCGATAATGATCTTGCAAACAGTATCGGTATGGATGACCAATTTGCCATCGTGGGCGGTATCTTTGACTATATCGCTACCGGTTTACCCCAAGCCGGGCAGAGCTACAGGATCGTATTGCCCCAAATACAACCTATTCCTGCAGGCGCGATATACCGTAAATACAGTGAGCAATTTGGATGGGGAGCATATTTTGAAGATGCAAATAATCAGTTGCATTCAGCGCCAGGTGAGTCAGGTTATTGTCCTTCGTCAGCAAGTGAAAAGTGGTCTGCGGGCTTAACCGAAGGGCATTGGTGTGTGCGCTTAACCGTTGAAGATGGCGGGCTAAATGATAATGATGGTATGGCCAATAGTACGATTGTTGATCCAGGCGGTGTATCTGTGGTGTTAACTGACAACGCGAAGCCCGTCGCACAGGCGGATATGTTCAGGGTGAAACGTAACACCCCAATAGTGATTGATGTGTTAGCCAATGATGTAGATGCAGATGGCGATTTCCTCAGTATTGGTTTTGCTACCGCCACGTTTGGTGACGTGACCATCACCGCTGACAATCAATTAAATTATCAGAGTAAGGCGGATTTTATCGGCCAGGATACACTCTTTTATACGCTGTCAGACGGTAACGGAGGCAGTGACAGTGGCATAGTCAGCATTACGGTTTATGCGAATGAAGCGCCTCTAGCCCTTAATGATAGGGCCAACACCGATGATCGTAGCCTGATAATCATTACTGTATTGGATAACGACAGTGATGCTGACGATGATAGTTTAACCATTGTCAGTGCGACGGTCGATGAGGGTGGCGTGTCAATTAATGACGATGCGACCTTAACTTATACCCCTGACAGTGGATTTTCTGGTATCGCCACCATCAGCTATACCATTGATGATGGTCAAGGCGAGCAAGCGACCGCACAGGTGACAGTGGACGTTGAAGCCTATCAAACGGTTACCGTGAACAATAAAGCAAAAGGAGGCAGTATCGGCCTGATGATTATCGTCTTAACAGGTGTGATGTTGTTCCGTTTGGGTCGTCGTAGCGTGAGTAAACAACGGCTGGTACAGGGGGCCGTAGCTCTCACGGCTGTTGCCAGCATGAGCCTTGCTGCAGCCGAACCCCAATGGTTTGTCACAGGTAGTATTGGGCAAAGTCAGGCTAAGGTGGCATTTAGCCCCGGGGGTAACAAGATAACGAGTCAAACATGGGTCGACAGGGATACGAGCTATAGCCTAGGTGGCGGACTGCGTTATGTGGATGTGGCATTAATCCTCGGTTATGAGCAATTAGGCGAGGCAGCGGCCAGTTACACCGGAGATGTGTTACAGGCAGAGCCCTTCCATCAGGAGATTGCTAACGCAACGCCAAAACTGGCACAAGGCGTTAGTCTGCAAGGGCAATACAGGGTGTGGCAGGGTGAAACACTCAGTGCCTCACTGGGCCTGGGGGTAATGGCCTGGAATATGGATCACACCAGCGAACTCAATGGCAGTGTTATCTCAAAAGATGCGAGCGGTATAAACGCATTTTACACGGCAGCACTGGCTTACCCGCTGACAGGCAATATGCACATGAGCGTAAACGTCACGCGCTATAATTTATCCATTAATGATGTCAATAATATCGCGCTGGCGTTGTCATATCATTTTTAGATGTGACACCCTAGGCTCAGTGATATTTTTCTGTCCTCGGCGAGGTAAATCGCATTTTATAAGCGGTCTTCAAATTTAATTTATAAACAATTCAAGGCCAATTTTCTGTTTCTTGATAGAGCTACCTCAGTATCAGACCCACAATTGAATTAACCAGACGGCCACTGCAATTTTTTAAAAATCGATCTTCTTCCAGGCTTTAATCAGGATATAAAGAAAATGCATTAGCTGGGGTGTTTGAGTATAGGTAAAATAAAACGTCATTTTTCCTAAAATCAAAATATATGATGCCTCATACTTTCCATATTGACATCTATTTTATATGCTTAAGGGAGTGAAAGTTGGCTATTTTTCGTCTATTAATCAACTGTTTTTAATAATTCAGAATTTAGAACAAGCGCTTCCCGCTATTGTGCAAACCAGCTCTGAGTATTGCTTATGATGATGAACGGCTTTTATTCAAACAGACTTATCTGAGGCGGTGCTCGACTTTGTGGGGGCAATAATTCAACGACTTCGTCATGCTTTGTATTCAGGTGGCTGAGTATCTTTTGGATCACCAATGGATGTGCATTAGACACATCCCTGTGCCTAACCCTTCGGGCAGCTTCGCTGTGCAAATCGGCTTTCCTGCCGATTTGTCGATGTTCGCTATAAGCTTAACCGCACCTCCGCATTGCTCACAAGTTTCAATGTCGATGTTAAAAACCCGTTTAAGTCTTTGCGCCCAGGTCATCGATTGGTGTTTTTGTGCACGTGTTTTTTCCTGCCCTGTCGGCAAGGCTTGTTTAGCCTTATTTCGTAAGGCTGGTGTTATTGTCACGCGGTGCCGTCATGGTAGGGTGTTTTTAGTTGATAGCGCACCTTGGCTAATACTTACTTATATGGACAGCCAATATAATTTGATTGGCAATACACTCACCACCGCCGAAAAAGTGCTGTTGCTGGCGCATGAGCTTCGCAGCCGCCTTACTTCCCTTGTGGCAAACTGGATCCGCGTTGGTTTTTGTCAAGGCAATTTCAACAGCGACAATTGCGCGGTAGGTGGATTCACACTTGATTATGGTCCATTCGGTTTCTGCGATGTGTATATGATCCACACTTCCAATCATGGACCGGTGGAGGCCATCATTTCTCGTTTATGAACCAGCCAGTGGCAGCACAACAAAACTTCAAAAGCTTCCACAAGAACTCAGAAGACTTGGACCAAGACTGGTCACGGTGGATTGCAAAATGGAAATCGCTCATCGCCAGCGATAATCTTGCTGCGCCGTGCTCTGACGATGAAATATCTAGGCAGATGAAACTTGTTAACCCAAAATACATTTTGAGAGAGTGGTTTGTGGTGCCAGCTTATCAGCAAGCAGCCGCCATCACTTCTGTGTAGCACCTTGTATGTCGCCCACAACCGAACGGCCTAAAACATGCAATCCCCATGCAGTGGAGATAACTACCAGAGCACCCACTGCTTGATGCAACACCGCAAAATGTATGTTTACGCTAGTCATTACAGTCGCAATGCCAAGCAATATCTGAACACAGTAGGCACTGTGGATTGCAATCGCTGCTTTTTTAGATTGTTGGCGTATGCGACGAGCTAAAACGATCAGAAAACCGACTGCTACCCAAGCCCACCAACGGTGGATAAAGTGGATCATATAATGGTCGTTATTGAGTTTTGTCCAAATATCGCCAGTCCAGTCAATAACTGGCGATATAATAGCCCCATGCATCAAGGGCCAAGTATTGGAAACATAACCTGCATTTAAGCCCGCCGTATACGCTCCAAACAACAATTGCAGAAACAACACAATCAAAACTAGCAGACCAAAAACCGTTAATCTGACTTTTGCTTTTTGACCCTTAGCGAGTTGCCGAAGATCCAAAGCCGTCCACACAAGTACACCCAGAATAAGAAGTGCCATTAACAAATGTGTCGCCAAACGAAAATGGCTAACGTCGGTGCGCTCGGTTAAACCAGAGGTAACCATCCACCAACCAATCACCCCCTGCATACCACCTAACACTAGCAGCAAGGTAAGTCGCAAACCATAACCATCAGGTATAACACGTTTGAATGCGAACCAAGCAAGTGGTAGAGCAAAAGCAAGACCAATCAGTCGGCCCATAAACCGGTGGATCCATTCCCAAAAATAGATGAGTTTAAAATCTACCAGAGTCATTCCGGCTGGTCCGTTTATCTGGATGAATTCTGGGATCTGTTTATATTTCTCGAACTCTGATAGCCATGCCGCTTCACTCAAAGGGGGTAAAGTACCGGTTATCAGCTTCCACTCAGTAATCGAAAGCCCTGATTCGGTAAGTCGGGTAATACCGCCGACAATCACCATGATAAAAACAAGAAATGCAACGAAATACAGCCAATAAGAAATAGCTATCGGTTGCTTTATGAGACAGAGCTGAACGTCAACTTTATTGGTCATAGAAGGCTTTTTATTATTGAAGCTGTGAAATGCATCTTACAACAATATCAACTTTGGTTAAAAATAACAGCGTAATCATTCTGGTTAATAGAATGGTTTATTAATGACCGTTACAATGAATATTCAATGAACTTTTCAGAGATTGCTAAACAAATAATCTTTAAAGCAGACCGCATCAAAGGACCCGACTATTTACTGATTTCACTTACATTCACTCCCTCACGGACATAAAAGAGAGGTAAGTATCAGGGCAAGTATGGTAAATATGGAAAAAATGAGGCATCTTGTATTGTCATTCTATGAAAAATGACGTTTTATTTAATTATACTCATAACAAGGGACTGCTTATGCTACTGCACCACTTTATGGAATTTTTTGGCCGCGAAACCGCAAACAACCCCTGTATTGAGATGGGCGCTACCAAGCTCGACTACGGCGCAGCAAACGCGCACTGCAACCGTATGGCGCACGCCTTCGGCAGCAAAGGTCTTGGCAAGGGCGACCGCCTGGCCTGGATCGGCAAGAACAGCATTGACTTTGGGCTACTGTTTTTCGCCGGGTCAAAGGTCGGCGTGGTGCCTACTCCGCTCAACTATCGCCTGGCGCCCCCTGAGTGGGCATATATTCTCAACGACTGCACCGCGCGCGTGCTAGTGGCGGAAGAAGAGTTCTGCGCCGGCATCGATAAAGTTCGTGACCAGTTAGAGAACATCGATCACTTTATCTGCCTAGATGGGGATGTCGAGGGCTGGGAGAACTATGAAAACTGGCTAAAGGGACAACTCGAGCACAACCCGGAGCATGATATAAAGCCGGATGATGAGCTCTATCATATGTACACCTCCGGCACCACGGGCCTACCCAAGGGCGCCGTGCTAACCCAATACGCAATAGAGACCAATACGCGAGTTATTTCACTGTCGTTTGATATGCGAATAAGTGACACGCGAACCGTAATCCCATTACCTTTTTATCATGCAGCGGCGGGCATCACTATCAAATGTATGGTGTGCGCTGGCGGCAGTATCATTGTGCACCGCGAATTTGATCCGGTGGCGGTGGTGGATGCCATAGAGAACGAAGGCGTCACCAACGTCACCTTAGTGCCAGCTATGATCCAGGCCTGCCTGGTGGCGGTTCCCGATATCGGACAAAGAAAGTTTCCGCTTCTACGCGCCATGTGTTACGGCGCCAGCCCCATTGCGGAAGAAACACTGAAGCAAGCAATGCGTGTATTTGGCTGCAAGTTTCTGCAAGTTTTCGGTATGACCGAGACCACCGCCTGCGCCACACAGTTAACTCACTCTGCGCACCAGCGCGCTATAAACGGCGAGCCACATTTGCTGCTGTCTTGCGGCAGGGCTGTCGCTGGAACCCAGGTGCGCATTGTCGATGAGAATTTGCAGGAGGTTGCCGTTGGCACGGTCGGCGAAATTGCGGTCAAAGGAGCCCAGATTATGTTGCAATACTGGAACCTGCCTGAAGCAACTGCCAAGAGCCTGGTTGATGGCTGGCTGTATACCGGTGACGCCGCGCGTATGGATGACGAGGGCTTTATTTATATCCAGGATCGCATAAAAGACATGATTGTCAGCGGCGGCGAGAACATCTACCCCAAAGAAGTTGAGAACGCGCTGTTTGATCACCCAGATATTGTCGATGCCGCAGTCATAGGCATACCCGATGAAAAATACGGTGAGAGCATTCTGGCCTTTGTGCAAGCTCGCGATGGCGGTGCTCTGGATAAAGAAGCACTGATCGCGTTCTGCCGCGAACGACTGGCGGGCTACAAAGTGCCCAGAGCCTTTGAGTTTATCGAGCTGGTACCTCGCAATGCATCGGGTAAGGTGTTGAAGAAAGACCTGCGCGAGCCCTACTGGGTTGGTGTGGAGAGAAGAGTTGGTTAGCGCCTATTGCCATTCAAGACCGTGCTTATACGTCACCCACTTGGCATAAGCCGTAACGGATAATTGCCTAACAATAAGGAAGTAAAGTTATGACTGTAGAATCTGGAATTAGTACTGTGACAGTAATTGGCGCAGGCGTTTTAGGCGGCCAAATAGCGTGGCATAGCGCGTTTAAAGGCAAGCACGTTATGGTGTTTGATATTAATCAGGAAGGGCTTGATGTCTGTCAGGCTCGCCAGCAAGGCTACGCTGATACTTACTTAAGTGACATTGGTGCCAGTGTTGACGATATAGCGGCCACTCGCGCGCGGCTTAGTTTTACCACAGACTTAGCAACTGCGGTGGCAAAATCTGATCTGGTGATTGAAGCGGTACCAGAAATTCCGGAAATAAAAACTAGCTTATATACTGATATGGCTGCATTGTTACCACCCCATACCCTGATAGCAACTAACACCTCAACTTTACTGCCGAGTATGTTTGCCGAGGCAACTGGTAGACCAGAAAAGTTTTGCTCGCTACATTTTGCTAATCATATTTGGCTGAGTAATTTAACTGAAATAATGGCCCATGAAACAACTGATAGAGACACAGTAAAGCGCTTGGTGCAGTTTTCTATTGAAATCGGCATGGTACCCATTCCTGTGCGTGAGGAGCAAAATGGTTATGTGCTGAACACTTGGTTTGTGGCCTTGTTAAAATCGTCAATGTCTTTAGTGGTTAATGGCGTAGCAACGTTTGAAGATGTAGATAGGACTTTTTTGATAACTAATGCCGGCACAAGAATGGGCCCGTTTGGTATGGCCGATATGGTTGGGATGAAAACAGCCTTCGATGTTGCTATTTATTGGGGGGGTGTGAATAGTGATGAACAGTGGCTTAAAAACGCTGATTATATAAAAACTAATTTTTTGGACAAAGGCCTGCAAGGGGCTTTGGGGGGAGAGGGTTTTTATAAGTATCCTAACCCCGCATTTCTAGCGACTGACTTTTTGGCAGTGCCTGCAATGTCGAAAGCGGAAGAGATAACCAACTTTATTATACCTGCATAAATTTAAGCTCAGTTATCAAGTGGTAACTGAGTCGTTTGTTTTGTTGTTTCCATTACAAAGCTTGAACAACGGCAAAAAAGAGCGATCAGCAGACATAGAATGTTTTGCTTAGCGTAATTACACGCTCGGTTTCCCCGCGAACTTTAAGCCGTTCAGTCTCGGTCTGTACAATGGTCGTATCAGTTGTAGTTAATATGTTAATGGGATATAAATAGAGAAATTACGAGCTTATCTATATTTTCATGTTCCCCAAATGACGTTTATTTATATATGCTCAAAGGAATGCTGCTTATTTTCTTGGCCTTAACATTTAGAAAGGACTCATCTTATGACCCCCAATACCTTAACTGAACTAGTCACACACTGGGCCACAGAGCGACCAGATGCTGTATGGCTGCGTGATCTAAGAGAAGAGGGGGCCGATGATTATACTTGGGCCGAGGCGAGCGCCCAAATCAATGCAGTGGCAGCCATGTTGGAGTCGCAATTTGCACATGATCAAAAAATGGTTGTGTTGTCGACTAATCGCGCCCACTGGGTTATGGCCGACATGGCAATCATGGCCGCCGGTAATGTGCAGGTCAGTATGTTTACTACTTTGCGCACTAACGTGGTTGAATATATCTTCAACCTTACCGAGACCAAGGTGGTGTTTGTTGGAGAAACATCGAACTGGGATCAGGTGAGACCGGTGCTCCCCGAAGGGGTTATGCTGATTACTTTACCCGGCGTAGAGTTAGCCGAACCACATATCAAATGGGATGATATTGTGCTGCAATGGCGAGGCAGAGTTCCAGCCTATCAACCTAAACACGATGACATGATTTCTCTGGTGTTTACTTCCGGAACCACTGGAATGCCTAAGGGCGTTATCCAAACTCATGACAGTAACGTGATCCCGCTTCGCCGGGCCGCAGCGGCATTTAAGATGCCCGATCATCCTCGCTATTTTTCTTATCTACCCCTTTCTCATATCGGCGAGCGGCAAGTCGTCGAGTTCTCATCCATAGTGAACGGAGGTGAGATCAGCTTTGTCGAATCCCTGGCGACAGTGGCCCGCGACTTGCCGCGCTCACGTCCGCACTTTTTCTTCGGCCCCCCGCGAGTCTGGGA
>Ga0307492_10001248_pt1 | contig 10595 bp, 11 predicted proteins | sample SI3LmetaG_FD_202365 | JGI IMG/M metagenome (GOLD analysis project Ga0307492, IMG submission 202365) | Sea-ice brine microbial communities from Beaufort Sea near Barrow, Alaska, United States - SI3L | ecosystem: Environmental > Aquatic > Marine > Coastal | place: USA: Alaska | collected 2017-05-06
CATAATTTTATTTTAGTTTTGATATAATAGTCACATTAAACGCTATCATACACGTTTTGCTGCTGCCCCATTTTCGTTCCAGAAAATGCATAGGGTTGTTCGTGCTAACTTACGCCTTTTTTATTCAGCCTTGATCGAGATCCATAAAAGATTACTGTATACTTCTGAAAGATTTTCGGGTTGACAACTTACTTAAGATTAGCAATAAGGTTGGTCAATATAGAAAACTACGATTTAGTGAGAAGATATTCTGAATTAAATTGAGAATAATCACTGCTCTTTTGATGGAGCGATAATAGTACTTACTTGAATACGGGTTAAGTTTGCTTTTAATCAAACCCCAGCATCTTAATCTTTCTGGTGCTTCTTTATTTAATGCACGCGGGTCGGCATATTGCAACACCCTACTCTTTCTCTAATCGCGCAATAAACTCGTGAATACGCGCTTTGGTTTTGTCATCGAGCTCCGGCTCTTTAATGTCCGTATACTGTTGTAATTCTTGCAACATAATACTTGCTACAATCAAACGTGCCGCAGGCTTATCGTCGCTTGGGATCACATACCAAGGCGCATGTGGTTTTGAAGTTCTATTTAAGATATCTTCATAACAGCTCATATAGTCTGTCCACAAGTCTCTTTCATCTAAATCTCCTGCAGAGAATTTCCAGTTTTTATTGGTTTTATGTAACCTTCTCAACTGTCGGTTTTTCTGTTCATCTTTAGAGAGACTCAAGAAAAATTTAAAAATGATCGTACCGTTCTCTGAGATTGTTTTTTCAAAGTTGTTAATTTGCTCAAAACGTTTGTCCCAGAACGATTGGTCAACATCTGTAACCGATGTTACGTCTGGAAGGTTTTCGCCCAAAATATAATTAGGATGTACACGCGTCACTAAGACGTTTTCGTAATGGGTTCTATTAAAAACGCCAAACTTACCTCTAGCCGGTAGGGCAATATAATGACGCCATAAAAAGTCGTGTTTCTTTTCTAAATCTGTAGGTACTTTAAAGCTATGAACCACAACCCCACGGGCATTAAAATCTTTAAAAACTTCGCGAATCAAGCTGTCTTTTCCAGCGGCATCCATCCCTTGTAAACATACTAACACAGCGTACTTTCCGTGCGCATACAAGGTATCCTGGAGTTTCCCTAGTCGCTCTCGAGTATCTTCAAGCTCTGCTTCTATCGCCTTTTTGTCTGCCTGAAAATCAACTTTTGTCTTGGCATCTTTTATAAAAATAGGCCCGGCAACTTTATATTCTGAAATGTTCACCTTTTTCATACCTTCTTATTTTGTTGCAAATAGTTTTACGTCCTTTTCGCTCACTTCGCTACCGCCCAAAATGATAAGACGTTCTACTACATTACGCAGTTCTCTAATGTTTCCTGTCCAGTCATATTCTTGCAACAACTTAACTGCCTTATCTGTAAAATTCTTTTTTGCAGTACCGTGTTCCTCTGCAATGCGACTGCTGAAATGGGCAATCAGCATAGGAATATCTTCTCTTCGCTCATTAAGCGACGGTACTTTTATTAGTATCACGGCAAGACGATGGTACAAATCTTCTCTAAAATTTCCTGCTGCGATTTCCTTTTTTAAATCTTTGTTTGTAGCAGCAACTACGCGCACATCTACTTTAATGTCTCTATCACTCCCTACGCGTTGCACCTTATTTTCTTGTAGCGCACGTAATACTTTAGCTTGTGCAGAAAGGCTCATATCGCCTATTTCATCTAAAAAAATAGTACCTCCATTAGCCGCTTCAAATTTTCCTGCTCTATCTTTATTTGCCGAAGTAAATGCTCCTTTTACGTGACCAAAAAGTTCACTCTCGATTAATTCGCTCGGGATGGCCGCACAGTTCACCTCAATCATAGGTCCTTTAGAGCGGTCACTTTTTTGATGAATCCAGTGTGCTACTAGTTCTTTTCCAGTACCATTAGGACCTGTGATAAAAACTCTCGCTTCTGTTTCGGCCACCTTTTCTATCATTTCTTTTATTTGAGAAATAGCTGGTGAATCGCCAATCATCTCATACTTCTTACCTACCTTCTTTTTTAAGCGCGTATTCTCAACCACGAGCTCATTTCGGTCTAACGCATTACGCACTGTGTTAAGCAATCTGTTAAGATCTGGTGGTTTTGAAATATAGTCAAAAGCACCTAGGCGCATTGTATGTACCGCCGTATCTAAATCGCCGTGACCAGAGATCATCACCATAGGTGTTTCTGGTTTTATTTTCTTAACCGCCTCTAGCACCTCAACGCCGTCCATCTTGGGCATTTTTATATCACAAAGCACGAGGTCGTAATCTTCCTTTCTTATGAGTTCGATACCCGCTAGGCCATCCTCGGCTTCTGTAACTTCGTACGTGTTGTTTTCTTCTGAAAGAATTTTCACGAGTACGCGTCTAATGGCAGCTTCGTCTTCTATAATAAGTATTTTCGGCATTTTTATAGTTTTAGTTTCACGCCAGTTCGCGCGTAAATATTATTTGTATCGTTAATTGTATAGATATCCTTTGCGTCTTTGTCTCTTATACGAATGTCGTTGATTATCGTCCAGCCCCCATACACATAGAACAAGAGATGCCTTGTAAAACAATATTCATAACCTAAACCAGATAAGGCTGTGGTCATAGATATATTTTCTCCTACACGCACCGCAGGATCATTGGGGTCATTTTGAAATGCGACATCTCCCTGGATGTTCGCAAAAAAACCATCTAATGTCACGAAGCCATTTACTGCATGTCTATTATTAAAGCGGTATTTTACATTTGATTTTGGCACTCCCACGGCGTACGACCACTTAGGTGCAAACTCGCGGTAATAGTTAATAATAGGTAAAGGGAATGGTCTTCCTGCGGTGGTGCTATACGATAAACCTAAAATTAGACGCCAAGGCTTAGCACCTAGAGTTGCTTGATCAAGATCTGTTTTATCTTTTATCAAGAAGCCCGCTCCTTCAAAAATAAAATCTTCGCGTTCAAGATCTCCAGAAAAATTTGAAGCTGCAATTACTCCGCCTTGAAAGACATAACGCCAATCATTCTTCATCTTATCTGTATAGCCCAAACTCAAAGTAAGTGATTGGTACCGTTCTAGATTTAAATCTGAAAATGGAAGTTCATCTCCCAGTTTTAAGTTTACATTACGATAGCCAAATCCAGGAACTAGATAACCATCTTCATTTAATTCTATAGGGACATTAATAAATGTTCTTACTCTTCTAAAAGAGTTGTCAGATTTTCCTTGTGGGAAATAAGTAAACTCTAATCGCGCGAGGTCTGTAACTTGCGATTGCACTGTAGTCACGAAAAGGCCTATTAATACTGCAAGTAGAAAAAAGTTTTTCATGCGGGGCAATTGGAATTTTAATTAATCAATCGCTAAGTTATCTGAATCTGAACCACTTTTAGTTACACTTGTGTTAAATAAATGAACATCTCGCTGTGGGAATGGGATTGTAACATTATTCTCTCTGAATAAGCGATCTATCTTAAAACGAATCGCACTCTTTATTTTTGGATCTGTAAAACTGTCATTGAGGAAAAAAAGCACAGAAAAATCAAGACTAGAATCACCAAAATTTTCAAAAAGAACAAAAGGTTTCGGACTTTTTAAAATACCTGGCTGATTGACTAAGCTTTCTAACAATAACCTCTCTACCAGCTCAGTATCACTACCATACGCAACACCAACACTTACAAACTCTCTCGTGGTTCTTCTGTTTTGCGTATAATTATAGATGATTTCTGTGATAAATTTATGATTAGGAATGATGATGATCTTATCATCTCTGGTAATGGCGCGAGTCGTTCTTAACTTGATCTCTATAACTCGACCTACTTTTCCGTCAGTCTCAATAATATCACCTACAAGTAACGATTTATCTACAATGATAAAAATACCGCCTATGACGTCTTGAAACAACTCTTGTAATGCCAGCCCTAAACCTATAAATAAAGCGGCAGATGCAGCTAGAAAAGGAGTGATGTTGACACCCGCAAAACTCATTGTAGCAAATACAACAATGATATACGTTATGTATTTGATGAACTTAAAAACGCTGACAAACTTCTGCTTGTCCGTTTCATCCATTTTACGGGTATACAATTTACGCACCCACTTAAGAATAAAACTTGCAAAGAAAAACGATAGGACTATGAGAATAAAAAGCCCTATGGTTAGATTAATTTGAGTTTCCCCCTTACCAAAAGTCCATCCTATTTCTAAGAAATCCTTTATAGCAGTCCAGATGTTCTCTCTAACTACTTCTTCTATTTTGTCTACTACTTTGTCTTGCACCTATTTTAATACTTTAGCCATTTGAGCAGTTCTTTATAACTCGCTTTCTTTCCATACATTAATATACCCACTCGGTAAATTTTTGCGGCGAACCAAACTGTGCCTATAAATGTAGCAAATAAAATGACTACAGAGAGTACTTGTTGCCAAATAGGTACACCAAAAGGAATTCGCATTAGCATTACTACAGGAGATGTAAAAGGAATAAAGGAGAAAATCTGTGACACAGTGCCGTGCGGATTATCCATTACTGTAAAGATCCCCACGTAAACGGCTAGAATAAGTGGCAACAAAATAGGCAACATAAATTGCTGTGTGTCTGTTTCGCTATCTACTGCAGCTCCAATTGCAGCATATAAAGATGCGTATAATAAGTAACCGCCTATAAAGAACAACAAAAACATAATCACTAGATTCAAGAGTGGTAAGTTATTTGCCTCAATCATAAATTGAGTAATTCCGTTTTCTAAACCACCTTCACCAGCTGCTTGCATTAATGCTTGTTGCTGTGGTGTTTGCACCTCATTCATATCAATCCCAAAAATTAAAGGCACCACCATCATCAACACCCCCATTAATATGGTCCACATTAAAAACTGGGTAACGCCAGCTAGAGACGTTCCAATAATTTTACCTAAAAGTAATTTTATTGGTTTTACAGAAGAGATGATAATCTCTATAATCCTACTGGTTTTTTCTTCGATTACGCTTCGCATTATCATATTTCCGTAGATAATAATAAACATGAATAATAAATAACCTGCGAGACCCCCAAAACCCAATTTAAGCACATACCCTAGCTCTGAAGTTTCTTTACCCTTATAAGTTTCTTGATGTGTTTTTATACGAATCCGCATTTCTTGAATACTCGCAGCATCAATCCCGGCCTCTTTCAGCTTTAGTACGTTTGCCTCCGTTTCTAGCACATCTTCTATATCGTCCATCACACTCAACGATGGAGAATCTTCAGAATAAAAAGTAATCTGCTCTGCCACCTCATCAATGCTATTTGCCTTCGGGATATATAATAAACCGTAGCGCTCTTGCTCTTCAGATTGCTTTTTTAAGTCTTCTAATGATTGCCCAGTTACATAAACATAGGTAGTATTATCTGTGTTTTCAAACTGGTTGTTGAAATATCCACTCTCATCAAGAATCGCAATTTCTCTTGAAGTACTCTTATTTAAACTAGCAAGATATGCTACCAGCGAAAATATCCCGACAAAAATAAGTGGCGTCAAAAACGTCATGATGACAAAAGACTTATTACGCACCTTAGTCAAATACTCTCTCTTGATAATTAATGGAAGATGATTCATAATGCTAGCGATTTAATTGTTTTTATTCACAGTTTCGATGAAAATGTCATTTGCAGACGGGATCACTTCATTAAAATGAGTGATTTGCCCTAAGGTCGCTATATACTGTAAAAGTTCGTTAGAAGAAGTCTCTGGTGTAATCTTGATGCGATATTTAAGGTCTTCATTGATGCTCTTAAACGTAGCCGGCTCCACACTAAATTTTTCACTTAAAAGCCCTGAAGCTTGCAGTGGGTTTGTAGGTATGAGCCCTACATCAAAAGTGTTATTCTGGTAGGCACGCTTAATATCTATCAGTTTACCATCAAGTATTTTTTTAGACCTATTTATCAGTGCAATATGATCACACATTTCTTCTACAGATTCCATACGGTGGGTAGAAAAAATTACTGTGGCACCATCATCTCTTAATTTTAGGATTTCATCCTTAATTAAATTAGCGTTGATAGGATCAAACCCACTGAAAGGCTCATCAAATATGAGGAGTTTAGGTTCGTGTAAGACGGTCACCACAAACTGAATTTTTTGTGCCATCCCCTTAGAGAGCTCTTGTATTTTTTTATTCCACCAGTCTCCTATTTCTAGTCTATCAAACCAGTATTTAAGCTTGGCTTTTGCTTCGGTTTTTGACAGTCCTTTTAATTGCGCTAGGTAAAGCACTTGCTCCCCTACCTTCATAGATTTATATAAGCCTCTTTCTTCTGGTAAATAACCTATATTCTGGATATGGTTTTGACGCAAAGGCTCACCATCAAGAAATACCTTTCCTTGATCTGGCATTGTAATCTGGTTAATGATTCTTATTAAGGTTGTCTTTCCTGCACCATTAGGGCCTAACAAACCGAAAATACTTCCCTTTGGGACTTCTATGCTTACATCGTCAAGCGCCTTAAATTCGCCAAAATTTTTAGAAATATTCTGGGCAACTAAAAGTTTATTCATAGTGGTATTAATTTGGTTGAAATCGTTTACAAAAAGTAATAGAACACGATTGATAATGAGTTAGTACCCCATAAGCCTTAAGTGTTACATAAAAGAGGATCAAAGATATCCTATATAAACGCAAAACCCACCTTTTAATTTACATTAAAAGGTGGGAAAAAAAATTGCTATGAAAAAGAAAAATTATCGCTTATTACTAAACGATAGTCAAATATAACAAAATATTTGAGAATTAACGTTTTTTTAAGAAAACATGTCTTTTACTTTTTCAAAAAACGATTTATCCTCAGATTCTGGCTTCGGTTGGAAGTGCTCATCTTCGGTCATTTTTTCAAAAAATTCTTTTTGCTCCTTAGATAAAGTCTTTGGTGTCCAGACATTTACATGCACAAGTAAATCTCCTGTCCCATATCCATTGATACTAGGAATCCCTTTACTACGAAGTCGTAATATTTTTCCGCTTTGTACTCCCGGATCTACCTTTATACGGACTTTTCCAGTTACCGTGTCTATTTCTTTAGAACTTCCGAGTGCTGCATCGCTAAAACTAACGTACAAATCATAATGTAAATTATCACCTTCTCTTGATAAGCTATCGTGAGGTAATTCTTCTATAGCAACTAAAAGATCTCCTGCAATACCATTACCCGGAGCGTCATTTCCTTTACCAGTAACTTTAAGCTGCATCCCATCTACAACACCTGCTGGTATTTTTATAGAAACAGTCTCATCTGTAGAGAGCATTCCATTTGCATCTGCATTTGCTGGCTTGTTAGCAATCATTTGACCAGAACCACCACACGTAGTGCAAGGAGCAGAAGTTTGCATCCTACCTAATATCGTGTTTTGGATTCTTGTTACTTGCCCAGCACCATTACAAGTGCTACACGTATTGTATGTAGTTCCTGAGGCAACTTTTTTACGCTTTACCTTGATTTTCTTTTCTACACCGTTGGCAATTTCTTCTAGTGTAAGCTTAAGACGCACTCTTAGGTTGCTTCCTTTTATCGTACGACGACCTCCGCCACCACCAAAACCACCGAAGCCACCAAAACCGCCGCCGCCGCCGCCGCCAAAGATGTCTCCAAACTGGCTAAAGATATCGTCCATATTCATACCTGCACCGCCGCCGCCGCCAAAGCCACCGCCACCTTCAAAGGCTTGATGCCCATACTGGTCGTAACGTGCTTTTTTGTTTGGGTCGCTCAGTACCTCATAGGCCTCTGCAGCTTTCTTAAATTTTTCTTCTGCCGAAGCGTCACCTGGGTTTTTATCTGGGTGATGTTCAATCGCTTTTTTGCGATATGCTTTTTTAATTTCGGCAGCAGTTGCTCCTTTAGAGATGCCTAATAGATCGTAAAAGTCGTCTTTCATTTTGTATGTTTAGATTAGGATTGCCCTATCACTACTTTTGGATAACGGATTATCTTATCACCCAGTTTATACCCTTTTTCAATGACATCAATGATTTTACCCTTCATATCATCTGAAGGCGCAGGTATTTGTGTAATTGCTTCGTGTAAATCAGCATTAAAAACATCGCCAACGTTAGTCTCACTGAGCTCTAATCCCTTTTGTGTCACTGCCTCTTTAAGCTTGTTACTAATAAGCTGCATTCCCTGTACGTGAACATCATCACTCTCCTCGGTAAATTCTTTTAAGGCACGTTCAAAATCATCAAGAACTGGCAATAAGGATACCATGATATCTTTTCCAGCTGTTTTAAAAAGTTCAATACGTTCTTTCATCGTACGCTTTTTATAGTTTTCAAACTCAGCAAAAAGTCTTAAGTAGCGTTCTTTTTCTCCTAGCAACTTTCCTTCTAGAGCCTCAATTGGGTCTCTTTCTTCAAGCACCTCTACTTCGTTTTCTTCGCTTGCTTCGTTGTTTGATGTTTCTGAAGTTATCTCTGGGTTGTTCTCCACGATATCTTCTACAACCTCATCTTTTAAATCTTTATTACTCATAGTTAAATGTGTGTCAAATATTTTTATTGGGAATTGCAAAAGTACTGCCAATTGTCGATTATTTGCCAAAATGTCACCTAATAATTTTAATACTAATTGCACCCTAACTCTAGTATTTTTGTGCTCAAACCATTAAAAAATTAAATGAAAAAATTTATTACATTAATTGCTATTGCACTTTTATTAATCGCTGGAACAAGTTCTTGTAAGCAGAAGCCGAAAAAGAAGTTGCTACCGCAGAGGCAATGGCGGTAGATTACAAAGTAAACACTACAAAATCTATGGTGAGCCGATTAGGAAAAAAACCAACGGAATCATATATGGGCATGCTCTCACTATCTGAAGGTTTTGTTTCTGTAATGAATAAAGATATACAAGTCGGAACTTTTGTGATAGATATATTATCGTATCTACAGATACTGAAGGACGCACGAAAGACTATCTAGAAGCACATATCAAAGACATTGTTGAAGGCAAAGAAGGTGACTTTTTTAATGTGAACAAATACCCAAATGGCGCATTTAGTATTACTAAAGTGGAAGGCGAAGACAGAAAAGTTATAGTAAGTGGCAATCTTACACTACTTGATAAAACAAATAATGTAATGTTCCCTAGAACGGTTTCTTTTCCTGGAGATTCAATGTTCTTAAAAAGTGAACCATTTATGATTGACCGCACACAATGAGAATCAACTATGGGCCAAAAAATATTTTTGATGATTTAGGAGATAAGTTAATTAATGATGAAACAGAACTTATAGTAGAGTTACACGCAACGAAATAGCGAAAAGCAACAAGATTAAAAAAAGAAGGGCAGCTAGATTAGCTGTCCTTCTTTTTTGGTATTAACTGAACCAGAGCGCTCTCTATATTTGAATGCTTGAAAATAAAATTTGTCTCCTGCAATTTTGCCGGACATACCAGCTGTCCATCTAAGGCTAAAGTTGCCATCTCACCGAGCGCAAGCTTTAAGACAAATCCAGGAACGTTTGGCAACCATATATTGCTACCGTAGTGATGTGCAATTTTCTTAGTCAGTGTTTCATTCTTAACTGGAGTAGGCGCTACGGCATTGTAAACTCCATCAAGGCGATTCGCTAGAATGTATTCATAAACACCCACGATGTCTTGTAAGTGAATCCAAGAGACGTATTGTTTACCAGATCCTATTGCAGCACCAAAGCCCATTTTGATTGGTTTTTCCATTTTTGGATACGCGCCTTCCTTTTCATCAAGCACTACTCCAGTGCGCACTTTTGCAACATCAATACCTAGGCTAGAAAAAGTATCTGCAGCGGTTTCCCATGCCGTGACAACGGTACCTAAAAAGTCATCTGCCACTTCTGGTGATTCTTCTGTATAAAGTTTAGATTGAGACGGAGGATAAATACTAATACCACTAGCAGAAATAAAGTGAGTCACGTTATTATCTGTAGCTTGTAAAGCATCAAATAACACTTGAGCCGTATTCGTTCTACTATCTAGAATCTCTCTTTTATATGCCGTTGTCCAACGTTTTGCAACAGTTGCACCAGCAAGATGCACGATGGCAGTAACATTTTTAAAGGCATCGAGATCGATCTCATTTTCTTTGGGGTTCCAAAAAAAACCTTTATTGTTTTTTTCTTTAATTATGGCGCTTTTTCTTGTGGTCAAATAATGCACCACAATTCCTCGAGATAGTAAAGCTTCTGTGAGCGACTTACCTATTAGGCCAGTTGCTCCGGTTATCAACACGGTCATTTTATTTTTTTACTAAAATTACGTAATTAAGCACTTCTAGCCACAAAATTAACGGGAGTTTAGCAACTAAATAATGTTTCTTGTATTAGTGGAGGTTGGATGACGTTAGATTAGAGGTGGGCGTTAAAAAAACATGAAGTATCCTCGCAATATTCACGAACTAGAGTGAAGTATAAAACTTAAAACATATTGAAGCTAATTACATTACACTTTTGTCGCCCGCAACATTTCACGCTTTCTTGGAGGTCCAGGCAAACGTTCTACGGTAAAGCCTACAGTTTCCATAGCGCGTCTTGCACTTCCTTTGGCTGCG
>Ga0307492_10001249_pt1 | contig 10594 bp, 8 predicted proteins | sample SI3LmetaG_FD_202365 | JGI IMG/M metagenome (GOLD analysis project Ga0307492, IMG submission 202365) | Sea-ice brine microbial communities from Beaufort Sea near Barrow, Alaska, United States - SI3L | ecosystem: Environmental > Aquatic > Marine > Coastal | place: USA: Alaska | collected 2017-05-06
ACCTGGGGGAACATTAATACCAATTTGAGTCATTTCGCATAGATTGGCACCTTTGCCACCTAGCAATTTTTTGTTTTTCCCGTCACCGTCTTTAAATGAATATACGTAGGTTAAAGGTGGGACATTGGTGGGCATATTTGACTCCGGACAAAAAATTGATAGAAATTAAAAATCTATGTTTATTTTTATCCAGAATCTATTATATGGTGTTGATGCAGATCACGAATTGAACAAGAAGCGTGTCTATTTACATCGCTTAATTAAAAGTATTAAGCTGTTCCTGCCTGCACACCTTCCTAGGAAAAGAAGAATGAGCCGTCGACGATGATGACAATTTCACTATGACAGCGGCTTTGATTTTAAGTCCAAGGTATTGATAAATAATCTTGGGTCGTCAATTTTACTGAGCATCGACTCCTGTGGCAAACAATCGTCATCGACGTAGTCAATAAAATCAGCCGATGGATCAAAAACGAGAATATCCAACGCGAGTCTGTCTAATCCATATAAACCTCGGTGGATCATATCAGCTGAAAAAACTAATAAATCACCCGCAGCTAACTTAATTTTTTTGCCAGTAGAGAGGTTTTCACTGCTCACTCTGCCTTTTTCTTCTTGCCGCACATTAAATTCTTCATCAGTGTCCCAGCGCTGATGTGTTCCTGGCACAAGCTCCATGCCTAGTTCATCAAATAAAGGCACTCGAAGGTGTAATACCTGTGTCTCTTGAATGGCTGTTTTTTGCCCTTGTATATCATGGTCATACTGACAGTCTCGATGCCAAAAATCCTTTTGCTGTGGGTTAACAGGGTTAAAAAACAACTGGGTGTTCATAAACGCTGGAGTAGTGGGTATAACCGATTCGACAACCTGCATGACTTTTTTTGAACTGATAAAATTAAAAAGTGTCACCCGATCGTCACTCGCCAAGTATTCACTTCCGGTGATTAATGATGAGTTGAAGGCTTCTTCTTCATAAAATTTTGCGTGATCTTGTTTCCATAATTCATGAAATTTTAATATGACTTTTCTAAGTGATGAAATTTCTGACGCAGTAAAATAATCTCTAAGAACAAAGTAACCTTGTTCATTATAATGACTAGCCAATTGACCTAGTTTGTCTACCATTAGCACACATTGCCTCTACTTTATGATGAAAAAAAACGTCTGAGCTTTGTGAGATGCCTATCAATATTGACGTATTCTGGTCGCTCAACAGCCCCAAACAATACGTTAAAATTTATTATATTTTTAATACCCTCTTTTTTTCCAAAATTGGATCTCACCATCTCCGTGTTCAACTAATAAACTAAAGGTTTTTTGTGCAATGACGTTTCCATCACATTCTATAAGCATTCGCCAATCTCCGATTTTATCGTGAATGGGCGCCCATATTGTGTCACCCAAGTAAAACTCCCAATCATTATTTCTAACATACACCACCCCCTCGAATGGTGGCATTACATGTCCGTTTTCATCAGGTACATTGGGATGAAAAATAGTCCACTCTAGTCGTTTCCCTTTGGATTTTTTAGCCCTGAGAATAAAACCAAATTCAATTTCTAATTGTGTAGGAATATTCGTTGTAAATGTTTTTATTTTTGGAAGACTTTTACTTTTTTCATCCCATTTTTCATAAATACCGTAACTGCTTATTTCAAAAGATGTACGTAACTTTGACAATATAACTCCTAACACATCGATATTTTAAGCGAGCGATTGGTTTGCGTTATTTGTAGACCATTAGTAAACTATTTCACTATGACTACCGCACTTTTTTGTTGGGCATTATCACGTTAGCGAATATTAACCCTGTCACCAACAACATCAACATCTAGATCCAGAACGTTTCCTGACCAACATGATCGGTTTTGATCATACTTTAAAATCCGGCTAACCTGTCAATTAATACATGCACGAATATTAGCAAACGCGCTTTACAACACAGTGAAAAACAACCTTAATTAAGGCGACGCTGCCTCTTTTATTTTTTATCTGACATAAGTGTATGGTTTCTTCTACATAATAAACGGTATAATAAACAGACATTACTCTTACGTAATGAATAAATGACAATAAAGGAAAAATAAGGAAAAATAATGAAAAAGCAGAAAAAGCCATTAGCGAAAGCGGGCATAAGTCAAACAGACTTCGGTCGAGGCACAATTAAAGATAACTTTTTAGCCGCCTTAGTCACATCAAAGCTATATAAAATGCAGATAGTGAAGGCTAAAAAAGGCAAAGGTTCATATCAGCGTAAAGCTAAAAATATAAGACAAGAGTCTTATTTAATAGCGGCCTAAGGCATTTCCAATAGTCACTATTAAATAAAACTTTTTACTTAACCTCAATGATTAGACCGATATGAAATTGCACATCTGTGAGCTATCGTCTTATTTCATGTGATCTATTAACTATTAAAGTTTACCTAGATACGTTTTTTGTAATAAATAATTAATTTGCTAGGAATTGGGGCGGAATGACGGGTATAAGTTTCATAAAAACTGATACAGGCGCTCAAAAGTCCAATAGGCTGATAGGCTGCCAACAACATAAATTATCAAAATATAGAGAGTTCCTTTTTTATATAACTCGCCAGGGTTAAAAAAATCGCGGAGATTATTTTTAGTTACAGCCACTAACAAAAACATGACAAAAAGCAAAACAGATATAAACAATAGCTGACCTATTTCTACCCCGATATTAAAGCCGAGCAGGGCTATAGCTGTTTGTTGTGGAGGTAAACCGATGTCCATCAATACGGAAGCAAAACCAAATCCATGGAGTAAGCCGAAACTGCTTGAGACTAAAACCGGATAACGATAGGTCAAGCTTTCATGCTGCTGTCTTGCAATTTCTGTAGCTAAAAATAATATACTCAAGGCAATGACTGCTTCTACCGGAGGTATTGGTACATAAACTAATTCCAACGCTGCCAACGCCAGCGTCAGTGAGTGAGCCAGAGTAAAACCTGTAATAGCCAACAACAACTGCTTCCAACGTCCAGCAGTCAGCAAGACAAGGCAGGTTACAAATAATAGGTGATCCAGTCCGGCCCAAATATGTTCAATGCCCAAAAGGGTGTATTCTTGCATCACTATGTTTTTACTTAGATCTTCAGGAATTTGCCATTTATTCTCAGATGGCTTAAGTAACTGGGACGACTGTTGTCCGTCACTGTCGGTGAACCGAAACAGGTTGTAAAACCCCGGGTTGATTGACAGGTAATTGATCTCGATAAGACCACCTTGCATAGAATGCTGACATTGCAAAATAAGGTGTTGGACATGGCTATCGCCAGCCATGACTTCTGATGAATGAAGATCCTTGCAGTGCGCTGGAAATTCAAGTTCTGGCCAGGCGTCTAAACGACCATTATTTGGCACTTTGAATAACACTTTATATTGATACGAGGTTTCTTCTACCACCTGTACCAGAACCGGTCTTGCATCATCAGCAAAGACGCTACAATTGATAGTTAGCAGAGCCAGTATTAATATCAGCCTCACTATTTCGTCTCTGCAGCTGGTAGATCGATGACAACTTGGTAGGTATCAATTAATGATTGAATGGCTTGATTTTGCAGTTTTAGGGTTTGCTGACGCTTGAATTCTTCTGAAAGTTCATCTATTACTTCACCAATTGGCGGATAACGGCCTTCAGTTTGTTCAAGCATCAGTACAAGGTGATAACCATATGCAGACTGAATAGGGCCAAACCAGTTATTATTATTGGTTTCGCCACGGAACAAGTCTTGCGTAAAGGACTCTCCAAAATGGCTTTGAATAAAACTGCGGGATCGCTTCACGTAGTTCAGATGGTAGGGAAAGCGATCAGTGTATTTTGCTGCTTCGCTAAAAGTGGGCATTGATTTGGTGATGAATTCATCCAACTGAGATATAGCGAGTTCTCGTGCTTGATCTAGGCCGTGTTTTTCCGTATCAAAAAACACATGGGTGAACGTTATTGCAGGTTCAATATAATATTCATCCTTTCGCTCTTGATACAGTGCTTTCAATTGCGCTTGGCTTGCATTAATCAACTGGGAGGTCATGCTACGGGTAAGGTATTCTATTTTTCCGACCATCCTGCGCCGGATTAGATTGTCATTTAACTCCATCCCCAGATTTTTGGCTTCTCGGTAGAGCACTTCTTCTCGAATATAGTCGTCAATGAGTTGCTGCATTTGCTGAGATGTTAATGAAGCCATCTGGTCAGTAAAATGCTCGCTATCAAACGCTTTTGCTTGAAATTGCATAAATTCCAGCAGAGCCCGTTCGTCCACCACGACTATTTGGTCATCGACCTGCCATTTATCGTCGGAGACTAAGTTGAACAAAAGAAAAAAACCCAAACCTATTGCTAGAAAATGAACAAGGGGATCTCTGATGATTTTTCCTGAACGCATTAGCTTAATAACCTTAATTTATTGACACTCATAATGGATCATTTTTCCCAATTGTATCAACTTTATTTACCTTAACTAAGTATGTTATTTGCATCATATATTCACTTAGTGAGGTAATAGTTAACAGTGGGTTTGAACCCTTTTTTTCAGTATGCAAACGTATCGTTTTCCGACTTAGGAAAAGATAGCTTCAATAATACTTATGCCCGCATAGCATAATTATAAAGATCACAATACGGGCAAATAGGTTAATACTGATATGAAAATTTTAATCCATAGGTTCTTGGCGCACCCACTACACAACGAATTGCAGTTGTATTGTTGGTCGCGTTTACAGCGCCCAAACTACCCCCTAAAGGTTGATCAAACATAGTGCTACAGTAGCCCTTATCGGTTAAATTATCGACAAAAGCAGTGAGTCTCCAGCCTGCACCAAAATCTTCAACACCTAAGCGTAAGCTTGCTAGCGAATAGCTAGGTTGAATAGTTTGTGGATTTTGATTAGTTGTCCCACCAACATTCTGATTATCAACATAATTAATAGCTGGTCGCACAAACAAAGAAAGGTTTGCACTTAAAGGAATGTTCCAGTCAGCCGTCAAATTAGCCTGTAGTTTCGGTGACCAGTGATTAGCTGTTCCGGTTAAATCTTGAACCGCTCCACCAGGTAAGCCTGAACCATTGGGATAACTAAGGAACTCAGAATTCAGGGTACCTAATCCACCACTAAAGTTTACATTATCCGTAGCTGTATATTTAAAATCGATTTCAACGCCTTTTTGACGTAATTCACCAGCATTAGTCGTCACGAAGCTTAGGCCATCGAAGGAGCGTGATTGGAAGTCTTTAATATCAGTTTGATAAAGGGTCACATTTGCGGTTAACGCTTTATCAAAGAATGAAGATTTGATACCTACTTCTAGATTTTCAGTCGTCTCATTGGCAAACGTTCTGCGGTCACCTAAAGCAACTAATGTACCTTGAGAGTTGAATCCACCTGACTTAAAACCGGTGGATGCTGTAAAGAACCCCATCACATCATCATTGAATTGATAACGGGCGTTAGCCAACCAAGTAACTTTACTCTCATCAACTTTGAGGTCAGGCGTCGATTCTGGTGAGCGAAATATGGCGGCAAAAGGGTTGTTAAGTTGTTGTTCAAAAGACCCCGTTTTTTCATCGTTAGTCCAACGTACACCAAATGTCGTATCTAAGCGGTCGTTTATATGAAAAGTACCTTGGGCAAAGATAGCCAGACTTTCTAATTCCTGCCTAAATTCAGAAGTAACAAATTTATCCTGTGCAAACCCAGCACAAGCGTTTGCTTGACCCAAAGCCGAAGCCGAAGCCGTTGACGGATCCTGACCCGCAGCTATCAACTGTCCCCTTACAATGCCAAAGACTGTCGGTGAACAATAGTCAGTGCCTGCATCAAAGAAAGTGTCCACGTCAAAATCTTCTTTATAGAAGAACAGACCTGCTACGTAATCAAAGGTGTCTCCTTCGGGAGATAATATTTGAAATTCTTGGGAAAAAGTGTTGTTGGAATACAAGCTATTTCTTGGAACCAAATCAGCCGCTATACGAAGACTACCCTCATCTTGGTAATCGTTTTCCCAATTTCTGATTGCGGTGATTGATTTGAGTTCAAAATCGGATAAATCAAACTTTAGTTGAGCCGTTACACCCCATTGTTTGTCTGTCGCTTTATCATCGTTAATCTGATTGACAACGTGATCATAGGGATCATCACCACTACCTGCTGGCACGCCATATAGAGCTGTTGTAGTACCTATGAAAAGGGGGCTGTTCGTTTCTGGTAATAACTCGACTATTGCACCCGTGTGATTTACTTCTGCAAGATCTACTGTCAATTTTGCTTCGAGTGAGTCTGAAATATCAAACAATAACTTACCACGGAAAGTAAGATCTTCTGCGTCGCCGATCTCTTTGTTGGTCAATTCATTATAACCATAACCATCTCGGTCGGAATAGTTAACACTTGCCAATCCATAAATATTATCTGACAACCCACCAGATATTGTCGTGCCAATGTTTAAATCATTATAATTCCCATAACTAACATGTGTATTCGCTCTAAAGTCGTCAGTAGGATCATTGGTTGTTATGTTTAAGGCACCCATAGGAGTGTTACGTCCGAACAACGTTCCTTGTGGACCTCGTAAAACCTCTATAGTACTGATATCCAGTAAATTACTAATGACAGAACCGGGTCTTGGGTAATAAACACCATCAATAAAAACTCCCACACTACCTTCAACGGCAGTATTACCAACCGAACCCACACCACGAATGATTAAACGTGTGTTAGTTACCTGACTACTGGTACTCATATTAAAGTTAGGGACATGAGTCGATAGGTCTTCTAAATTATTAATACCCGAGCGCGCCATATAATCACCATCGACGACGGTTAAGGATATTGGTACCGACTGTGCATTCTGTGCTCGGCGAGTTGCGCTGACGATGACTATTTTTTCTAAATCTAGATCAGCTGATGCTACATCAGAATCTTCTGCAGCAACGGCGGTTATGTTTGTCATAGCCAAGGCTACAACATAAGGTATTATTTTTAGTTTACAATTCATATAAATCTCTATAATGGGTTTATTAAGTTTTTATTATTGTGAATAGATACTGTCATTTACATTCAATTAGGGTCAATCGGGCTTATACCAGACAGGAGAACCCCAAGCTCTTTCCTGAATAAACTCTGCTACTGGGATCGCAGGTTTAACCTTTCGCTTTGTTGCAAGTAAATCGTAGGTGCTCCAACGACAACTTGGATTTTCAAGTGCACGGGTATAATAAAAAGCAGATTGTTGCGGGTTAAAATTAGGATCTTGCCAAACAACGGAAAGTTGAGTCGCACCTTTATCCTGGGAAATCTCGCAATTATTGCTGTCCACCTTGGCACCGTTGTCCGGGCAGCGGTGTGTATCAGGCTCAGGACTCAATCCGTCGGAGCATGCAACATCAAATGTCTGCTCGTGAACAGTGCCCTTATCATCCAACCAGCCTTTGATAACTTGTAATCGCTGTAACGGAGCTGTTTGAGGATCACGCGCAGCCCATACCAATAGTGACAATGACTGTTTTTTCTCTGTCTTGAGCAATGTCCCCCCCATTGGGACGCCTAGGGTATAAAGTGAACTCCAGTCATTGTCAGTGGCCAATGATTTATCCAGATCCCAGCCGGCAAACATTCTAATGCGTATGCGGTTGCCTGATGTACCAAACGTCTCACGGCGCTTCAATGCAGAATAGATATCATTCCGAGTATTATTATTAGCCCAGACCCCGGCCAGCCCTCCAGGATTATAGGTTACCGAGCCCCGTCCCTTTTTAACTTGAAGACCGCCAGTTAATCGCTTAACTGCGGTTGATTCGGGTTTGCCTTGATGACCCGGATAACCTTTTTCCATGGTTCCCCCCGGATTACCATTATGAGTATCCGTGCTGGCAATAATGCCATAGGCAAAGGGATTGAATCCGAGCTTTTTTTCTAGCTTTAGACCTGTTTTCAAGCCGTTTCTTAGCATTGAACTTTTTTGTACGCACCCGACTACCTGTCCTTCTGTACAGGGATCATAAATCAGTTCAAAGTTACAAAATTCATCCTGAGTACCAATACCCAAATAACATTCTGAATTACCTTTACCTTGATGTATTTCGGCCAGCCGATCAAACTTTGCTCGGCGAGAATAATCCAGATTTGACCATTGACTGCCATCCGTATTACTTAAGGCAAAATGTTTTCCCCAGGAAATATTAGAGTTATGCGGAATAGTGATAGCGTCACAATCGCCTACGCAATTTTCTTCTAACCATGACCAAAGTTCCCGTGCAGAAGGTAAATCAAAAACGCTCATCGCTTCTTCTGTGACGGAACTATTGGCAAATATAATATTGCGGTGCACAGAGCCTCCCCCGCCCTTATAGTTGGGAGTGAACTCAAAACCGTGCAAAGTAGTAAATTTTCCTGGCTGGTTGTATTTTTCAGTTAGCCTCTGCATTTCTTTCCAGGGATTTTTAGCACTTTCGCGGCAGCTTTGCTTGTTTTCACAGACATCAGAGAGATGTTGTGGTGGATCCAGTGCCAGAGTCTTAAATGCCCTATAGAACATTTTCAGTTCACGCTCTCTCACACTCTTGCAGGTTGCACTGGCAAACCTTGGATTATCGGCATCTAGCAAACAGCGCTCAGCATAAGCAAAAGACTCGGCGTGATCAGTAATAGCGACAAAGTCCAGTGGTATTTTTAACTGGTGCATATTATTTGAGTCACCGGCAATAGCGACAGGTTTACCCATTGCATAAAGCAAGGCTTCCCGGGGGCCATTAGTATTTGAAAAAATATAACTGTCCAATGACCAACTGGTATGAACATGCAAATCACCAAAAAATGCGGTGCGGTCATTATTGACTTTTGCCGTTTGTTTGCCTTGAGCTGTGACGTCTGCTTTAGCTGTCGATATTCCGACTGCTAGCAATAATAAAAGTAGCCATTTCATCATTTTGACATCTCCATAGATAAATCCCGAAATTGTTTACTGCTGTGGCGAATAGCTCTTTTTTTCCATTGCAATCGTGGACTTAAAAAGAACATCATGGCGTGTACCAGATAGGGGAGCTATAAGCCCTTTCCTGGTGTGTTTTTGGTGATTCAGTAGGCACTTCGACTCCAAAACGTACTGAGTCATAGGTGACCCACCTTGGGGTAGGTATTTCCAACACTCTCACATAATAAAAAGCTTGTAGCGTTGCGTTAAAGTCTGGATCGAACCAGACAGTGCTTAGCTCCACAGAGCCAATTTTATTGGTGTATGACGCATTATCTAGGTCAACTGTATTACCAACCGGCATTAGCTTGCCATTTTTAGCGATACTGCGTTGCTCACTGTTGCTCCAGGCAACGTTATAGACTTTTTCATGGGTAGAGCCAGCCTTGTCCACCCAACCTTTTACGACCTGTATCCGATCAAGATTCGCACCCATAGGGTCTCGAGTGGCGGCGATCAGAAAACTAATCGTGGTATTTTCAGGCGCTCTTGCCAAATCCCCGCCCATTGGTACACCTTTCTTATATCCGACATGGGCGAGATTAGTTTTTACTGCATCTTCACTTGTAAACGCCCAACCGCCGAAAAATCGCAGGCTGATACGACTGCCTGTAGTGGCATATACTTCTTTGCGATTCATGGCATCCCAAATGCCCTCGCGGGTGTTTTGTGTTGACCAAACAGCTGTATAGCCTGAAGCAGCTTGCTCCCAGGAATACACTACCTTGTCTCCGGCTTTACCAACAATACCCTTTACCCGGTTTGGTCCTGGTTCCATGCCGGCACTGTGTTTGCCGTAGAAATTATCCTCAGCGGTTGTTGAAAGGGCCGTGTGGGAGTCAGTCGAGCCAATCATACCGAACTTGTAGGGGTTAGTACCTAGCGTGGAGCCGAGGGAAATACCTATTTTGAGTGCCGAACGGGCATACTCAGCGGGTAACATTTCCGGTGTTTTTTCTATGCCGGCAAAGTTGCCTCTGTCCCAGGTTTCATAATCGGCAAATTCGTCATTGGGTGAGAGCAATGGATGGGCTTCTCCATCTCCTTTGATTTGCGTGACCTCATAAAGGGGTTCCATACGAGCGCGTCTAGCCGCTGTTCGCTTATCGAGAGGTTTACCATCAAAGGTTTTTCCATTAAACATTAGACCATTGGAAAGATTACCGTTGTGAGGAATAGCCAGAACCTGACCCTGTTGTTGTTGTTGATAATCATCCATGTAGTCCCATAAAGCTTCTGGATCATCGTTGATATTGCTGGAAAATGGCATGATTTGAGAAACTTTGTCAGCCGCATCTCTGAATATAACCACTCGGTGTAAATTGCTACCACCTGGCCAAGAAGACCATTCAAAACCATGCAAGGCAGTAAATATACCGGGTTTATTGTTTTCTTCCGCAGCCTTGATAAGACGATGCCATGCGGGTTGCCGGATTTCGGTCAAATCGAGTTCATCAGGCCAACCATTAACCAAACCATCAGCTGATATCGCCAGTTGGGAGCGAATATCGCCTTTTTTCTGTAAGGCGCGCCACTTTTTCAGTTGTTCGTTCTTCATCAACAGGGGAACTTCCTTTGCAAGCATTTGCATTGAGCCCAGCCC
>Ga0307492_10001250_pt1 | contig 10593 bp, 8 predicted proteins | sample SI3LmetaG_FD_202365 | JGI IMG/M metagenome (GOLD analysis project Ga0307492, IMG submission 202365) | Sea-ice brine microbial communities from Beaufort Sea near Barrow, Alaska, United States - SI3L | ecosystem: Environmental > Aquatic > Marine > Coastal | place: USA: Alaska | collected 2017-05-06
TTTGTTTTTTTTCGCAGATTAATTCTAACAAATTCAGAAGGGTTTTTATCTTTCTATTGATAATATTTCCTATTATTTCAATAGGATATGAGTTTATGGACAGGAACTAATTAGGTGGTCAAAATTAGTCTGCCATTACAGCTCAAAGAGTGCTGTCATTTAATGTCTGAATTTCTAGTACAAATTGACTTGCGGACTGCAGTCACCAGTGCGACACCGCTTGATTATGCAGCTAAACACATTGCATCGTGAGCTTCATTTGGCGTTTTTTAGACAAAAATGCCGCCTAGGGGCGATGATGCATTCCCTCCATAGGCTGATGAACTCAGCGTGTTTGAAGGAGCGAAAAGTGGCATGGCAACGAATAGTCGCTTCCGGTTCCGGAGCGCGAGATCAAGGTGGTTGGGCTTATAGTAGACAGCTAATTTTTCGTTTATATACATGAAAGATTGAACAGACTAACATCAAAATTTACATCCGTGATGGGGCTTGAAATCTTGTTCGTCAGTCGCTTTTCAATATTTGGTCTTATGCTAGCTCTGCTTACCAGTTGTGGTGGAGGTGGAGGTGACGGTAGCGCCCTCGTCGCTAATTTGGCACCGTCGCTGCAGGTCTCTACTGCTTTGTTTTTGAGGGAAGGTGAGACCCAAGTTACCACCGTCAGTGCCGTCGATTCGGACAGCCTTAACTTAAATTTCACTATCAGCGGTGCAGATGCGGCATTGTTTAGTCTCGATAGCGATGGCGTGCTCCGCTTCAACCAAACAGCAGTATTCGAAGCGGCCGGCGATAACCAATACCAGCTGACACTTTCTGTCAGTGATGGCGAAGGCGGGTCAGACAGCCGTGAGCTGAGCATTGCCGTTCTGAACCTGGTCGAGGGCCGTGTTGTGGATGGCCCTGTGTCTGGCAGCAAGGTTTTTTTCGACAGTAATGGTAATTTCCGCCTAGACGCCAATGAAAGCTTTGCCACAACTGACATCAATGGTTTTTTCCAGCTCGCAGATGACGCATTGTTCTGCTCAAGCAATGCCAACTGCGATGTGCTCATAGTTGCCTCAGGTGGTACAGATATTTCCTCCACGATAGATTTACCAAACCTCGTATTGGTGGGTCGGGCGAGCGCTGACCGGCCGTTTGCTGTCAGCCCCTTATCGTCAATACTAGCGACTGCAGAGGATCCTGCCGCGGTACTCTCCAGTCTCGGTATCTCAGGAGATTCGCAGGCTATTTTCAATCAGGATCCCTGGAGCGCTGCAGAAACTGGTGTTGCTGGTGCCAGGGCCGTGCTGCAAGTCAACCAGGCCCTTGGCTTGCTGATTAACTCTCTGGCATCTCTGTTGGGCCCGACCTTGGCTCCCGATGCTATCACTCGCCTTACCGCCGAGTTCAACCTGCTGGCTCAGGCCGGCACACCTGTGGCGCTGACTGACGCCACTCTCCTGGCGACTATTTTGAGCGCAGCCACTCAGAACACCCTTGCAGCAAGTATTGTCTCGGCTGCGGCAAACACGATTGCTGACGTCAACAGGGCACTTACAGATCCGACACTTACGCCCACGGGTACCGCGACCGCAGCCATTATTGGCACCACTCAATTGCAACTGCAGGCCAGTATCACCGCTATGATAGAAGGCTCGCTTACTGAGGGAGAATTCACGCAGCAAAACTCTGCCGTCGCATTGGTTGGCAGTATTGCTGTAAGCGCTGGCTTAGTGGATACGGATACCGACCAGATCGTAGACATAGTTGATGATGATGATGACGGCGATGGTGCCTTAGATAATGTTGATGCATTCCCGCTAGATAAATTCGAGACTGTGGATACAGACGCGGACGGAACAGGTAATAATGCCGATACAGATGATGACAACGACGGCGTCGATGACCGTCGTGACGCAGCGCCTCTCGACAACACGATTACGCCACCGACAGCTATTATCTCGAGTGACCTGGAGGCGGGTCTTCGGCCACTCGGTGTCGTGTTTGATGCATCAACCAGTATTGCCGGCTTCGATGCCGATACGATCACAAACTACACTTGGAATTTCGGCGACGGCAGCAGTTCAACTGAGCAGGTAGCTCCCCACATTTTCTTTAGCGACGGTAGTTTCACTGTCCAGCTTACCCTGACCAACAGTGATGGCCTCTCTGATGTGACTAGCCGTGTCTATACGGTTGAGCCTTACACAGCGTTGAACACGATAGCGGGCAGCATCACTATAGCCTCCACGCTGACTGTTGACAGTGACGTTAACGATTCACGCACCGAAGCTATCTCCAATAACAGTGCCGGCTCTGCGCAGCTTGTTACCAACCCAGTCATTGTTGGCGGCTTTGCAAGTGAGATAGGTGCTGGTCCCAATTTTGATGGTCAGGGTAATCTGGTTGCCACTGGTGATGAGTTCGATGGCTATCGCTTCAATGCCCTAGGAGGAGAGGTTGTTAACCTGAGAATTGCCACACGTGGCTTGGGTGATTTGGACCTATTATTGTTTGATTTGAATCAAAATCTGATTGATTTTTCCGCCTCGGCTGACGACAACTAATCGTTGGTATTACCGGCTGGTGTAGCGACCTACAACGTGGTCGTTCAGTCTTTTTCCGGTTATTCGAACTACATTCTGTCCATCGGTAACGATCCGCTGCTGGCGAGTAACCCCGCGGCCACAGCATCCGCAGAGTTCACGCCCGGTGAGCTCATCATTCAGCCAGCAATCGAAGCCCGCGAAGGTTCAAATTTAGCTAGCTTCGCGCCAGACATGCCTGTTGAGGCATCCAGTATCATTGGCGCCAATGCACCAGGTTATTCAGGGTCACGCTTGTATGCGTTCGGCGAGCGCATCGTGGGTGCATTAGCGCCAGCCCAGCAAGCCCTCATTAGAGGCTTTGGCCACGCTGGTGCGCCTAGTTTGATCGAGCTTAAGCTCGCAACGTTATTGGCAGCTAAACAGATGACGCGACAGGGTGACATTGCCTACGCAGAACCCAACCTCCAATATAGGGCGTTACTGGAGCCAAACGATATTCTCTATCCAAGACAGTGGCACTATCGCAGCATGAACTTGCCCGCAGCGTGGGATCAGACGGCAGGCAGTGCCGATATTACGTTGGCCGTGTTGGATTCAGGTATCGTAACCCGTCATCCAGACCTGCAAGCACGATTGTCTAGCGACAGTTATGACTTTATTAGCTCAAGGCTCAATGGCGGTGATGGCGACGGCCTTGACAGCGATGCCAGCGATCCCGGCGATGGACGTGACAACAGCGCTTGCGGCACCAGTAGTAATCGCACCTCCAGTTTTCACGGTACTCACGTTGCCGGTACCATGGGCGCGCTCTCCAATAATGGTCAAGGGGTGAGTGGCGTAGATTGGGCGGCGTCAATTATGAATCTGCGTGTGCTCGGCTGCTTAGGCGGCAGCACATTTGATATTGTGACGGCACTGCTTTATGCCGCGGGTATCGAGAATGCTTCGGGGCTCTTGCCATCAAGAGCCGCGGATGTTGCCAACCTAAGCTTGGGCGGCCCGTCCCCATCCCAAAGCATGCGAGAGGCGGTACTGGCCGCTAGAGCCGCCGGACTGATTATCATCGCTGTGGCTGGCAATGAGGGTAACAACGAATTGAGCTACCCCGCCTCCTACGAAGGCGTTGTCTCGGTAGCGGCAACCTCTCGTAATGACCAGCGCGCCCCGTATTCACAGTTCAACGCGCAGATTGATCTTGCGGCACCCGGTGGAGATAAGACAGCCGACCTTGATGCTGATGGCTTCCCCGACGGGGTTTTAAGCAGTCATGCAGACAGCAGTGGTGCCATGATATCGTCATCCTATGACTTCCTAGAGGGAACCTCCATGGCTTCTCCTCATGTTGCAGGCGTCGTCGGTCTTATGAAAGCGGTAAACCCTGACATGACACCCGCACAGTTGGACCAGTTAATCGGCAGCGGCGAGATCACCATAGACCTAGGTTCGACGGGCAGGGATGATGAGTATGGTTTTGGCCGACTGGATGCGAGCCTGGCGGTCTTGGCTGCTCGGGCTCTACTGGGTGGTAATATCCCGGCCCCATCCACACCGAGGCTAGGTGTCAGTCTCAACTCAATCAATTTCGGCGTAAACCTCACTGAACGGAACCTCACCGTGTTTAATGCAGGCAGTGGCGAAATTAGCGTGACAGGCATGACCAGTGATAGCGCAAGGCTCAGTATTGAAGCGCCAGCCAGCGGAGACGGTACGGGTAACTACGTCATTCGCCTGTCACGTGATGATTTGCTGCCTGGCATCTATGAAAGTTTGTTGACGGTTTCCTCCAACGTCGGTGACCAGGCAGTTATGGCTCGCTATGAAGTCTTTGCTTCAACACAGCAAGCAGACAACACGGCAGGTCTTTTGTACGTTTTCCTTTATAATATTGAAACGGGTGAGTTTCGATTAGAGTCGTACAGTCCCAGCGCGGGAAACTACCGTTACGAGTTTACCGACGTGTTACCGGGCGTTTATCTTATTCTGGCGGGCTCAGATCCAGACAATGATGGTGAAACGGGAGCGCCAGGTGAAGCATTGGGTGTATATCCAACGAGAGATAGCATTGATGTAGTGATTGTTAATCGTAGTTACACCGGAATTGACTTTAGTGCTGCATATAGAGTTCAGTTTGAAGCTAATAACGCGCAATCCGTCGGTGAGCGTCAACCTAAAATAACAGGTTGCGGCTTGCAGGCCATTACCGGCAGTGACGGTGGGTGTCTGCGATTGCAGCGCCGCTAATCCAGCGTGGGAGGCGCTGTCTCACAGGCCCCAGCCGTATGGCTGATGACTGTTATCTCACTGCAGGCTCGGCAGCCGGAGGAATAGGTGATAGCGCCGCCATTCTTTGTAACACCGCAGACAGGTTCGTAAAGCGCGGCACAGAGCTCCGGCCGGGGTAATTCACACACCAGCGGGGACGCTAGTGTCGTTGATACAATACCCCCCGACTCGCCGGCACAACCAGCCAGAAAAATAAAACATGTGAGTCCCGCCAACGGCTGCATTGCCAAAACTAACCATCGTCGCTTCATCGTTATCCCCCTGTCTTGTCCTTATCCTACTCCACTGCCCTGACCTTAACCGCAGCCTGTGCCTGATTCCACTACATGAAGATGGCTAGAAGACAGACAGTGCATGACGTAGAAGGCATTGGTTGGGCGGTGAGTAATGGCTAGATTCTGTACTGTGATGTCACCGATCTAGTTGAAAAAAATGAGTGTGCGACTACAAAAAATTAGGGCTGAAGAAAATGACCATGCTGACATACCTGATAAACCCACATGCCGAGCGTGAGGCGTCTGCATTTTGACGGAACAGATGACAAGGTTATCACGGCAGTTTTATGCGACAGGCAGCGGATAAGCTTGCGAGTAAATCAAGTCAAACTGACACGAACCTCAACACGAGGTTGCATACGGCGACGCCAGTGGGGGTTGCACGAACATCGTACGTCGTACGTTTAGTAAGTGGTCAGTAACCTGAAGAAGTATATATTGTTGGGCTGTTGGTGCCCCGGGGTGGGATCGAACCACCGACCCTCCGCTTAGGAGGCGGATGCTCTATCCACTGAGCTACCGGGGCGTGGCGTGCATAGTAGCAGATAATTCAGCGTAGTTTGAGGCGCGTGTTAACCTGCGGGCTTCAGGTTGCTAAATGACGCTAAATAGGACGAACTCCATGCTTGCTGGCCCCTCAGATATGAAGGCAATTTTCGCTGCGACGCGGACGATTGCCATTGTCGGTTTGTCGGATAACCCCGATCGCGCTAGCCATGAAGTAGCGCAATATCTGTTGCCCCACTACAAGATTATTCCGGTTAACCCTAATCATCGGATGATTCTTGACCTGCCTTGCTATCCAGATCTTGCTGCGATTCCTGAGCCGGTTGATATGGTGGATGTGTTTCAGCGCAGCGAAAATGTAATGCCATTGGTGCAGCCAGCGATTGATATAGGCGTGCGAATATTTTGGATGCAACTGGACATTACCGAGCCCAATGCGCGTCGGCTGTTAACGTTGGCGGGGATTACCGTCGTTGAGGATAAATGTACGAAGATCGAACACGCCCGATTGCGACAGGCCGGTGTTTCTATGAGCCAGCAATAGTTTGGCCGGGGTGTGCTTATCGCTTGCCGCGGGTTAGGTGGGTAGGCGCGGAATTTGCTAAAGTGGGGCGATGCAAACACCCTCTGATATCAGCTTTTCCTTGTCTGTGATTATTCCGACGCTAAACGAGGCGCCGAGAATTTGTCGTTTGCTGGAAAATATCCAGCTTGTTCGTGACGCCCGAGCTGATGTACTGGTCGAGGTCATTGTTGTTGACGGCGGCAGCACTGACCAGACCGTCGCACTTGTCGGGGATCGTGTTGAACAGCTTCTAACAAGCCCTGTAGGGCGCGCGGCACAGATGAATGCGGGTGCTGCCAAGGCCAAGCATGCGGTGTTGTTGTTTCTTCACGGCGACACGCTGTTGCCTCGGCGGTCCCTCTCCTTGCTGCAGCAAGCCTATGATGTCGGCGCGTGCTGGGGCCGGTTCGACGTCCAGTTTGACTGTGCCGCAAAGCGCTTCCGGGGTCTGGCATGGATGATGAATGGGCGCTCGCGCCTCACCGGCATCTGTACGGGTGACCAGGGAATCTTTGTGCGTCGTGATGTGTTTGAACAAGTGGGCGGTTATGCACATATTGCCTTGATGGAAGATATTGAGTTGAGCCGACGCCTGCGTCGCCTGCAATCACCAATCAGTATTCGTCGCCCGGTTATCACCGCCAGTCGTCGCTGGCAACAAAATGGATATTGGACCACTGTATGGTTAATGTGGGCGCTGCGCTGGCGCTACTTTTTTGGTGCCTCACCAGCAACGCTAGCCAAAATGTATTATCCAACAAAAGATGAGACGCCGCGACGCAAGGAAAGTGAGGCATGACCGACTGGCAGTTCCCAACCATGCGCCTATTGATTTTTTGTAAGGCGCCGGTGGCCGGCCAGGTAAAGACCCGTCTGATCCCAGTGTTAGGGGCAGGTGGTGCGCGAGACCTGCATCAAACGCTTGCCCAGCGGGTTTTTACGATGTGTCAGCAGGCGGCCGTGGCCCCTGTGCAACTCTGGTGCGCGCCAGACACGACTGATGAGTTTTTCGCCAATAGCGGTCTGCCGCTACACCAACAACAGGGCGGCGACTTGGGTGCGCGCATGAGTCACGGTCTGACTACCGCGCTGGCCGAGCCGGGTGTGACCTCGGCGTTATTGATTGGTACCGACTGTATTGACCTCGACGTGCTCTATCTGCGCCACGCCTGCCTGCGCCTGCAAGACGCAGAGGCTGTGCTGGGCCCGGCGGAGGACGGTGGCTACGGCCTCATTGGTCTGAGTCAGCCGGCGCCTGAGGTGTTTGCCGAGATCGCATGGAGCACCGATACCGTGTGCGCAGACACTGCACGCCACTTCAATCACACGTTTCAGCGCTGGGCCTTGCTGCCGCTGTTGTGGGATCTCGACCGGCCGGCAGATCTACTGCGCTATCAACAAGACCATCAACAAGACCATCAACAAGACCATCAACAAGGCCATTAGCGAGAGCATCGCCACGTCGCGAGCGCAATATCCGATGGCGCGGTGCGCAAAGAAATGAATTGGTATGAAAGTGGCGAATGATTTTAGTCAAATACGACTCTAATCATCTATTCAATAACGCTATCCATTCACGTTATCTATTAGCAGCAGGGTTCAAACAATGGGGTATGACAGTGATCGAGCACTGGCGCGTGACCTCATGACCGGTGATGAGCGGGTGTTTGATCGTTTTTTTAACGAGTATTTCCCCCGACTGTATCGTTTTGCCCTGACGCGTATGGCGCCCGATGTGGATGCCGTGAATGATGTTGTTCAGACCACGTTATTCAATGGAATCAAGGCTATGGCTAGCTATTGAGGTGAGGCGTCGCTGTTTACCTGGCTTTGCCAGATCTGTCGCAATGAAGTCAATGGTTACTATCGGCGATTGTCGCGTTCTGTGCCGGTCGTGCCTCAGGATGACGATGCTATTCGGCCGATTCTCGAGTCGCTGGAAGGTGATTTGTCCCTCGACCCTGATCGCCAGTACGAGGTCACTCAAACGAAGCGCCTGGTGCAGGAGGTGCTTGATTGCTTGCCGGTGAATTACGGTAACGCGCTGGAATGGAAATATATCGAGGGTTTCTCCGTCACAGAGATCGCATCTCGATTGCAGGTGACGGAACTCGCCGCGCAATCTTTATTGTCACGGGCGCGTGCAGCGTTTCGCGAGGCGCTCGTTAAACTTTCACCACAAATGGCTATCGGCCGCTAGGCGGGAGGGAACTATGGCCACGCAACACGATACAGATAAAGACAACGAGATAAACAGGCGCGCTGATGGCGAGCAGCAAGGGACTCTCAATGAAGAGCGCATTGCTGCTCTATTGCAAAAGGTCGGTCCACGGCCGCAACCGGGGGCGGATCTCACGGCGTCGATTCAAGCCAACGTGAAAGCTGTCTGGCGTGAAGAGGTCGCGTTGCAGCAAGCGCAGCGCCAGAATCGACGTAAGACGGTAGGTTTTGCCTTGGCCGCGAGCGTGCTGTTGAGCTTCGGTGCGAGTTGGTTGTTGAGCACCCCGCCTCAGACGTCAGCGTTCGGTGAGGTTGCACAGGTTGTCAATCGCGTCGAATATGTGGACGCTGATGGCGAGTGGCGTGGTTTGGGTGAGCAAGCGTTGCGACAAAGCATCGAGTTGCGTACCGGTTCTGCGGGCTCTCTTAGGCTGCGCCTTAATGATGGTATGGATATCCGCGTCGGCGAGAATTCCAGGCTAGCCATGCTAGCCGGTGGTGCGCTGACCCTGCATGAGGGCGTGATCTATGTCGACTCTAACGATCAGCTTGATGTGGGGAATAGTCTGCGCGTCACCACGCCCTTCGGCGAGGCTGAGGATATTGGGACCCAGTTTGCCGTGCGGGTAGCACCGGACGCTTGGCAGGTGCAGGTTCGCGACGGCCTCGTGAAAATGAGCGACGACGGCTTGCAGCAGCAGGTTAATGCCGGAGATCGCGTTGTCATTGATCAACGCAATGACGTCACCGTCAGCCAAGTAGCGTCGGATGACACGAGCTGGGCCTGGATTGCCGCGGTGAGCCCTGAATTTTTGATTGAGGGCGCAAGCCTGCAAGCCTATGCGGATTGGCTCAGTCGAGAATCAGCACGTGGCACGATACTGCATGGTTCAATTGATGGCCTATTACCGATGGAGTCTTTGCCGGCGGTACTTGCCGCCACAGATTTTCATCTCATCGATTCCGAGGCGGGTAAGCTGGTGATTGATCGGCAGTAGCTTTGGCCAGCTGCGCGTGCACCATAGCCGGCAGGCGAGTGAGCATGCGCACGGCGCTAGTCTGTTAAGATCAGGCCCATCAATCAGGCATAAGGATGTTTTTTGCGTCATATAACCCATCCCATGGCGCCGTTGCTCTATCGGTCATCAAGTTGAGCGCGCTGAGAGTGTTGAGTGTGCTGGGTGTGTGGCTATATCTGGCGCTGCAGGTGCAAGCCGCCGAGACGGTTTCCCTGATTGAATTTTTGGATCGTGCGAATCAGCAGGGTCTACATGTCATCCATTCATCAGACCTGATCCCTGCCCACTACCTGGTGACCATCGACCCTGACCAACCCATCAACCGGGACCAGTTGAGTCGGGCGCTGCTAGGGTTCGGGTTGGTTTTACGTGCTGCCAGTGACCATGCCGACGTGGTGGTACGCGCGTTAGCCTCACCTCCACCGCAAGCCCCGCCGGCACCTGTTGTCGCGCGTGAATCATCATCCCTATCTGCCACTGTCGTCCTCGAAGAAATTGTCGTCACCTCCAGTCGATACCGATTACTTATGCCCCAGGGCACAGGTCATCAGGGGCTCGATCATGCCGCGCTAATGCAGCGCCCGACGCTCGGCAACGATGCGTTACGGCTGGTGAGTCAACTGCCGGGAAGTGCATCAATGGGGCTGTCGGCGCGGCCGCGGGTGCGGGGCGGCAATGAGGATGAAACCCTGATTACCTTCGATGGTGTGCGACTTTATGAGCCGTTTCACTTCAGAAATTTCAACAGTCTGTTCAGCGCATTTGATCAACGAATCGTTGATAGTCTAGATTTCTATAGTGGGGGTTATCCTGCCGAGTTCGGCGATCGCTTGAGTGCGGCGATGGTGATCAACCCCCAGCCGCCAGAAGCGCTGTTTGACGTCCGTGAGATTGGTGTCGGCTTGTTTAACCTCTCCTACCTGCAAGCCGGCGGCGATGCTGACCAAGACTGGCTTGTAGATGTCCGTCGCAGCAGTATTGATTTGTTAGCAGGGTTGTCAGAAAACGATGTGGGCAGTCCAGCCTTTGCTGATATGTATGGGCGCTATGGCTGGAACTTCAATGACGAAGATCGGCTGTCGATCAACGTGTTGTTGTTTGGTGACGAGATGGACATCAACAATACGGCGCGCACCGAGACGTCGCAGTCAATCTACGCTAATAGCTATGTCTGGCTGAAGTCGGAAAACAGG
>Ga0307492_10001251_pt1 | contig 10588 bp, 6 predicted proteins | sample SI3LmetaG_FD_202365 | JGI IMG/M metagenome (GOLD analysis project Ga0307492, IMG submission 202365) | Sea-ice brine microbial communities from Beaufort Sea near Barrow, Alaska, United States - SI3L | ecosystem: Environmental > Aquatic > Marine > Coastal | place: USA: Alaska | collected 2017-05-06
CTATAGAAATCACAAGCAGCACTTAGTATTTGTGCTTCAATCGATATGTTTTTTTTCAGTTAATCCTTTTGGGAAACCAGTTCCATCAGCATGTTCACGGTGTTCAGTTATGATTTCTGAAATTGTAGTCAAAGGCATAATTGAACTTAAAACAGAACCCGCAATGAGTGGATATAGTTGATATTATTGTTGTTTATCAGTAGAGAGTTGTTCAAAGGATAGGGTATGTTAAATGCTAGGGTTTGTGCAGCTGTTTATAATGTTTGTAGTGGCAAATCAACGTCGATAAAACAACTAATGAAAACCTTATTTTCTATAAACGTGCTAGAAAAAATCATATAAAATAATCTATAGGTGTTGGACTTAAAGCAATATACCATTAATTGAATAATCAAATGTTGGTTGATAAAGTTAGTTAGAGGTTATCGTTGACCCAAAATATGAAACAACATAGTTTTTATTTCTACTTATACATAACTGGAAAAAATGGTTACAATTAGCAAGTATTACTTTGTGGCTGTTATTGCTTGTAACCGGTGTAAATAAATGAAGTCAATCAGAGACATTCCGCACAGAAAGTTCTTGCTAATTCTTGGGGTCCTGTTCCTAATTGAATTCATATTGCTGGCAATAAAGCCATACGATCGGGCCGACTGGGCGCTTGAAAATGTACTGGTCATCGCCTTCGTTGGATTGCTGGCCTACTCCTATAAAAATTTCCCTCTCTCTCGAGTTTCATATTCGCTGATATTCGTGTTTTTGATCATCCATGAAATCGGTTCTCACTATACCTACGCCAAGGTGCCCTATGACGATTGGTTCATCTCTTTGACGGGAACCAGTCTTAACGAAATTATGGGCTGGGAAAGAAATAATTTCGATAGAGTCGTACATTTTTTATATGGTCTGCTGATTGCTTATCCAATACGTGAATTTTATTTCAGAGTTGCTAATGCCGATGGCTTCTGGGGTTATTTCCTTCCACTTGATCTGACAATGTCTACTTCGGCTTTATTCGAGCTAATCGAATGGGTGGTAGCAGAGATTTTCGGTGGTGATTTGGGAGCGGCCTATTTAGGTACGCAGGGTGATATCTGGGATGCCCATAAAGATATGGCTCTAGCGACAGGGGGCGCTTTAACTGCGATGCTAATCACTTTAGTTATTAATATCCACTTGCAAAAAGATTTCGCTAAGGTATGGTCACAAAGTCTTGAAATAAAACATCCAATGCCCATGGGAGAAGATGAACTTGTTCGTATGTGGGAAGAAAATCAGAACGGTAAATAGTTCTAATAAAGTCGTAAGCGATTGAAATAGAAAGCACCTCAATCTAAAAGTACCCTAGCTATTCCCTAGCGCTAAGATCATACAATTAACTTGTAATGATCACTAACAACCTCTAAGTTATCACTAGCATTTTATTAATCAATCTGAGACATGAATGCACAATAAAATTATTTTGATTTCTAGGAGATTTGCATGAAACGATTTAGCACCCTCTTTATTCTACTTGCTGTAATTGCTGGTTCTTCACTGGCGGCCAAAAATGATAAATCACGATTGATGACAGATGAATTATTTGCTGGCATGAAGTTACGTAATATTGGTCCTGCCTATATGTCTGGTCGAATAGCTGACATTGCTGTTGATCCTAAGGATCCATCAACGTGGTATGTGGCTGTGGGTTCTGGTGGTGTCTGGAAAACTGAGAATGCTGGTATTACCTGGAAACCAATTTTTGATTCCGAATCGGTGTATTCCACGGGTGATGTAACTATTGATCCCAGTAACTCAAATATCATTTGGGTTGGCACAGGCGAGAATAATGGCGGTCGTCATCTAAGTTTTGGTGATGGAGTTTATCGTTCACTCGATGGTGGTCAAACATGGAAGAATATGGGACTGGCTAAGTCTGAGCATATTTCCGATATTATTATCCATCCTGAAGATTCAAATATAGTGTGGGTTTCGGCTCAAGGACCTCTTTGGTCTAGAGGCGGAGAGCGAGGTTTATTTAAAACTATAGACGGTGGTAAGACTTGGGATAATGTTTTAAAGATAGATGAGTGGACGGGTGTTACCTCCTTGGTTATTGATTCTCATAACCCTAATAAACTCTACGCAGCCACTTGGCAGCGACAAAGAACTTTACCTACCTACGTCGGAACAGGCCCAGGTTCAGGTATTCATACAACCGATGATGGTGGCAAAACCTGGCGCAAATTATCTGAAGGCCTACCAGAAACGGATATGGGCAAAATCGGTATGGCTATTTCAGCGATTAATCCCGATGTTGTCTATGCAGCAATTGAGCTAAACCAACGTGAAGGTGGCTTATATCGTTCTGCTGATCGCGGTGAGAGTTGGGTTAAGATGTCCGATGCTGTAGGAGGGGGTACTGGGCCCCATTACTATCAGGAAATATTTACCGATCCCCATCGTTTTGATCGAGTCTATATGGCAAGTAACAATAGTCAATACAGTGATGATGGTGGTAAAACTTGGACGGCTTTGAATAATAAGAACAAACATGTGGACGATCACGCTATGGCCTTTCATCCAACCGATGCTGATTTTCTGTTAGTCGGTAGTGATGGTGGTATCTATGAGACTCGTGATGGCATGGATAAGTGGCGATTTATTGAGAACCTGCCCGTTACCCAGTTTTACAAGATTGCAGTGGATGACAGCTTACCCTTTTACAATGTTTATGGTGGTACTCAGGATAATTCATCGCAAGGTGGACCGTCACGTACTACAAAAAGTCACGGCATTAGAAATAATGATTGGTTTTTAATTCTCGATTGGGATGGTCATCAACCAGCTACTGAACCGGGTAATCCTGATATTATTTATGGTCAACGCCAAGAGGGAAATCTGGCACGTTATCATCGTAAAACAGGTGAATATGTTTCCATTCAGCCTCAAGCAAAACCCGGTGAGCCTGCAGAGAAATATAACTGGGATGCCCCCATTTTAGTTTCTGCACATAATCCTCAAACTATCTACCATGCTTCATATAGAGTCTGGAAATCTGAAGACAGAGGTAATAGCTGGCAGACTATCTCTGGTGATCTAACCCGTAGTGAGAACAGAATGCAGATGCCAGTGATGGATAAAACGTGGTCACAAGATTCTGGTTTTGATTTGCTAGCAATGTCTGAGTACAACACCATAGCAAACCTTGCAGAATCTCCACTTGATGAGAATATTTTATACGCTGGTACAGATGATGGATTGATTCAGGTGACTTCAGATGGTGGTAAAAACTGGAAGGCCTATGAGATTAAGAACATCAGGGGTGTTCCTAGCACGGCTTATGTGAATGATATTCGTGCCGATCTGTTTGACAAAGATACCGTTTACGCCGCTCTCGATAATCATAAGTATGGTGACTATAAACCTTACCTAATAAAAAGTACCAATCGTGGTAAAAGCTGGACGTCAATTGCATCCAACTTGCCTGATAAGCATTTAGTATGGCGTATTGTTCAGGATCATGTGAAGAAGGACTTACTGTTTATTGGTACTGAATTTGGATTGTTCTTTACCGTTGATGGTGGTGATCGTTGGACAGAACTTACCGGCGGAGCACCTACTATTTCGTTCCGTGATGTAAAGATCCAGCGCCGTGAAAGTGATTTGGTCGCCGGCAGTTTTGGTCGCGGCATATTCATCCTTGATGATTACACACCGCTAAGATCACTTACCGAGGAAAACCTGAAACAAGAAGCGTTGCTTATACCGTCTCGTACAGCTGCTTGGTATATCCCCGATAGTTTACACTCAGACTCACAAGGTGATTTCGAATTCCGAGCTGAGAATCCAGACTTCGGTGCGACCTTCACTTATTATCTCCGGGATGGTATTAAATCTGGCAAAGATCAGCGTGAAGATGCAGAAACGAAAGCTGCAAAGAAGGGAAAGAATCCTCTTTATCCACAATGGGATACGTTAGAAGCTGAAAGACGCGAAGCTGAACCGATGGTTTATTTACTGATCAAAAATAGCCAAGGAAAAATCATTCGTAAAGTAGCAGCAGAGGCTAAAAAAGGCATACATCGAGTGAGCTGGGACTTACGTTTCCCATCGGCTAATGCACTGGGTACTAGACCAAGCTTCTTTGGTGATGACGGCCCCCTAGTGTCCCCTGGTAGCTATACGGCATCGTTATATACAACAACAGCTGGAATTACTCGTGAGCTTGCTAAGCCCGTAAGTTTTGAGGTACAGCCAATCTATCAAGAGACTGTTGCAGGTGGCGTTACACCAGAGCAACGCACCACTTTAATACTGCAGGTTGAAAATCTAAGAAGCAGAGTATCTAAGGCAAGTAGTCAGATAGATGATCTTAAAGCTCAGTTAAAATCATTTCGCATGGCACTGGATCGTTCCTCAGCTGTGGCAGGTGAACTGGAAACCGTTTATCACCAATTAAGACAGGCTGTGTTTGTTGCCGAGGAAGTCATAGTAGGACAAACATCGAGACAGGGTATGGGAATATCTCCAGCTAACGTTTCTGGTCGTTTATTTATGATTGAGTTTGCCCGTGCTAACACTTGGGGATTAACAGAGACTCAAAAGCAACAGATGGGTTATGTTGAGGATGCTCTTGCCAAGCTAGTTCCCCAGCTAGACAAATTAGTAAAGATGGATTTTCCTACATTTAGAGAGTCTCTAGAAAAAGCAGGAGCTCCATGGGTGCCTGAAGGACTGATGAAAGATTTATCTGAAGATCATGTTGAGATAGACTGAACAGTGAATATGCATAAAATACTATTAAAGAAAATAGTCCTATGAAAGCCCAGGTTCTATTTAGAAAGGTTCACTATTGGGGTGCCATAATTATTGCCTTACCCCTGATCATTATGATTGGGGCAGGTATCTTGTTAATGCTTAAAAAAGATCTTGAATGGATACAGCCTCCTAGTCAAAAAGGCAGTGAAAGAGAACGGATACCCATAGCTTCGATGGAGGATTTATTCCAAGCTGCAAAATCGGTTGAGCATGCAGGGTTTACTAGCTGGAATGAATTAGAACGAGCTGATCTTAAGCCTGGCAAGGGTATCATTAAGTTTATCTCAGCAACGCAGTGGGAAGTGCAGATAGATACTCATACTACCGAGGTATTGCAGGTAGCCCAACGGCGAAGTGACTTTATCGAATCAATCCATGATGGAAGCTACTTTGCTGATTGGATAAAATTAGGTCTTTTCTTGCCTACAGGAATTGTTCTTTTTATGCTTTGGCTCACAGGAGTTTATTTATTTATTTTGACCGAATATAAGAAAGCAAAAAAGCGTAAAAAGAATAAAATTGCTTTGCCTTTAAAGAGTTTAAATAAGTTCATTTAAAGGCCAGTTTAGTTAGACCGCTTAGTGATAAGGATATAAAAATACAACCCTATGACTGATAAAAATATAATTAACCGTCGAGATTTTTTGTCTGGTATTGCTATGACTGGTGTGGCCTTAGGGCTATCTCCTTATCAAGCAATGGCCAGTGGATTAATCCCTGTCGATGAAAAAGTTTCTTATCCTCCAGCCTTAACGGGTATGCGCGGAAGTCATGCTGGTAGTTTTGAAGTTGCTCATGCACTAGCTTGGCAAGGCAAAAATTATGAGCGGCCTGACAAATTGACTGATACTGCCTACGATCTTGTTATTGTCGGCGGTGGCGTTAGTGGGTTAGCAACCGCTCACTATGCTCGAAAGAAGCTCGGTGAATCTGCAAAAATATTGATCATAGATAATCATGATGATTTTGGCGGTCATGCCAAGCGTAATGAATTTATCGTTGATGGCAAAAAATTAATTGGTCATGGTGGTAGTCAATCGATTGACTCTCCTAAAACTTTTAGTAAAGAGGCCATGGCGCTTTTAAACGATATTGGCATTGAAACAGAAAAATTTAACCAATATTTTGATCGTGATTTTAAACAGAAACACAAACTCAACTCTGGATTGTATTTAAAAGATAGTGGTCAATTACTTTCAAACAAAGCATATAATATCTTTGCCTTTGAGGATGATGAAGGTCGTAAAAACGTTGCTAAAATCATCAATGAACTACCATTGTCACAAGACGATAAAAACACCATGACGCAACTTTTTGTTGAGCAAATTGACTGGTTAGAAGGGCATTCTATAAAAGAAAAATTGACCATTTTAAAGCAATTCTCATTACAACATTTGCTAAAAAAATATGTCGGCATATCAGATGCAGCCCTAGCACTATTTTTAGAGGACAATAAAACCTTATTGGGTAATGCCTGGGATTGTTGGTCCGGTCATGAGGCGCTTCTTCTATACCATCCTGCGACTATGGGCTTGGGAATTAATCCTGAGAATTTAGCAGGTGGCTATAGCGATGAACCTTATATTTATCATTTTCCCGATGGCAATGCTTCGATTTCTCGTCTATTAGTCAAGCGATTGATACCCACTATTGCTCCTAAACTCAATATGGAGTCAGTAGTTACAGCTCAGTTTGATTATAAACAGTTGGATCAGATCGCTAATGCTACCCGTATCAGGCTTAACTCTACTGTGGTAAAAGCGTGCAATGTAGAAGAGGGTATCGAGGTGCAATACGTGAGGGATGGTAAAGTAGCGAGGGTTATTGCAAAGAAAGCAGTTATGGCCTGTTATAACCATATGTTGCCTTTCATTATGCCTGAAATGGCTGATGAGCAAATCAAAGCACTGCAAGCTGTAGAAAAAATTCCACTGACCTACATTAACGTCGCCGTTAGAAATTGGCGACCATGGAAAAAAGCAGGTGTTTGGAAAATCATGTCTCCAGAATGTTTAATCGGAAAAGCCCAATTAGATTATCCGGTATCTATGGGAGACTACCAATATGCCCAAAACGCTGACCAACCTACACTGCTACATTTAATTCATTGCCCTGTGGTGCCTGGCTTACATCCACTAGAACAGGCTCGGCAGGGAAGGCATAAAATGTATGCTATGACTGTTGATGATTATGAAAATGAAATCAAAAAGGTGCTTAATGGTGCCTTAGGTCAATATGGTTTTAAGTTTGAAGATGACGTGGCAGCAATTACCGTTAATCGTTGGCCTCATGGATATAGCTATGAGTATAACGAACTGTATGATGATCCTAGCTTTGGACCTGATCATGGTAGTGCAGGTGGAGAGGATAAAGGCCCTCATGTTTTAGGACGTCGAGCCATAGGTAAAATATCCATAGCAAACTCAGATTCTTCAGCTTACGCCTATATACAGGGCGCACTCGATGCAGCCAATAGGGCTGTAGAAGAGCTTTATTAAAACTAAAACAGATGCTATTGCAGCAGAACGGGGTGCAATCTATTTAAAGCTTCTGGAAAATGACAACTAGCTATAATATTAAAAGTCATTGTCGTTTAACAACTCCATCGCTTTAGCCTATAATCCATTCATTATTTAATTTTGCTCAAAAACCTAGGAGAAACAACCATGGCAACAGTTACATTAAAAGGTAATCCATTCAGCACCGTTGGCGAATTACCTGCAGTTGGCTCAAAAGCACCGGATTTTACTCTTTGTAAAACAGACCTATCAAATTTGTCTCTGTCAGACTTAGCCGGTAAAAACGTTATTTTAAACATCTTTCCTTCAATTGACACCCCTACTTGTGCAACCTCGGTGCGTACTTTTAATCAACAGGCAGCATCCCTAGATAATGTAGTGGTACTTTGTATTGCTGCTGATTTACCCTTTGCAATGAGCCGTTTTTGTGGTGCAGAAGGTATTGAAAATGTTGTTCCAGCCTCAACCTTTAAATCCACCTTTGGCGATGACTATGGTGTTGATTTTGCTGATGGTCCACTGGTTAAGTTGCTCTCAAGAGCAGTGGTTGTGGTAGATGCTGAAGGTAATGTTATTCATACCGAACAGGTCGGTGAAACTGCAGATGAACCTAATTATGATGCAGCTCTAGCGGCTCTAGCTTCTTAAGCTACTTGCTTGCAATAAAAGGCACCAATCACCTATCAGGGTTGGTGCTGATTATTCGATTAATTTAATTGGTAATGGTCAGATAACATTTCACGTATTCTTTCTAATTCGTAAGGTTTACCTAAATATCCATTCATACCTATTGCTTGATAGTATTTTATTTCTTCTTGGGTAATATTTGCGGTTAACGCAATAATGATAAGTTCTTGCTCAGAATATTGATTACGCAATTTTATGGTTGCTTCTTTACCATCCATTATTGGCATTTGAATATCCATTAATACCACAGCATAGTGATTTCTTTCGACCATTTTTATCGCTGCTAATCCATCTTCTGCAACATCAACATTTAACCCCAAACTCATCAGCAATTTAGTTGCTACTATTTGATTCACCTGATTGTCTTCCACTAATAAAATAGTATTATCTTTGGTGGGATTACTGAGAGTAATAGGTGCATTTTTCAGTTTTGCATTATCAATGGTTTTTATCTTGACATGATTTTTATGATCGATGATTTGACTTAAATGTGAAACGGTTAAAGGTTTGGCTAAGTATAAGAGATTATGGTTTATGTTTGAGTGTCGCTCTATATAGTTTTGACTGTAAAAGCTACAGATAACAAGCTGACTAGGGCAATAAGTCTGATGAATGATATCTTCAATAAAGTCTAAACCATTTTCGCCTTTTAAATTCCAGTCAACTAACGCCATGTCGTACTGATTTTTCTGACAATGTGCTTTGGCTTCAGCGATTGTTGAGGTTATATCAATATCGACTTCTAGATAATGAGCCATTTTGCCAATCACGTTTTGGGTAACTTTATTATCTTCGAGCAATAATAAACGGCTGCCTTTATGTTTAATTATCTGCTGCTGTTTTGGCGCTGATTGTGCTTCTACCAATGGCAGATTAACGGTAAAGATTGATCCCTTACCTAACTCACTGTCAATAGTGATCTTACCATGCATTAAATCAATTAATAATTTACAAATAGCTAAACCTAAGCCAGTACCACCATATTTTCTAGTGGTTGAATTGTCAGCTTGAGAGAAACGTTTGAACAACTTTGCTTGTTGTTCAACTGACAAACCAACCCCTGTATCTTCAACTTGATATAAAATTCGTTGTGGAGTTTCATAGCTCTCATCATGGACTAATGATATTTTTACAATAACATGACCATGTTCAGTAAATTTAATGGCATTGGATAATAGGTTGAGTAAAATTTGATTAACTCTGACAGGGTCACCCATCATGAAATTGGGTATATCTGATTCGAAATCATAAATGAGTTCGAGGTCTTTTTGTTCAGCAACGCAACCTAGCATGATGGTGATATTATCGGTTAATTTACGATAGTCCCAAGCGATATTCTCTATATGAAGCTGACCTGATTCTATCTTTGAAAGATCAAGTATGTCGTTGAGAATTGTTAATAATGACAGTGCTGAAAATTCAACTTTTTCAAGGTAGTCACGTTGCTCTTGTTCAAGCTCTGTTTTTAAGGTCAGTTCAACTAATCCAATAATGCCAGTCATGGGTGTTCTGATTTCATGCGACATATTGGCTAAAAATTGACTTTTAACTTCAACCGCTTTTAGGTGTGCTAAAGAGATATCTCTTAATGCATACTGTTGTCGTTTCAATATCATAATAAAGAGAAATAATACCGTTAATATAACACCGAATAATTTAATTAGTTGTTTGCTAGATGCTTGTTTTATTTCAAGATGTAATCGCTCATTTTCTTGTATAATTGCACTAACCACAGGAATTATTATTAAGTTCTGGCGGTAAATAGCAGATTGTTGATGATTATCTAAAATAAATAAAGTATGCAGTTTAAATAACTGTAAATATTGCCAGTAGGGTTGTTGATGATCGGTGATATCAACGTATTCGAGTAAATTAATGAGATGTTGTTTATCGATTTCAATAGAGGAGGTAACAAATGCAAATAGTTCTATACGAATATTATTAATTTGTGCCATTAATACTGAGTCATCAAGGTCTTCTTTATTATTGATTAAGCGTTGTGATGTTTTTAACATACTAATGAGCTGAATATAGTTTAACGAGTTTTGTGTGTATTCTTTCAATAGCCTTTTTGTTTTTGGTGTTAAGGTAATTTTGAATAAGATACTTTCAATTTCAGACTGTAGCTGTGCATATTTATCATAATGCGACTGGTCGCTGAAGCTTGCGCTAAGTAACTGTACCCTATGCTGAGGGAGTATCATTTCAAGTCTAACTAAAGGTTCTAGCTGTGCTGATTTTTTTTTACTCTCATCGATCGAAAGTACCCATAAGGTTGAAAATAATGTGAATAGTAATAAGCCCAATAGCTCGGGATAATATTTGAAATATTTCATATTATTCAATCTCAATTACGTTCGCACTAAAAGAATTAAGCAAGGCAACAATATCGTTAACGTCGTTATCACTTAGTTCTCGTCCAAGTTGTGAATGAGCCATAATACGTACTGCATCGGGTAAGTTGTCAATTGCACCATTGTGAAAGTAGGGAGCCGTTTGGGCGATGTTGCGCAAAGATGGAACTTTGAAAATATATTTGTCTATCTCTTGTTGGGTAACATTATACTTACCATGATCTAAGG
>Ga0307492_10001252_pt1 | contig 10582 bp, 8 predicted proteins | sample SI3LmetaG_FD_202365 | JGI IMG/M metagenome (GOLD analysis project Ga0307492, IMG submission 202365) | Sea-ice brine microbial communities from Beaufort Sea near Barrow, Alaska, United States - SI3L | ecosystem: Environmental > Aquatic > Marine > Coastal | place: USA: Alaska | collected 2017-05-06
GTACTCGGCGGCGAGATCGCTGCCGTCATGCAGGAACCGCGTCGTGCCCGAGCTGCCGCCGACCTCGTAGAGCCGACCCAGCGGATCGTAGCGCAGGCTGGCGCTCGCACCGCCGCCGCGGCTGACCAGGCGGTTCTCGACATCGTAGATGTAGCTGTTGGCGCCATCCGAGGTCAGGTTGCCGTTGGCATCGTATATGAAGCTGGCGCCGGCGACCGCGCTGTACTGGTTGAGGCCGTTGGCGGTGTAGCCGCGGTCGGTATTGATCGCGATATCCGTGTCATGATCGGATGCCGCGCTGGCTGACGCGATGGGGAACGCGGGGGATGACGATGCGGGCAAGTCGGCCATCGCCTCAAGGTGAGAGCGAGTCGATGCCTGCCAATTAAGTATACTGTCTCCAGAACCTGATGAGCGTGAACCGGGCGGGGCTATCCCCCGCATCGCGGCGTGCGGATCGCGATCTTCATTTCAATTGAGTATTGTTTCCGAGGGCTACCGAATTGTGTATACTGTCCCCGGAACTCCCGATTAACAAGATCGTTGACGCCAGATGACTGGCAATTGTCCGAATTCGCATTTTGCGGCGATCTCTCTAGGAATACGTGCAAACATTCGACACCGCATTCTTAGCCGTAACGAAGTTTCCCAGCATATCTTGACAGAATGTTTTTTGCATATCGCACAGAAACGGACGAGGCAAGGATGGGTCATAGCGCATACTAGAGAATCCATTGAGTATCAGCTCGTCATAGAAAATGAAGATCGTATCCTTGGTTTGAACAACCTTCACATTCTTGCACTGCTCAGCGGAAATGAGTTGGCTATCCGCCTCAGTGTGGGCTTTCGACACAGCCTTAAGAGCAAAAGGTTGGTCCGCGTAGGCCCCGTCTTTGCGAGTCTGCACTGACGCTAGATAAGGCAGCTCTGCAGTGGAAGGCAGCGCAATCCACGCCGGGCTATTCCCACCGCAGGAGGCGATGGACATGGCGAGAGCCACTGCCAGGAAGGCAACCGCAATTATCCTGGGCATCGAGCACCTACCCTCACTTGGCGCTTGGCTTCTGGCGAATCACCGCCAATCCCTTCATCCGGGTTGCTACCGAAGGTGCGATCCCAGATATCGTCCGCAAATTCAGCGGCATCGCCGAAACCTAGTGAAATTGATAACGGAATTCCCAACTCTGCAGTGATTGCACCATAGAGGTAGTTTCCATCAGCTCTACTCGTGCCGCCTTTGATCCAAGTTCCCCAGTTGGGGGCCAGTCGGGAGAGGTTTCGCCCGACTTCGGCATTGTAGGCTCCGCCAATATCACCACCAGTTCGAGCAGCTAGGTCCATCGCCTGCCGGATTTCGCGACGCACCTGCGCGCGTCGGCTGTTGACTGTTTGCCCCCTGTTCGCTGCGCCAGAAAGAGGACTGGAGCACGGATTCCCACTTTGCGGCGCAGCGCCAGGGGCGCCGCCTCCCCCAGACCCTGCCCCAAGGAACGATGGTCCGGCAACTCCTAAACCCGGTCCCCAGAAAAACCCTGCTCCTCCGCCAAACGTCAGCGGAGGCAGCTTCTTTCCTATGACCACAATCTCCGCGGTCTCCGCATTGTCAGTCATTTCATGAAACAGACCAGTCGGATCCACCGCATTGACCGGATCGCCGCCCACATAGACATACATGTTCATCCCGTCGGCATAGCCGATGGGATCGGTCTGCATGAACCGGCCGAGGGTGGGGGAGTACATGCGGGCTTTGTAGTAGTACATGCCGAGCTCGGGAACCCATGCCTGCCCGGTGTATTGGAACCGGCCCTGGTTGCCGGCGGCGGGGATGCCATATTCGTTATAGCTGTCGATGGCGAGCGCGTTGCCGTTGCCGTCGGTGACTGCGACGACCGAACCGCGCTCGTCCGTGAACAGGTAGCGCCGCGCGCTGTCACCCACGCCCGCGCCCTCGAACCACACCAGCGGATCGTCGCCGCCGCCCGTGCCATGGACATAGCGGCGCAGCAGATTGCCGGCGGTGTCGTATTCCGCGACGAGGTCGGCACCATTGTGAAGCAGGCGGGTATAGCCCGGCGTCGGCGCGAGCGAGGATCCGTACACCTCGTAGAGGCGGCCCAGCGGATCGTAGCGCAACTCCGCGATCGTGGTCCCGGCACCGTTGGTCCGCTTCACCAGCCGGTTCTCGATATCGTAGTGATAGATGTTGGCACCGTCTGAAGTGAGATTTCCGTTGCCGTCGTATGTGAAGGTTGCGGAGCCGGCGGTGGTATATTGGTTGAGCCCATTGGCGGTGTAGGCACGGCTGGCATTTACCGCGCCCGCCCAAGCGTAGGCGTCGTTGTTGGTCGTTCGCGACGTGATTTGCGAGGCAGGGTCGAGGGCAACTGTCGTCGAGCTGTCGTAGCTAGTGCCCGCAAGCCCAGTCGAGATATCGGACATCCGGCCTACCGCATCGTAGGAGAAGCCGGTAAACGCATCACTAGTGCCCCACGAGACGGTCGAGGTAATCAACCGATATAAAACCGAGACATCGCCGTTGGCGGTATAAGGCGGATAGAATAGGTAACCCGTGCCGTTGAGCCCGGCATAGTAGAGTCGGCCGAGGCCATCGCGGTAATAGTTGACCAGATTGCCGTCTGGATGCTGGAGCGACGTCCTTGTGCCGGTCGCATCGTAACCTGACCAAAGTGTTCGACTGACCCCGTCCATGACGAGCGTTTCTGACAGGTTCTCGCCGAAGGCGTTGTAGCCGTAGGTTACGCCCTCTCCCGAGCCGCTGTCGAAGCGTGCGAACAGCGGATTCCCAACCTGGTCGTAGCCGTAATAGACGTCGCGCGTGTAGGTCGATGACAGGCCCGAGCGCTCGGGCACGATCTTGCTAGTGAGCCGGTTGAGTGCGTCATAGCCAAGCGTCAGGGTTTCACCCGCGCGGGTGCGACGCGAGGTGACGTTGCTGTTGGCATCGTAACCGTACTCTTCGTAGCTGCCCCCGGGAAAGGTAACGGTCTTCAGGCGATCGAACCCGTCGTAGGCATAGGCCGTCTGGTTGTTGTTCGCATCGGTCAGCGTCGCGATCTTGCCATTGTTGCTGTAGGTTCCGGTGGCGTCGTCCGCGGCGTCCGCGGTGCCGTAGGCACTGGTCGTTTTGGTGACGCGGCCGACCGCGTCATAGGTCAGCTTGGTAATGCGATCCGGACCGGCACTGCCGCTCGCCTGTAGCGTGCAGGCATCGGCAGGAAGCGCGCCCCACGCCGCGCTGTTCATGCGTACAGCGTTACATTGAACCCGCCCGCGATTGTCGAAGCTGCTCTGGGTCAGGCCATAGGTCGTGCCGTTCGCGTCTTGCATGGCCGTGGTGATTTGCCGGCCATAGGCATCATAACCGAACGCGCTCTGGCGGGTGGCGGTAAAGGTGGTTCCGGCCGCATCGGCCGTGCCCTCCTTGACCGAGGTGACCAGGCCGCTGGCAGCGTAGTTGATTTGCTGCGCAAGGCGCGGATTGCCGGTTCCGACGCCGTCGGGGTCGGGGGTGACCGCCAGCGTGGGCTCGCGCGCGACGTTATATGCGATGTTCGAGGTATCGGCCGTGCCAGCCAGCGGACCATCTACGGATGTGACGTTGCCTTGCGCATCGTAGCCAAGCGCGGTGGTCCGCGTGGCAGAGTTGTCGCCGGCAGCGACGGTCATGCTCGCGGGCAGGAGGTTGTTGGTGTACGTCGGCGTCGCTTTCGTCTCGTCAGCGGTGCCGGCGCAGCTTGCCTGCGTGCGGCACAGCGACACGCCGGTCAGAACGGTGGTCGGCACGCCCGAGGCGACCAGGGTGCCCGAGCTGTTCTTGTACACCGCCTGCTGCGAGCCGTAGCTGTAGCGAGTCTGGGGTCGGACGCCGTTCACAGCAGGCGAAGTCACGCTGATGGGAAGACCTGTGGCGGCATCGTAGGTGTAATCGGTCTGGTTCTGGACCGCGTCCTTCGTCCACTCGGGCGAGTTGCAGGTTTTGGGATTTGAGCAGCTTGCGGGGTATCCTGCGGTCGTGGACACTTGGCTGAGGCCGGATCCGGACTTGGGGACATAGGTCGTCTGGGTGACGTTCCCGCGCGCGTCGTTTGTGTAGACGACCTGGTCGCCTTCCGGTGAGGTCGAACTCGCAAGGCGCCCGGAGCCATCGTAGGTGAACGTGATCGTTTTCGACAGCTCATTGGTCACCGAAGTCGGGAGGCCAATGGTGGTATTCGAGACCACGGTGCGCTGCGAGCTGTCGGGATTTGTAACCACTGCGGTCATCACCGAACCGGCAAGGGCGAAGCTGTACCGCCAGGTGGCGCCCTCACGGGTGACGGCGGTTACGCGGCCGACACCATCTTTGGCGATCGTGACCTGCGACCCGGTTGGGTAGGTGATAACCCAGGTTGATCCGCTTTCGTTGAGCGTCGCGCTCGTTTGCCGACCCATCGCATCGCTGTAACTCAACATGCCCGCCGCACCCACCGAGATCGTTGGTTGGGTCAGGCTACACCTGTAGGCCATGGGATCGCAGTAATCGACCGCGAGGTTAAGCAGGACCACGTTCGAGATCTGGTCCCAATTGTTCTTGCCCGCCGTGGCGATAGCGTCGTTGGAACGGAAGTTGGTGTGGATCTGGTAGCCGTAAGAGCTGGTCACGCTCTGCATCCGCACCTTTGTGCGATAGGTCCCGCCGTCACAGTTATCGAAGAAGTTGGTGCAATATGTGATGTCCTGCCAGGCCATCGTCAGAGTGCTGCCGTTGACGTACTGTACCTTCGTCAGTCGCGCCACCCGCGACGGCTGATCGGATGAGACTACCTGGAAACCGTAGGTGAATAAGGTGCCCTCGGCGGTGGTCAGCACATAGCCCGGCTGTGCTCTGGGTCATGGTAGCCCCGTCGCCGCTCAGCGACGTATAGGTCGAGCCCGACTTCGAGAATTTGTAAGTCTTCGTGAGACGGGATCCGGGAACGGTGGCGGTGTAGATGCTACCGCTAACCGAGATATTGCCGGCATAGCTATTAAGACCGAAGTAACTTGCCCCATCGCGGGCGCGGATTGTGAGCGCATTCTCCCCGCTGCCGATCGAGGCGATCACCGTCTCTGACCCGTAGTGCAAGCCATCGGCGAGGTTGACGCCGTTCTCGTCGAGCACATAGCGCACCGGCATCGGCGCATCGTTCATGGTCTGGGCAGCTGCGGGCATACCGAAACCTGTTGCAACGATGGTAGAAAGGCCGAGCGCGATCCGCGCCCGCCGAAGCGAGTTCCCCATAGTTCCCCCCGTTTGGATGGACCGGCTGGCTGGCGTCGGGTCCAAATAGCTAGCTAGGCGCTCCGGTCGTGGTCACCAACTTCCGGTTGCCGGCTTTGTCGATCTCGTACTGAACCTGCACATTGTTGTTGACCGTTCCAGTATGGACAACCTTCACGAGCCGCCCCCGGGCGTCGTAGGTGTAGGTCACGGTTTCAGCAGCTGAAACAGGAATCGCGGCGAGCGTCGCGCCCAAAACGACCAAGCCAAACTTTCGTATCCCCATGTGCCTCCCCCCGACAGCCAGAGCGTGACTCGCATCGCTCTATGTGTGCTTGTTCGCCCGAACCGCCAGAGCAAGTCAATACGAAAAGGGAGGCGCCGAGCCGAGCAGGTTTGGCCTGACTCGCTTTTTTGGCGTTTCGTCGGCTGTAGCTCTCTGGGCTCGATCCGATCTTTCCCAATATTGCTTTGGCTAATCGACTCGAGTTTATCGATCTCTTGGCAAACTGGGGTAGGCGCCGTTCCCGCAAGAACAAAATTTTTCCAATTGCGTCGGCCCAACCCGTGGTGACGATCACCCCTTTGCAATGTGCCGGATCCACGCCTCGATTTCTTCCTCCACCCAGACGACACACTTCGGCCCAAGCGATCGCGACCTCGGAAACCTGCCCTCGCTCATTCGCTGGTAGATGGCCGAACGCTTCAGACCGACGCGGGCTATATGCGAGCGCTCGACACGGCAAGCCGCCGGTCAAGCTGACGATCGAGGACATCGACGCCGATCTGGTCGCCGACTTCCTCGTCCACACCGAGACCGCGCGGGGCAACAGCGCGCGGAGCCGCAACACCCGGCTCGCCGCGATCCGCTCGTTCTTCCGCTACGTCGCGATGACCGATCCGACTTGGCTGATGCACTGCCAGCGCATCCTCGCCATGCCCAACAAGCGCTATGTGAAGCGCACAGTGACGTTCCTCGACGCCGACGAGGTCGCGGCGTTGCTGGCAGCGCCGGATCGCACGACATGGGCGGGACGGCGCGATCACGCGCTTCTCTTGCTCGCTGTCCAGACCGGCCTTCGAGCCTCCGAACTGGTCGGCCTCAAATGCGGCGATGTTGTGCTCGGGACCGGTGCGCACATCCGCTGCACAGGCAAGGGCCGGAAGGAGCGTGCGACACCGCTTCGGCGAGAGACGGCCAAGCTGATGGCAGCTTGGATCGGCGACCGCACGGACGAGAGCAGGCCGCTGTTCCCGTCGATCCGGGGCGAACGGCTGAGCCGCGATGCGCTTGAGCATCTGGTCCGCAAGCACTGCCTGACGGCAGAGCGCGCGTGCCCGAGCATCGGCTCCAAGCGGGTCACACCACATACGCTGCGCCACAGCACTGCGATGGACCTCCTCCACCACGGCGTCGATCCAGCGGTGATCGCGCTCTGGCTTGGTCACGAGAACGTCGAGACCACCCAGATCTACATCCACGCCGACATGCGGATGAAAGAAAAGGCGCTCGCTCGCGTCGCCGCTCCGCCCACATCGTCACACCGCTTCCGGCCCGACGATCAGCTCCTCGCGTTCCTGGAAGGGCTCTGATTATGCCGAACCACCGCATGGCCGATGCCAGGCAAACAGGCCTCCAGCCAAGGCCATGCGGCATAATCCGGGTCACGGCATTATGCGACATCTCGTGCGCGAGCGTCGCGTAGTAGTGATCCATCCCTGCGAACAGGTGCGTGGGCGGCATGGTGATCCGGTCGGCGAGCGGCTCGTAGTAGGCTTCGTCGCCCTGGTAACGCAGGACGGCAGGGATCGCGGCGAAGAACGCGTCGAGTCCCTCCTGGCGCCCTTCGGGCTCAACCACATCGAGCTGAGCGGCCGGGTGGAAACGTTCGGGCAGGCCATCGATCTGATCGGCGTTGAAGACCGGATAGGCCTTCAGCACCCCGCGCGATTCCTCGCTGGTCTCGCCGGTGTCAGGCGCTTCGACCTCCCTGGTATAGCTCTTGTAGAAAATGGCGATGGTCGACTTCTCGCCCTTCCTGACCTAGCCGCCGAGCTTGCGGGCCTGGTTGTAGGTCATCCAATAGGGCGAGGCGTAGCCGCACAGGTCGGCGACCATCCACAGCCAGAACACGTTCATGCCGCGATAGGGCGTGCCGCAGGCGCGCAATGGCCGCGATACGGGCGCGCCGCGCCAGGGCTTGATCCAGGGCTTGGTGCCGGCCTCGAGCCGGGCGACGATTTCCTGCGTGATACGCGCGGCAGGCGACAGTCCGGCGTTTGCCGGTTTGCGATAGGCCATGGCTGGGTCTCCTGATCCGGCCCGCCCGCATGATCGCCAGGGCGAGCCGCGCCCCGCGCGCGCTCTCCACTCTCTTCCCAGAATCGAAGAGACATCCGCCATCGGCGGAACGGGCATTCAGGGGCGTGCACACCGCCCGACCAGCGCAAAATGCACGACGGTCACATCCGGTGGTCGGAAGAGAGATGCCCTGCGCGCAAAACGGCGCGGAACGCGCCCGGCAGGGCCACATTCGCCGGCGCGTCGGCGAGCATCAGCGCGATCTGGTCCGGCCGATAGCCCGCCAAGCCACATCCGATGGGCGTGACTTCGAAACGCAGGTCGCGACGCCGGCTGGCGTAAGCGAGGAACTCCTGAACGTGGCTGCAAATGACGTCGAGCGGAAGCACGCGCAGCTGGTGATCCTTGGTCGGGATCGCATAGGCGTTGCCCTGCGGCCCGAGGCCTTGACCGTAGATGGCTCCACGGTGGCGCCGCGCCCAGAGAGCAGCGCCCTTGCCGTGACGGCCCGCGAGGTTGGAGCCGAAAACGAAAACAGATTCGGCGGAGATGGGGTCTGCATGGGAAACTCCGCGCTGCTGACAAATGCGCGCCATCCAGCGCAGCCTTCCGCTCTCTTATCAAATGAGAAGCGGCCCCCTGCCACCGGCAGGAGACCGCTCCTCGGGATCGAGCAAGCTGCCTGTCAGGAGGACGTCAGGCGGCCAGCTCGGAAGGAGTATCGCGGTCGCTGTCCGCATCCGGCTCCGTCGCGTCGACGTCCTCGACGATCGCGTCTTCCCCGACCCTCGGCTGCGCGGGTTCGACGAAGCGCATCACCTCCGGCACCCAGGCGAGCGCACGGTCGCGGATCTCGACCTCCGTAATGTAGGCGCCGGAGAACACCCGCTCGGCGCTGGCCGCGAGGACGGCCTTCTTGACCGAGGAGAAACGCGCGGAGAGCTCGGCGCCGCCGACGTCGGTCAGCGCGTCGAGGATCACCTGCTTCGACACCGGTCGAAGTAGTTGGCCGCGGTCGGCCGCCACCACTGCGCCATGTCGATGCCGATGAGACGCCCGAGATGGTCGTGGAACGCGATCCGCCGGTCGCCAGTCATGTTGAGGCTCGCTTCGAGCGTCCGGGCGACCACGAACCCGAGCCAGGCGGCGCGCGCCTCGTCGGGGAGGCTCCTGAACCGGTCGAAGCGATCCGCGACGTCCGCGCCCGCACGCCAGCTCTCGTCGAGCGAGGTCCTGAGGTCCGCGAGCGCCGCCGTGACGGGTGCATCGGCGGGCTCGAAGCCGATGATCGGACCGGACGGGGATGAGCCGCGGATCGTCGTCGCCGAACGCGAGCGCCAGTCGAGCGTGTCGCCATCGGCCAGCGTGAAGACCAGCAGGTCGAGCGCGAGACCGGGGTCGGACGCGACGTGGAGCGAGAGCACGTCCCGGCGTTGCATGGCGAGCTCGTCGATCAGGCGCTTCGACAGCGCGGAGCGGCGCGGAGTGTCGCTGCCGCCGTCCGACACGACCTCGATTCCCTCCTCGTCGCCCGCGGCATCCGGCTGCTTTTCGCCATAGAAGGTCGGCTGGAGCACAGGCGTGCCGTCGCGCGCCAGCGTCAGGATCATGCCAACCTCGGCCTTGACCTCGGGCGCGAGCACGGGCTGCCGATGACGAATGTCCTGGCATTCGCGTTCGATCGACTCGATCGCCGCCTCAGCGACGGCCACGGCGTCCTCGTCGCTGTCCTCATCCTCGAGCACGGCCGCGTGCGCATCGTTCGAGGCGTCGAGTTCATCGAGCCGGGCAATCTCGGCTTCGGTAATCGGCGCCGGTTCGGAGGGAGTGCGCACGAGCCCCTCGACGAGATCGTGGCTGGCGTAGGGGTCGAGCGTCGGCTTGATCCAGGCCAGCCCCTCCTCGACGGCCAGGGCCTGCGCGTGCTCTTCCATCTTCGCCTGCGCGACGCTCTCGAGCAGGGCGACATCGACCCAGGATTCGCTGTCGTCGTCGTCGAACAGTTCGCGCTCGATGCGCCCGCCGGCCGCGACATAGGCCTCACGGCCGACGAGCCGGGCACGCGGATCGTTGCCCTTGATCGTGCCCGAGAGCACCATCCGGCGAATGCTGTCCGGATTGGGCGCATAATAGCCGCCAACGGTCTGCTCAAAGACGCGGGCCTGAATCTCCTGGTCGGAGGTCGCGCCGAAGGCCTTGGCGATGTCGAGCGTGATCTCGCCTGCGGCCAGCGCCTCGATGACGACAGGCGCCAGGTTGGCGAGGCGCAAACGGCCCTCGACGAAGCGGATCGTAAGTCCGAAGCGGCGCGCGACATCCTCGGCCGATGCCCCGCCTTCGACGAGCGAAGCGAAGGCGAGCGCCTCGTCGGTTGGGTTCATCGCGAGACGGTGGAAGTTCTCGGCGAGGCTCGTCTCGACGGCCGCGGCGGCGTCCTCTTCGAGAACGAGGCAGGTGACTTCGTGACCACGTGGCAGGGCCTTGTCGTCAACCAGGGCGAGCATGGCGCGACGGCGGCGTTCGCCAGCCTCGACCTCGAACTTGCCCTTGGCGGCAGGACGCACGATGAGATTCTGCAGAAGGCCGCGCGCGGCAATGCTGGCCTTGAGTTCGGCATCGGCGGCGGCATCGGCATGCCGCCGGACGTTGCGGGGCGACTGAACGAGCTTGTTCAGAGGGATCGACTTGATCATGGGACACACTCCTGATGGCGAGCCCGGACACATCGACCATCGACGCCCGACTGGCTCGATCAGGGCAGCGCTCCCTCCCCTCTCATGCTTCTCAGTGGCCGGAATTACCGATGGTGGACGTCGGTTGAAGGCAAGCCGTTTGGAGCGGCTGAAATTGGGCGTGAAGTCGCCAGCGGCAACCCGCTCGAAGCAGGTGTTCAGGAAACATCGACGACGCGGAAGACTTCGGCCGTTGCCGCATCGCGGACTAGATCGACCCGCTCGCCATCCCAGTGGTAATCGAGATGCCTACCCTGGACTGGCGCGGAAGCACAATCCGGATAGAAC